>ENA-OWRJ01001085-OWRJ01001085.1-human-gut-metagenome-genome-assembly--contig:-NODE-1085-length-30934-cov-4.906571_pt1 | contig 30934 bp, 32 predicted proteins | sample MGYA00248269_ERZ651897 | MGnify/ENA primary metagenome ERZ651897 (study PRJEB26924, sample SAMEA4378252) | human gut metagenome | biome: human gut; feature: human-associated habitat; material: faeces...
GTCCTGGGTTCGAGTCCCCGAAGGCGGACCATGTATATAGAGCGTTCGCGCTTTTATATAGTGCACGCGGCCCGTTGGTCAAGTGGTTAAGACAGTGGCCTCTCACGCCATTAACATCGGTTCGAATCCGGTACGGGTCACCACACACTTAGTGTTGCGTGTTTTGGGCTAATGTTTTCAACTTTTGTTGTTAACATATATATAGTTGGTGTTGATTGGGGTGAGGGTCCACCTGTTCCCATACCGAACACAGAAGTTAAGCTCACTTCCGCCGACAATACTTACCGGGTGACTGGTCGGGAAGATAGGTAATGCCAACACAAAGGATCAGCGAAAGCTGGTCCTTTGATTTATCCATTGGTGCTGATTGGGATGAGGGTCCACTTGTTCCCATACCGAACACAGAAGTTAAGCTCATTTTCGCCGACGATACTTGCCGGGTGACTGGCCGGGAAAATAGGTAGTGCCAATGTTTGAAAAAAGACCGTCTGCTATGCAGGCGGTCTTTTCGTTTGTTCTTGGACGCTTAGTTTCAACACATCAGGTCTTGCGTAATGGCCGCAGCTGTCAAACTCCATGCGGCTGGCGGGAACCTTCTGCAAGTCAAGATCGGCGCAGATGATCGCTTCCTCGTCCCAGACAGTTTTGCTGGCATCATGGCCAAAGGGGTCGATGACGCAGCTGCCGCCGCGGCAGGCAATGTCGGGCAGGCGGGAAATTTCATCTGCCCCGCTTTTCGTTTGCGGGTAATCCGACTTGCGGAACACAAGATCGGCGTTTACAAAGTAGCAGTGGCCTTCGATTGCGATGTGACGGATGGTATGCTGCCATTCGGGATTATCATTTGTGCTCGGTGAAATGTAGATCGTAATGCCCTTCTCGTAGAGCGCGGCGCGCGCGAGCGGCATGTAGCTCTCCCAGCAGATGAGGCTCCCGATTCTTCCCCAAGGCGTGTCCATCACAGGGAAGAAATCCTGCTGCGCATCGCCCCAGACGAGCCGCTCGGCGCCGGTTGGTTTCAGCTTGCGGTGATTGAGCGCCTGGCCTTCGGGGGAAATAAGCATATTGGAATTGTAAAGCGTTGCGGTGTTTTCTTCGCGCTCGGAGTAGCCGAAGCTGAGATAAACGCTCAAGCGCTTTGCACAGTCGATCAGCTGCTGCATTTCCTCGCCGTCTGCGAGAATGGAATTGTCGTAATAGACCTTCCAATCCTCGCGCCCGGACTCCTTGCGGCTGCCGACAGTGTAGCCGAATGTCATGCCGTAGGGGTAGCCCGGGAGAAAGAGCTCGGGGAAGACGATGAGCTCTGCGCCGTTTTTCGCCGCTTCTTCGATGAGGCGGAGCGCCTTTTGCAGGCACGCATCTTTATTGAACATCACGGGTGCGGCCTGCACAATGGCGAGGCGGCAGTCGGTTTTCAAGTCTTTCATCCGCAGGCCATCAGGCGTCGTAGCCGTTGGGGTTGTTCTTCTGCCAGTTCCAAGAGTCGCGGCACATGTCGGCAACTGTGCGCTTTGCGTGCCAGCCGAGCACCTGCTCGGCCTTTGTGGGGTCAGCGTAAACCGTCGCGAGGTCGCCCGCGCGGCGTTCACCGATGATGTACGGAACATCCACGCCGTTTACAGACGAGAAGGTAGTCACCATCTCCAGAACACTCACGCCCTTGCCGGTGCCGAGGTTGAAAATTTCGCAGCCCGCGTGGCCCTTCGCGAAGTGAAGCGCGGCCAGATGACCTTCTGCCAGATCCATCACGTGGATGTAGTCGCGCACGCCCGTTCCGTCGGGGGTATCGTAGGTATCGCCGAAAATCGTCAGCTGCTTGAGCTTGCCGACGGCAACCTGCGTGATATAGGGCATGAGGTTATTCGGAATACCGTTCGGGTTTTCACCGATCAGGCCGGATTCATGCGCGCCGATCGGGTTAAAATAGCGAAGGAGGACAACGTGAAGCTCAGAATTTGCCTTAGCTGCGTCCTTGAGGATCTGCTCGATCATGAACTTCGTCCAGCCGTAGGGGTTCGAGCAGTGGCCGGTGTCGGCGGACTCGGTGAGCGGCGCGGGCTGGTCGCCATAAACCGTCGCGGACGAGGAAAAAACAAACTCCTTGCAGCCGAATTCCTGCATGACCTCGAGCACGCTCAGCGCGGAGTCGAGATTGTTGCGGTAGTAGGCCAGCGGCAGACGGACGGATTCACCGACGGCCTTGAGGCCTGCAAAGTGAACAACGCCTGTGATGGACTGCTCAGCGAAAATGCCGCGCAGCGCCTGCTTGTCGCAGATGTCGACGTTATAAAGCGCCGGGCGTTTACCCGTAATTTTTTCAATGCGATCGAGAACCTTCGGCGAGCTGTTCGAGAAATTGTCCGCCAGCACGACCTCAACGCCCGCGTTCAGGCAGGCGACCGCCGAATGCGACCCAATGAACCCGGCACCGCCGGTCAGTAAGATTGCCATAATAGAAACCTCCTGTATTGTGATTTCAGACGCAGTATAGCACGGGGCTTTTGTAAATGCAAGGGATGCTTCCGGCGGTTTTTTGTAAAATTTCGACTTTGTTCTGCCGCTTGGCCGACGGCGGGGACTTTTTCGGCAGGCACTGCCGAAATAAAAATCCCCCTTCCCAATCGGTAAATTATCCGGTATAATATACGGTAAGCCCCCATTTTTGGGCAGGAGGAAAAACAATGGCAAAACTCTACTTCAAATACGGCGCGATGGGCTCGAGCAAGACGGCGACCGCCCTCATCACAAAATACAACTATGAAGAGCGCGGCATGAAGGTCTGGCTTATCAAGCCCGCGGCTGATTCCCGCGACGGCCAGTTTACGCTCAAGTCCCGCATCGGGCTTTCATCCGAGTGCGAGGCTATCAGCGCGGACAAGGACATCCGCACGCTCTATCACGCGCGGGAAAAGGCCGATGTGATCATCGTCGACGAGTGCCAGTTCATGACGATGGCGCAGATCGACCAGCTGCGCGAGCTCGTCGACCGGGAGGACCTGCCCGTTCTGTGCTTCGGCCTGCGGACGGATTTCCAGACGAAGCTGTTTCCCGGAAGCATGCGGCTTTTCGAGCTGGCCGACTCCATTACCGAGATCAAAACCATCTGCGACTGCGGACGAAAGGCCACGACCAACGCCCGCATCAGTCCGGAGGGGTACGTTGTGACCGAGGGCGATCAGGTCTTCCTCGGCGGCAACGACAGCTATATCGCGATGTGTCATAAGTGCTATCAGGACTATATTTTGCAGCATAGAAAGGTGGAACTGCTCCATGGAAGTGAAAGAGATCTTACGTAAATGCGACCATACGCTGTTAAGCCAAACGGCGACGTGGGCGGAAATCAAGGCGATCTGCGACGACGGCATGAAGTACCATACGGCAAGCGTCTGCATTCCCGCGTCGTATGTGAGGCAGGCGAAGGACTATGTGGGAGACAAGCTTCCCATTTGCACGGTCATCGGCTTTCCGAACGGGTATGATACAACGAAGGCAAAGTGCTTTGAGGCGACGGACGCAGTCGAAAACGGCGCGGACGAGGTGGACATGGTCATCAACCTCGGCTGGGTCAAGGATCAGAAGTGGGACGCGCTGCTGGAGGAGATCAAGGCTGTAAAGGCTGCCTGCCGCGGGAAGCTTCTGAAGGTCATCATTGAAACGTGTTTGCTCACGGATGAGGAGAAGATTAAGATGTGTGAGATCGTCTCCAATTCCGGCGCGGACTTTATCAAGACATCCACCGGCTTCTCGACCGCGGGCGCGACGTTCCACGATGTGGAGCTGTTCGCAAAGCATGTAAAGCCCGGCGTCAGAATCAAGGCCGCAGGCGGAATTTCGTCTTTGGAGGACGCGGAAAAGTTCATCGAACTCGGCGCATCGAGACTCGGAACGAGCCGCGTTGTAAAGATCGTCAAGAAGATGGAGCAGGAAGGCTAAGATATACATTATAATATAATAGTATAGAACTTCCCGCATATCGTATCGTATAGAAAAGGAGAACACAACATGGCGAATTATCCGACCCCGCATATCAGCGCAAAGCCCGGTGACTTCGGCCAGACGGTTCTGATGCCCGGAGATCCCCTGCGCGCAAAATTTATCGCAGAAAATTTCCTGAAAAACCCCGTGCTCGTGAACAACGTTCGCGGCGTGCAGGGCTACACCGGAACGTATGACGGCGTGAAAATTTCCGTCATGGCCTCCGGTATGGGCATGCCGTCGATCGGCATTTATTCCTGGGAGCTGTACACGGTCTTCGGCGTGGAGAACATCATGCGCATCGGCTCGACGGGCGCGCTGCAGGATCATATTAAGCTCCGCGACATCGTCATCGGACAGGGCGCTTGCACCGACTCCAACTGGGCGTCCCAGTATCACCTGGCTGGCGTGTTCGCGCCAATCGCGGACTTCCACATGCTGGAGACTTGCGTCGAGACGGCAAAGGAAATGGGCGTTGTGTATCACGTGGGCAACATTTTGTCGTCCGACCGGTTCTACGGTGACGACGGCGACATGCCCGAGGGCTGGAACGCGAACCACGGCTGGCAGAAGATGGGCGTGCTCGCGGTCGAGATGGAAGCGGCGGCGCTCTACATGAATGCGGCTCGCTGCGGAAAGCGCGCGCTTGCCATCTGCACCGTCTCCGACCACATTCTCCACCACGAGGCGACGACCGCCGAAGAGCGCCAGAACGGCTTCACCCAGATGATGGAGCTCGCGCTCAAGACCTCGGTCAAGCTCGAAAAGTAATATCAGAAGCGCCGTATTTTACGGCGCTTTTTGACCCGAAAGGATGGAACAAAGCATGAAACGTATTTTTCTGATTGTGTTAGATTCGTGCGGCGTGGGCTATGAGCCGGACGCGGACAAGTTTGGAGACGTTGGCTCGGACACGCTGCGCCGGTGTGCGACCTCTTCCAAATTCGACATGACAAACCTCGTCTCCATGGGCCTCGGGAACCTGGACGGCATTGACTATCTGCCGAAATGCGAAAAGCCGACCGCAGCGCTTGCCAGATTGCAGGAGCGCTCAATGGGCAAGGACACCACGATCGGCCACTGGGAGATCGCGGGTATCGTCTCGGAAAATCCACTGCCGACGTATCCGAACGGCTTTCCCAAGGAAGTCATCGACGAGTTTTCACGCCTGACCGGCCGGAAGGTTCTGTGCAATCTCCCCTATTCCGGCACGGATGTCATCCGGGACTATGGCCGCGAGCAGGTGGAAACGGGCGCGCTGATTGTCTACACGTCGGCGGACTCCGTCTTCCAGATTGCTGCGCACGAGGATGTTGTCCCGCCCGAGCAGCTCTATGAATACTGCCGCATTGCGAGAAAGCTTCTCATGGGCGAGCATGGCGTGGGAAGGGTCATCGCCAGACCCTTTACCGGCGAATGGCCGTATACGAGAACGCCAAGACGGCACGATTTTTCAATCGAGCCGCCGAAGAAAACAGTTCTGGACGCGATCGTGGAAGCAAAGAAGGATATGATCGCCGTCGGCAAGATCCATGATATTTTTGCCGGCCGCGGCATGACGGAGTTTACCTACACGACGGGAAACGCCGACGGGCTGGAAAAAACGATGGCCTACGCGGACAAGGACTTTACGGGCCTTTGCTTCGTGAACCTTGTGGACTTTGACATGCTCTACGGCCACCGCAGGAATATTGACGGCTACGCGCAGGCGCTGCACGAATTTGACCAGTGGCTGCCGGGCTTCCTCGGAAAGCTCCATGAAGACGACCTTGTCATCGTCACGGCGGACCACGGCTGCGACCCCGGCTATCTCAAGCACACCGACCACACGAGAGAGTATATCCCGATGATCGCGCTCGGAAAATCGGTGCGGCCTGCGAATCTCGGAACGCGCGTGGGCTTCTGCGACATTGCCGCGACGGTGGCGGAGCTCCTGGACGTGCCCTATGAGACACCCGGCAAGAGCTTTGCGAAGGAAATCACGGAATGAAGAACAACGCATTTTGAAGGAGGCTTTGCTATGACCCCTGAGAAATTGGTATCGATGGCGTTGGACGCGATGCAGCGCGCCTACGCGCCTTACTCCGGCTACAAGGTCGGTGCGGCGCTTTTGTGTAAGGACGGAAGCGTCGTCTGCGGCGCGAACATTGAAAACGCGGCTTACGGGCCTTCCAACTGCGCCGAGCGCACGGCCATTTTTACGGCGGTGTTTGAAGGCAAGCGGGACTTTGCGGCCATCGCCGTCGTGGGCGGCAAGGACGGCATTGCGTCGGATTACTTCCCGCCCTGCGGAGTTTGCCGGCAGGTGATGCTGGAGTTCTGCGCGCCGGACTTTAAAATTTACATGGGAAAGCAGGACGGGACGTATCAGGAAATCCTGCTCCGCGACTTTATGCCCTACGGCTTTCGCGCGAGCGAATATATGAAATGACCGTCCTGCCCGAAAAAATTCCATGGAAACGATAACTTCTTGCGATTTCACCTTGATTTTACCGCGCAGCTGTGCCATAATAGGCTAGCGGAAATTCCGCAGAAACAAAATACAATTTGGAGGAACGAACATGAAAAAGATCCTTGCTCTGCTTCTGGCGGTAGTTATGGTTCTCGGCATGGTCGCCTGCGCTTCGAAGAACGAGACGCCGGCTGAGACCACGACCACCGAGCCCGCTGCCACCGAGACCACCGAAGAAACCAAGACCGAAGAGCCCGCAGCCGAAGAGACGACTGAAGAGCCCGCCGAAGAAACCGGCGCTGTCATCCAGAAGGTCGCCCTCGTGACCGACGTGGGCACCATCGACGACGAGTCCTTCAACCAGGCTACCTGGCAGGGCGTCAAGGCCTACTGCGAAGCCAACGGCATCGAGTACACCTACTATCAGCCCACCGAGGATTCCACCGAGGCTCGCTGCATCTCCATCGATCAGGCCATCAAGGAAGGCGCGAACGTTGTTGTTATGCCGGGCTACCTCTTCGGCGCTTCTATCGTCCGCGAACAGGAAAAGTATCCTGACGTCTACTTCATCGCTGTCGACGTTGGCGCCGGCGATCTGACCGAGGACTACGCAACCTACTACGATCCCGCTGCGAACGTTGTCTGCGCGACCTTCGCGGAAGAGCAGGCTGGTTATCTGGCCGGTTACGCTGTCGTTATGGACGGCTACACCAAGCTCGGCTTCCTCGGCGGCATGGCGGTTCCCGCTGTTATCCGTTACGGCTACGGCTGGCTCCAGGGTGCGCGCGACGCTGCCAAGGAGCTCGGCGTTGAGGTTGAGTGCAACTACACCTACGCAGGCCAGTTCAACCCGGACGCTTCTATCACTGCAAAGATGGAAGGCTGGTATACCAACGGTACCGAGATCGTCTTTGCCTGCGGCGGCGGCATCTATGCTTCTGCTGTCGAGGCAGCCAACATTCATGGCGCGAAGGTCGTCGGCGTTGACGTTGACCAGAGCTACATCGATGCATGCATCGTCACGTCCGCTATGAAGGGTCTGCAGAACGTCACCGAGACCATCCTCGCTGATCTGGAAGCCGGCAAGTGGGAATCCACCTACGGCGGCAAGTTCATCACCTACTCCCTGTCTGAAGGCGACTATGTCGGTATCCCGACTGCTGAGTCCTCCTGGAGATTCAATAACTTCACCATGGAGCAGTATGAAGCTGTCCATGCCAAGCTGATGAGCGGCGAGATCGTTGTTGACAACAACTCCGACAACGTCAACCCCGAAATCGAAGGCATCACCGTCAACTACGTCGACTAATTGAAACGCAAAAAATCGCAGGCCGTAAGGCCTGCGATTTTTCTTGCAATTCGAAAGCTTTGTGGTACGATATAGAAAAACACTCAGGAGGAAGATACATGATTGCACTTGCATGCGACCACGGCGCGTTTGATCTCAAACAGGCCATCATGAAGCATCTGGCAGCAAAGGGACTTGCGTACAAGGACTTCGGCTGCTATGACAAAACCAGCTGCGACTACCCCGATTTTGCCGCGCCCGCGGCCAGAGCTGTCGCTTCCGGCGAATGCGACAGAGGCATCGTCGTCTGCACGACCGGCATCGGCGTTTCCATCACGGCCAACAAGATCAAGGGCATCCGCTGCGCGCTTTTGTCCGACGTGATGTCCGCCAGACTCACCCGCGAACACAACGACACCAACATGATGGCCATCGGAGCGGGCGTGACCGGCGAAATGCTGGCCCTCGAGATCGTCGACACGTGGCTGGATACTGAATTTTCCCACGCTGAGCGGCACCAGCGACGCATCGACAAGGTCATGGCGCTGGAAACCGAGTAAGCGCTTGACAAGTCCGGCAATTCGGCTATAATAAAAACAGAGAGGTTCTACCGGTAAACGGTTTGGCCTCAAGTAACGAAAATCAGTCTAAAAGACGATAGCCGCAACCTTGGCTGGGGGGCGGCTATCGTGCTTTTATGGTGCATATGTAGAGCGAAACCGCGATACATATCAGAATCCAAAGGATGCGGCGCATCCGATTCTGCCACATCAGCATCACCTCCCCATCGGGAAGTGCCAAACCGCCTACCGTATATCGTAAAACCTCTCCGGCTCATACGAGCAGATCCATTGTAAGCGAAAAAGCAGAATTTGTCAATGAACCGCGAAAGCCTCCCGATTCGGGAGGCTTTTTCTTGCAATTCTGGGAAACTTGTGCTATTGTGAACATGGTGCTACCGATAAACGGCAAGCGGGCGGCTCCCCACCGTGTTTTGCGGAGGGACACAGCTTCTTTTGCCCTCCGACACATAGAAAGGGGGGCTTCGACTATGGTTACATACACTGACTTGATTCAGCTTGGTATCCTCATCGTCGGCATTATCAGCCTCTTTATACAGGCTAATAACAAAAAGAAGTAACCGCCCCATCTTCCCCAAGATAACGGTTACTTCTTAAGTAATTCCGGGGAACCGCCTGTTTGCCGGTAGCACCCTTGCTATTTCTAGTATATCCGATTTTCTCCAAATGTCAAGGCCTGTAACGCAGAATCCTCCTACGCAGTCCGTGAAGGACTTCCGCAATGTTACAAGCCTATGTAACAAAAGCCCGTGTTATGTTACAAGAACATTACAACTCCCGCGGGGCTCTTGACCTTTGGCGCGCGATGGATTATGATACTGCCAGATGATGGCCAAGGGGCTTTTGTCCCGCGGCAATCAAATTTAGACAGGAGGAAAACTCAATGAAGAACTTCAAAAAGGTTCTTGCGCTGGTTCTGGTTCTGGCATCCCTGCTGGGTCTGGCAACCATGGCCGGCGCGGCGACTGAGTACAAGGACGCCGACAAGATCAACTCGGATTACACCGAAGCGATCAAGGTCCTTGATCTCATCGAAACCATGCAGGGCTATCCCGATGGGAACTTCAAGCCCACTGCAACCATCACTCGTGAAGAGGCTGCTAAGGTCATCGCCATCTTTGACAACAAGGATGCAGACATCAGCACCTACTACACCTCCATCAACCCCTTTACCGATGAAAAGGGGCGTTGGGGCGAGTCCTATGTTGGCTACGGCTATCGCGCAGGCATCATCGCCGGCATGAACGCCACCACCTATGCTCCCACCTCCAACGTCACCGGCACCCAGTTCCTGAAGATGGCTCTGGTCACCCTGGGCTACGATCAGGAGAAGGAAGGCTTTGTTGGCACTTCCTGGGCAGTCAACGTTCTGGCGCTTGCCAAGAAGATCGGCCTGATCGACAATCTGGCTGACGGCTGGAAGCCCGAGCATGACCTGACCCGTGAAGAGGCTGCTCAGATCCTTCTGAACGCTCTGAACGCTGACACTGTCGAGTACGCACAGGAAGCTAAGTCCGCGAACTGGAAGCCGACCGAGAAGGACGGCGTTATCACCTTCGGCGGCAAGCTGTACCTGACTGTTGCCGGCGCTGTCAAGACCGGCAAGGCTCTGTACAAGGACTTCGACCTCAAGAAGGAAGACTCCACCGACGCTTTCTATCGTCCCTACACCAAGTGGACCAAGGATCATGTCTCTGTTGAGATCATGAAGGCTCCGAAGGTCACCTTCACCAAAAAGTTCTCCGCTTGCGATCTGCTTGTCGCTCTGGGCGTCAAGGAGTCCGACACCAAGACCAAGATCTTCATCGATAAAGTCTACTGCGATGGCGACGACAACGCTGATTTCGACGACTACGATATCTACGATGACGCTTACACGAACGCTGACGGCGAAGCTTTCTGGAAGCATGGCAACAGCAACTGCCCGCAGGCTAAGGGTGCAAAGCACGGCGCACAGGGCACTCTGACCCAGGTCTTCTACAACGGCAAGGACGCTGATGGCAACAAGCACTACACCATCACCTCCATCGAGACTTGGCTCGGCAAGGTCACCAAGGTCACCAATAAGACCACTGCTCGCGACAACCACGTCAAGAGCGACGGCGCTGTCAAGCTGAACGCTTACTTTAACAACCTCCAGAAGCTCGAAGAGAACAACTACGATTACTGCGGCAAGATGGACGAAGCTGGCCACACCGGTCACTGCGCAGCCCTCGAGAATGCGAACGATGATGGCGTGACTGAGCTGACCTTCAATGATCCCACCGGTCTGAAGAAGGACGACTATGTCCTGTTCACCTACTCCTTCCGTACGCTCGATGATGACGGCGACAAGACGGACGACTATGAGTGCGTCCAGACTGTCGATGTCACTGAAGGTAAGAACGGCCGTCTCTCCGGCTACAAGTTCGGCACCTCCGCTGGCTCCGATCCTTCCGAGACCCGCATTGACAGCGAATACGTCAAGGATTCCCAGCACTTCCACATGGGCTATGATCTGTCCAAGACCAACCAGTACGGCACCTACACCTTCTTCTATGACGCTTACGGCAACGTGATCGGCATGAAGGACGCTGCTGACTCCTCCAACTGGGCTGTCATCGACCGCGCTTGGGTCACCTTCGAGAACAAGGGCACTGCTGTCATGAACGCTGACGTCGTTAGCGTCGATGATGCGAAGACCACCACCAGCACTGTCAAGAAGTTCACGGATATCACCGATTACATTGAGGCTATTGAGGAATCCATCAACGACTCCTCCGCGAAGAACTTCGCTTATGATCTGGCTGTGTACCTGAAGGACCTCACCAACGGTGAAGGCTACAAGGACTTCGACCCGATTTACGATCACCTGTTCAAGGTTTCCACCGACAAGGATGGCGTCTTCTCCGTGAAGGTTGCTAAGAATTCCGATGGTGAGTACGTTGTCAACGAATACGGCGATCTGGAAAGCACTGATGACACCATCAAGACTGTCAAGGGCAAGCCGTATCTGGAGATCAAGGAAGGCGACATGGATGCTGACAAGAGCATTTCGCTGACCTCCAACACCAAGTTCCTCGTCCACAACATGGACGGCACTTACTCCGCATACACCGGCTACAAGAACGTTCCGTCCCTGATTGCCCACTATGCTGAGGTTGTCTTCGACTCCGACTATGCTGACAAGTTCGTTGCTGAGGTTGTCTATCTGACCAAGGATGTCTACACGACCGATAGCAAGGTTGTCGCTTATGTTGGCAACGGCGCTGATCGCAGCAACATCGAAGTTGTTGAGGACGGCGACACGTACTACAACCTGACTGCTTATGTCAACGGCGAAGAGACCAACGTCTATGTCGACGAGGCCGATATGAAGGCATACTTCGACAAGAAGGCCGATTCCTTCGTGGCTGGCTTCTATGAGCTGCAGTACACCGAGATCGACGGCGTCAAGACCGCGAAGGTCACCAAGAACTTCACCGCTTCTACCGACGATGATGACAACTACCTGGTCGAGCCGGTTGTGGCTGAGTACTTCAACGGCACTGTCATCAAGATCGATGGCACGACCTACGCTCTGACTGATGATTGCGGCCTGTTCGCGATCAACGGCAAGAAGGTCGAAAAGAGCTCCGCTTCCGAGATCGAAGACCTGTACGATGATTTCGACAGCTTCGACGATACCAATGACGACAACGAGAACGCTCACAAGGTCTACGTTGCTCTCAACGATAAGGACGAGGCTACCGCGATCTACATCAAGCTGGCAGTCAACGACTAATCCGAACCTTTTAGAGTTCAGTTAGTTCACTCCTAAAAAAGTCCCCGGGGCGCAAGCCCCGGGGATTTTTCCAGCCTCTTGACAAACCGGACGGTTTGCGTATAATAAAAGAAGAGAGACGATACCGATAAGCGGTTCGGCTCGTAATGGTTAGTAGATATTAATACCTAGAAACCGTCACTTGCCAGAGTGGCGGTTTCCACGTCTTTTTACAATGATTGTAACCGTAAAGGCTCCAATATGTAACGTAATACGCATTGGCATTCACCTCCTTTCGGAAGTGTCAGCCGAACCGCCTACCGTGTATCGTATCGTCTCTCCTGCCCATAAAGGGCAAAACCATTGTAACGCAAAAAGCAGAATTTGTCAATCGAACGCACTTGACAAATCCAAGCTGACGGGTATAATAAAAGAAGAGAGACGATACCGATAAGCGGTTCGGCTCGTTAAAGGTTGCTTAGAAAATTTCCAAGAAAACCGTCACTTGCCAGAGTGGCGGTTTTCGCGTCTCTTTACAATGATTGTGACCGTGTATGGCCCAATATGTAACGTAATACGCATAGGCTTCACCTCCTTTTCGGAAGTGTCAGCCGAACCGCCTACCGTGTATCGTATCGTCTCTCCCGCCCATAAAGGGCAAGACCATTGTAACGCAAAAAGCAGAATTTGTCAAATAAAACCCCGCTTCCGGTTGGAGGCGGGGTTGCTTTTTGCGACAAAATATGGTATGCTCACGATGGTGCTACCGATAAACGGCAAGCGGGCGGCTTCCCACTGCATTTGCGGAGGGTAAAACGTCTTTTTGTGCCCTCCGACACATAGAAAGGGGGGCTGCGACTTATGGTTACATATTCGGATTTATTCGAGTTTTGTATACTCATGGTCACTGTCATCGGCCTCGTCATTAAGGTCTGTAACAGCAAAAAGAAGTAACCGCCCGGCCTCGCAAACCAGCGGTTACTTCTTGTAACTTATTCTGGGGAGCGCGCCCGTTTGCCGGTAGCACTCTTGTTACTTTCAGTATAGCCGATTTTTCTAAAATGTCAAGGCCCGCAGCGGCAAAAAGCTACAGCAGCACGAGCGCGGTATCGTAGATCTTGCAGCTTTGGCTCGGGAGCGTGAGCTTGAGCTGCGCGGTCTGCGCGTTTTCCGGAATATCGACGCGGAAACGCAGCAGCGTGCAGCGTGTGCCGCCGGGGAGCTTATCTGAGACGGTCTGGGTGGGTGTGAGCGCGGTAAATTCGCCGGAATCAAAGCGAAGGGCCGCCTGTGCGGTTTCAGTCGAGGCGTGGAGCAGAATTTCCGCGTGCGTGCAGCCAGTGGGAATGGTGCGTGCGTTCAGTGAGACGCTGCCCTCCTGATAGATGACCGGCGTGACGCGGAAGACGATCGACTTGAGCGTAAAGGTGCTCGCGGCCATCGACTCGATCCAGAGCATCATGTCGTATCTGCGGTTCGGGTCGAGCAGGAACGGCGTGTTGAAGGTGATGGGATCGTCCGTGCCGCCGGAGCGCGTCATGGTGGCGAGCTCTGTTTCCAGCAGCGACTCGTGCGTCGCCGAATCCCAGATCGCGAGCTTGACGGCCGTGGTTGTCGAGCCGGTCGTGGCGACCGATTGCAGCTTGAGGGTAGAGAGCGTGCCGTACCCGTCCGGATAGAAGCTGAAGAGCTTGAACCACGTCTGCGTCACCTGCGTTGCGCGCGAGATGCCGCTGGCGTTGAAGGCGTTGTCCGCTGCGTTGCCGAAGACCGTGCCGTCAGACACACCCTCCGTCAGCAGTTCGCCGCACTGGTTCAGAAAATACACGCCCGTGTAGTCTGCGACCTGCTCCATGTCCGAAAACGCGTCCGCCTGAATGCTGTCGGAATAGGCCGCGTGCCCGCCCTGATGCGCCTGCGCTGCCATTACGCCGCCAAGTGCGATGAGACCCGCCTCCGCCTGACGCAGCGCCCGTGCGCCGCTGGTGTCCAGCCGTGAAAAGTTGTCGTTGACCTCCGCGAGGCAGACTGGGTCCTCCGGCAGCCACGTGCAAAGGCCGAGCTTCTGTGTTCTGGTCATAAAAAATCCTCCTGTAAGTAAATTGGGGAAGCCCCTTCACTTACAGGAGAAATATGCACCTTTGTTGCACGCAAAATGGCAACGGCGGCGCTACGTGATCACAAATCCGCCGTTGACCCCCAGAACCTGCCCCGTCACGAACGGCGCGTCAATGAGATACGCCATCGCCTGCGCGACATCCTCCGGCCGGCCCAGCTTTTCAATCGGGGTCTGCTTGCGAAGCGATTCCATCACCTCCGGCGCAACGTTTGCGCACATGTCGGTCTGAATGACGCCCGGGCAAATTGCGTTGACGCGAATGCCGCTCGGCCCCAGTTCCTGCGCCAGCGCCTTCGAGAGCGCCAGCACCGCGCCCTTTGTCGCCGAATACGCCGCCTCGCACGACGCGCCGACCTGCCCCCACATCGAAGACACCGTCACGATCGCACCCGCCTGCTTTTGCAGCATCCCCGGCAGCGCCGCGCGCACGCAATGGAACACACCGTCCACGTTAACCGCGAAAATCCGCCGCCACGCGTCAGGCGTAATTTCAGAGATCAGCCCATAGTGCGCAATCCCCGCGTTGCAGATGAGTCCGTCCAAGGGCGGCAGCTCCCGGAACGCCGCCTGCACCGCCGCTTCGTCTGCCACATCGCAGCAAATGCCGACCGCGCCCGTATCAAACGATAGCGCTCGCGCCTTCTCGTAGCTCTTTTCATACAGGAACCAGACCCGGTCCCCCCGCGCAGCAAACAGCTTTACCGCCGCCGCGCCAATGCCCCGGCTTCCGCCGGTAATCAGAATGTTCATAAAACCCTCAAATCAAACGCCCTTTTCCCGGACGTTCCCGAAAAAAGGGCGCAAGTTTCATCTTCTTCTGGTCTTTGTCTTGTGCTCGGAATACTGCTTGATGGAGGACATTTTGCTGCTCGACTCCGTCATAAACTGCTTGAGCATATCGTCGAACGACTTCTGCTGCGGCTGAGAAGCGGAAACTCCAGCCTGACGCGGCGCGGACGAACGATCTCCGGACTGCCCGGGATTTCTTTGCGCGCCATTGAAGCTGCGGCTCTGCGGGCGCGAAAACTGCGGCTTGCTGGGCGCGGGAAGGGTGCGCTTGATGGAAAGATTGGTTTTTCCGTTTTCCCGGCTGATGATCATGACCTTCACGTCCTGCCCCTCGGTCAGATGCTCGCGAATGTCGTTGACGTAGGCGTGGGCGATTTCCGAGATGTGCACCATGCCGGTTGACCCGTCCGGCAGCGCAACAAACGCGCCGAACTTTGTCAGACTCTTGACCTTGCCTTCCACAACTGCTCCAACTGTAAGCTCCATATGTTCGTTTTGTTCTCCCATCTTATTTTATCCCGGAAGGAACCGAGTTCCCCGGAACGGTATGCCATCATTCGCCCACATCGTAAAAGATGATGTCGCCCTCTTCGACCATGCCGAGCTTATCCCGCGCGACGGCGGCCACGCCCTCGTCCGTGCCCAGTGCGTCGATGGAGTCCTGCAGGCGGTTGTTTTCCTGCCGGGTGGAAGCGATCGAGCTGTTGAGAATCGCTTCCTGTTCGTTTTTCTCGTTGATCTGCTGCCGAAGCGACACCAGCGTCACCGTCGCGTAAACCACGAGAATCAGGATGACGAGCTTCACCAGAAGGGAAGACTTGACGAATTTCATGCTGTGCCTTGCCCCTTTCCGAATCCGCGCGGCGTAGAAATATCTTATCGATAATTGTACCCCATTTTTTGCTTCTTGCAAAGAGGTTTTTCAAAAAAACTGAAAATTTTTTTGCGCAAAACCGTACCGGCTGCAAGATGCCATGCAAAATCTTCCCGAGCCCCCGGAGAAGCCCGGTCAAAGCCCGCAGAACAACCGGGCTCAGCGCGAGAAAATATCCTGCCGCACCAAGGAGAATCCCCGGAAAGAAGAACAGCCGGAACTGTCCCTGCCCCGCATAGAGCGCAAAGAATAACAGCGAAAGAAGAAGCGCCAGCAAAAACAGCGCATCGAGAACACCGGCGAGCTTCGGAAGAAGCTTCCGCGGCGCACGCAAAAGATCATAGACGAGGCCAAGCAGTCCGCCAAGAAGCAAGGCCTGCGCAAACTGCTCCGCCTGAAAAAGAACCGGAAGCTCCATCAGCCGAACAGCCGCCCGAAAAAGCCTCCGGCGGGCGCCGCGTCCTCATAGCTGAGAGAATCGACAGTTCCGTCGACCAGCACCTCGCCGCCGTCTAAACGCAGAAGCTGCAAATGAAGATTCTCCCCTCGCACGATGAGCGTCCCGCGCGTGGTGGTGAGGACGATGGTTGCCTCGTCGAAGCTCTCCACTTCGATGACCCCCGTCATATGAAGCCGCGAACGGCTGTCCAATTGCAGCTGATGCGGCGCTTGCAGCGCGTTTTCCGTTCCCATAGTGCCCCCTCCTTTGCCTGCCGGATGGTACAGTATACGGCGGGGGAGAGCGCAATATGAGCTGGAACTTAAATTTCCTTGTACATGGCGGACGCATCGTCCTTGCGCACGGCCTCTGCCACGGCCAGAACCTCGACCTTGAGCGTCCTGGAGCCAAAAGCGATTTCGATCTGGTCTCCGACCTTCACGTCATAGCTTGCCTTCGCGGGCTTGCCGTTTACCGAAATGCGCGCGTTGTCGCACGCCTCGTTTGCAACCGTCCGGCGCTTGATGAGCCGGGAAACCTTCAGATATTTGTCCAAACGCATGATTGTGTACTCCTGTCAAAATAAAAATCGGGAAAGCCGGAAGCCTTCCCGATTGTCCGTATTACTTGCTGATCTGGTCCTTGAGCGCCTTGCCGGGCTTGAAGACGGGAACGGTGGTAGCGGGAATTTCGATGGGCTCCTTGGTCTTGGGGTTGCGGCCCATGCGAGCCTCGCGCGCCTTGGTTTCGAAGCCGCCGAAGCCGACGAGCTGCACCTTGTCACCCGCGCAGAGCACTTCCGCGATGGTGTCGAACGTTGCGCTGACAGCCTTCTCCGCGTCCTTCTTGCTCATGGCACACTTCTTGGCGACCTCTGCAATCAGTTCAGTTTTATTCATGATATACGTCCTCTTTTCTGTATTTGGTTCAGGTTTTGGCAGAGTCCTTTTGCTCGGTGGTCTTTTGCTGCGACCAGAGCGAAAGCAGTTCCTCGCGGGAGAGCGAATCCAGCGAGCGGCCAGCCTGCCTTGCGGCCGATTCCATTGCGCCAAAACGGCGGATAAATTTTTCGCAGGCGTCGTGCAGAACCTGCTCGGGGTCCTTCTGCAAAAATGCGGCGACATTGACCGCGGCAAACAGCATGTCGCCCAGCTCCTCCGAAGGATCAACCCCTTCTTCGATAGCATGCCGCAACTCTGCCGTCTCTTCTTCCAGTTTACCCAGACACTCCGCAGCCGATTCCCAGGCGAAGCCGCACTTTGCGGCTTTTTTCTGAAGCTTTTCGCTGCGCCACGTTGCAGGCAGCGAACGCGCCACGCCATCTAATGTTTCGGTGACGGTTGTCTGCCCCTTTTCCTGCTGCTTGACCTCGTCCCAGCTCTTGGCTTCGCCGCCGAAGAGCGCGGGATGGCGGAAAATTAGCTTCCTGCACTCCGCGTCGCACACGTCGTCCAGCGTGAAGCGGCCTGCCTCGCGCTCGATATCGGTGTGGAACAGAACCTGAAGCAGCACGTCTCCGAGCTCCTCGCGCATATGCGCCGGATCGTCCAGATCGAAGCCCTCGCAGGCCTCGTAAGCTTCTTCCAGGAAATTTCGCCGGATGGAAAGGTGGGTCTGCGCGCCGTCCCACGGGCAGCCGCCCGGTGCGCGGAGAACCTCGACAAGCCGCTGAAGATCGGCAAAGTCATAGCGATCTTTGCTAGTAAAATTTATCATAATTCGCCCTCTTTCGCAAGGCTTTTGTTTAACTTTTTTTCTGAATTTTCAGGAGTTTCGCGATTTTTTCGCCCTTGGGCAGCAGCATGCAGTCTTCGTACGTCACGCACTGCAGCGCAACGACCAGAACCGCGTACAAAACCACCGCGAACGCAAGGCTCACAAGGCAGGAAAGCTTCCATGAGCCAAGCCGGGAAGAGAGCACCCGGTACACGAGGAACGTTGCTCCGCCCATGAGCGCCGAGGCAATCAGCGGCCGGACGACGTTTTTGAAGATCGCCGGGCGCGCGGAAATGTGCCGCCGCATGGCAACGACGTCGAGCGCGGTGATCGCGATGTAGCAGACGAGCGTTCCGATCGGCGCGCCGATGATGTTGAGCGCCGGCTGACCAACTAAAATATAGTTGACGATGATCTTCACAATGCCGCCGATCAGCATATTGATAACGGGCGTCGTCACATCGCCGTGCGCCTGCATGATGGCGTTGAGAAGAAGAACAAGCGAGTTAAACACAACCGCCAAGCCAAGAATCGCCAGCATGGGTGCAGCCAGCTGAATGCGGTCTTCCGAGTACGACGAGCACAGAAGCCGGATGACGGGCTCCGCCATCACGAAAAGCCCCGCCGCGCACGGCATGGCGATCAGCGCCATCGTCCGGACGGCAGACTCGGAGGTCGACTTTGCTTCGCGCAGGTCCTTTTTTGTCAGTGATGCGGTAATGGCCGGGATGACGGCAATCGTAATTGTCGGGATGAACGAACAGGGGAGCGCGAACACGGTCTGGCAGAAGTTATAGACGCCCTTCGCCGAGTCCGCCATTTTTTCTGTCCATTGAAGCGCGCCCGTAAGTCTGCGCATATAGATCATTGTGTCAAACAGGTTGATGATCTGAAGGCCGGCAGAGCCGAGTGTGATCGGAACGGCGATGGAGAGGAGCTCCTTCATCGTGCCCTTGGTGGACTTGGCCTGCCCGCCGCCCATAGAGAGAATCGCGCTTGACTGGCGGAACTTGCAGTGCAGATATACAGCGGAGATGAGGCTTCCGAGCGTCACGCCCATGATTGCGCCGCCCGCGGCAAGGGTAATATCGCCGTAGTCCCGCGCGCTTTCGCCCGGGGCAAGCGCAATTCCCTGTGCTCGAACAAATGCTTCGCCCGTCAGCTTCATCACGAGCCACGCAAGACCGAGGCCGACGACAAGGCGCGTCACCGCCTCAAAAATCTGGCTGACAGACGTGGGGGTCATGTTGCTCTGGCCCTGGAAAAATCCGCGATAGGCGGAGACAAGGCAGATGAGCAGCACGCACGGAGCGAGCGCTGCAATTGCTGCCCACGAGTTTTCGTTTGTCGTGACCATCACGGAAAGGGACTTGCAGAAAATCAGCATGCCGAGGCTTCCAACCACGCCGATGGTCAAAAACACGTAGAGAGACGTTTTATAGATTCTTCGAATCTGCGCGTGGTTCCCAAGCGTCTGCGCCTGCGAGATCATGCGGCTCATAGCCACGGGAAGACCCGTCGTCGAGATCATGAGCAGGACGTTATAGACGTCGTAGGCAGTATTGAAGTAGCCGAAGCCGTCTTCGCCGATGATGTTGTTGAGCGGGACCTTAAAGAGAAAGCCCATGAGCTTGACCAGCACCGTCGCCATCGCGAGTACCGCCGTGCCCTGTAAAAACGTCTGCTTTTTGATGGGCTGATCGTTCATTGCGCGGCCTCCTCGGAATCATCGGAGAATACCTTCGGAATGGCGTAGTCGTGGAGCTCTTTTAAAGCGCCCGCAAGGTCGAGCGTCGGGAACTTCCCGGCGTTGTACAAAATCTGGCCGCGCACCATCGTCATCACCACATCGTGGCCCGACGCGCTATAGACAAGGTTCGAGAGCACATTGTGGCACGGGATGAGATGCGGCTGCGTGAAATCGAGCAGAATCAGGTCTGCGTCCATGCCGAGCTTAATTTGCCCGCACTCCTTTTCGCGCCCCTGCGCCTTCGCGCCGCAGACCGTCGCCATCATGAGCGCGGCCTCCGCCGGAATCGCGGTCGGGTCGCCCGTTTTCGCCTTGGCCATCAGCGTGCAGGCCTTGATCTCCTCAAAAAGATCGAGATTGTTGTTGGACGCGACAGAGTCCGTGCCGAGGCAGACGTTCATGCCGGCCTTCACCATGCCCATCACGTCGGCGCAGCCGGAAGCGAGCTTCAGGTTGCTCACCGGGCAGTGCACCGCGCTCACGCGGCGCTTGGCAAGAAGCTTCATATCCTCTTGTGTTAAGTGGACGCAGTGCGCCGCCGTCGTGGGAACGTCGAAAACATGGTGGCAATCGAGCACCTGCGCAGGCGTTAACCCGTAGCGCTCGACGCACTGGTCGTGCTCCAGCTTCGTCTCCGACACATGCACCTGCATACCGATCCCCTCGTTGATGCAGAACTCGGAAAGCGCGTCCCAGAGCTGATAGGTCGAGGTGTATTCGGCGTGGATGGAAGCTTCAATTTTGATGCGGCCGCCGTCGTAATTGTGCCATTTCTCTTTGAGTGCGACCAGCTCCTGACAGGCGGGGAACTTCTCAAAATCGAAGTCGTCGCCCAAAAACATCGACGTTCCGCGCGAGATATTTGCCTTCATGCCGGACTTGGCGATGACGTCGCAGATATCGTCGCAGAAATAGTACATGTCGGACACGCTCGTCACGCCGAATTTCAAGCATTCGGCCACGGCCAGCATCGTCGCCGCGCGCACGCACCTGCCGTCCAGCCGGTCCTCGCGCGGGAAAATGTAGTCGTTGAGCCATTCCTGCAATTTTAAGTCGTCCGCGTATCCGCGCAGCAGCTGCATCGGAAGGTGCGTGTGGCAGTTGATGAGGCCGGGCATTAAGACCATGCCGGTCGCGTCGATGATCTGCGCAGGCTTTTCTTCCGGCGCGTGCTTGCTGAGATAGCTGATCTTGCCGTCGGTCACGCCGACAAACGCGTCCGTCCAGACGGACATCCGGTCGTCCATTGTGACGACGCAGACATGGGAAAACAGCGTATTCATTCGCATTCCTCCTCGTTGGGTGCAGGCTGCTGCGCAAGCTTATGCAGAATTTCAAAAATTTCGTTCTTCTGATGCAGAATCGTATCGATGCGCGCAATGTAGTCCTGCGGGGATTTTGGATTGTGGAAGCGCTCTAATTGCCCGGCGGGGAGATTGATCTTGTTCATGCCGCCGCCGCCAAGGGACAAAATGGTGTGGAGCTCCTCCATCATGTATATGTTGTACCAGCCCGTAAATCCCGGTCTGCACCAGCCGGTATTTTCAAAGCTGCCGGACATGTATTTCTGCCGGTAGAGATAGTATGGTACAAAACTATGCGCCCGAAGCGATGTTTCCGCGCCGGAGAGCATCTGAGAGACATCCTCATTTGTAGGAAGCACCGTCCGGTTCTGGAACAGATTCGCGCCCTTTTTGAGCGCCAGCGTATGAACGGTCACATTGCTGGGGTTTAAGGCCAGCACCTGCGATAAAGAGTCGGCGAACTTCTCGGGCGTGTCCTCGGGAAGGCCCGCAATTAAGTCCATGTTGATATCCTCGAAGCCAACCGCGCGCGCCTGCCGGAACGCCTCTACTGTCTGTGCGGCCGTATGCTTCCGCCCGACAGCGGCCAGCACGTCGTCCGCCATCGTTTGGGGATTGATCGAAATGCGCGTCGCGCCGCCGTCGTGGATCACACGGAGCTTTTCTTCGTCCAGTGTGTCCGGCCGCCCGCCCTCGACGGTGAACTCGAGGCAGCGCGAGAGATCGAAGCTGTCTTTGATGGCGCGAAGCAGCTCCTTCATCTGAGGGCTCGAGAGCGTCGTCGGTGTGCCGCCGCCCATGTATAAAGAGCGGATGTGGTAGCCGGAATCCGCCAGCAGCTTTCCCGTATACGCGATCTCCCGATGCAGCGCCTCTAAGTAAGGCGGCAGGAACGCGCCGAAGCGCTTGATGGACTCGCTCACAAACGAGCAGTACGAGCACCGCGTCGGGCAGAAGGGAATGCCGATATAGACGGATAAGTCGCCCGGCTCCAGCAGCTTCGCGGCCTCTAAGGTATGCTTCGATGCGTCAACGCAGAGACGGCTCCGCTCGGGTGTGACAAAATACGTTTTCTCTAAAAGCTTTGCCGCGTCCTTTTCCGAGCCGCCCTCCAGCATGCACTTCGTGGAAAGCTTCGTCGGCCGGACGCCGGAGAGCGCGCCCCACGGAGGAACGGTGCCGAGCACCTTCGTCGCGGCTAAGTAATAGCTCTGCTGCAAAATCCGCCGCGTCATGCGCACGTCGGCGTTCTCCAGAGGAATTCTGCGGGAAGCAAAGCCTGTTTTCCCGCCCTTCGTCACCTTGGCCGTTGCGGTGAGATACTTCTTACCGCGCGAAAGAGACGACACCGTGCCGTCTCCCGTAAAGCTTTGCGTCACAAATTCCGACGGCTCGTCCGGAAACAGCTGCATTTGCAGCTGCTCGACGGGGTAGCGTTCGGTGTGACCGATGAGTAACAGCTTCATACGCGCATGGCCTCGCGCATGTAGTAGTTTGTCCGGCGCTCGCGCTCGAGCGTCGTGTCTCCGCCGTGTCCGGGAAGCACATGATAGTCGCCCGGAAGCTCGGCCAACCGCTTGAGAGACGCCAGCATCTGCGCGCCGTCGCCGCCCGGAAGGTCGGTTCTGCCGCAGCAGCCCTCGAAAAGCGTGTCGCCCGAGAAAATCGTATCGCCGCAAATGAGGCACGAAGAGCCCCGCGTGTGGCCGGGCGTTGCTAATACACGGAAGGTAAGCGGCGGCATGGAAATTTCATCGCCGTCTAAAAACGTGTCGGTATAGACAAGGTTCCCCTGGCTCATGTTGAGCGTCTCGTCGGTGTCCTGCGCATTGACATAGATGGGGACATCCGGGAATTTTTCGTGCAGCGCGCGCAGCGCGCCTGTGTGGTCAAAGTGCGCGTGCGTCAGGAATATCTTCTGAAGCGCCAGCTCGTTTTTCTCCAGCGTATCGAGAATCGTCTGCGGCATTGCGCCGGGGTCAACAAGCGCGCAGGCCTTGGACGCTTCGTCATACACCACATAGCAGTTGGTTTCCAGCGCGCCGAGCGGTAACGTAATAATTTTCATACTATGTGCCTCTACTTTAAATCCTTGGTGTCGACAATCAGCGTGACCGGGCCCGCGTTTTCGGACGTGACCAGCATATCCGCGCCGAACTCGCCGTGCTGCGGCGGGAAGCCCAGCCGCTCGCACTCGGAGAGAAACTGCTCATAGAGCGGGATGGCGATGTCGGGCTTGCCGGCGCCGATGAAGCTCGGCCGCCTTCCGTGGCTCACATCGCCGTAGAGCGTAAACTGGCTCACAACCAGAACCTCTCCTCCGACATCGGAGAGCGACAGATTCATCTTGTCGTTTTCATCCCGGAACACGCGGAGCCCCAGAATCTTTTCAGCAAGCTTTTTGCATTTTTCCGGCGTATCCTCCGGCGCAACGCCGAGAAGAATCAAAAAGCCCCTCCCGATTTTGCCGTGGACCTCGCCGTCAATCGAAACAGACGCGGAATTGACCCGCGTAACAACAGCCTTCATAAAACCACCTTATCCTTCCGCGCGCCGGACCGCGCTCACACCCGAGATTCCGCGCAGCCGCGCCATGACGTTTTGCAGCTCCGTGAGATTGTGCACCTGAAAGACCAGACTCACAAGCGCCCTTCCGCTTCCGACCGAGCGGGCGGACATCTCGTTCATGCGGAGCCGCAGGCTCGTTAAAATCGTCGCTACGTCCAGCATCAGGCCGTCGCGGTCGTTGGAATCGACCTCCAGCGCGGTCGTAAATGTTGCCTCGGGGCTCTCGGCCCACGTGACCTTGACCCAGCGGCCGGACTGCGAGGGGTCAGCCGCGCTCTTTGCGTTCGGACAGTCCTTGCGGTGGACGGATACGCCGTAGCCCTTGGTAATAAAGCCGATGATATCGTCGCCCGGGACCGGCGTGCAGCAGCGGCTGAACTTGATCATGCAAGAGCCGATATCCTCGACAATCACGCCCGACGCGTCGACGGTCGGCTGCTGCTTGTTGAGATTCAGAAGCTCTTTGGGCGTTGTTGCCTTGGCTGCTTTTGTCAATTCATCCCGGATCCGGCCCACAGCCTTGACGGCGGTGAGGCCGCCAAAACCGATGGCGGCGTACATATCATCCAGGCAGTCGAAACTGACCTTCTTTAAGACCATCGGCAGAACGTCTTCGGACTGGATGATCTCCGGATTCACGCCGATGCGGCGGAGCTCCGACTCGAAGCTTGCCTTGCCGCGGATGATATTTTCATCGCGCTTTTCGCGCTTGAACCACTGCTTGATCTTGATGCGCGCCTGATTCGACCGGCAGATGTTGAGCCAGTCGCGGCTGGGCCCCTTGGCAGATTTCGAGGTCAGAACCTCGACGATGTCGCCGTTGCGGAGCACCTGATCGTAGCTTGCAATGCGGTTATTGACCTTCGCGCCGATCATCGTGTTGCCGACGGCGGAGTGAATCGCGTAGGCGAAGTCAATCGGCGTCGAGCCTGACGGCAGGCTCATGACCTTGCCCTTGGGTGTGAAGACGAAGACCTCGTCGTCGAACATGTCGACCTTGAGAGAGTGGATATAGTCGTCGGCCTCGGTGTCCTGCTGATTCTCTAACAGCCTTCTGACCCACTCGAACTCCTTTTCCGAGCCCTCGCCGACGTTCTGCTTGTATTTCCAGTGCGCCGCGACGCCGTATTCCGCCGTCTGGTGCATTTCCCACGTGCGGATCTGCACCTCAAACGGAATGCCCTGCGAGCCGATGACGGTCGTGTGGAGCGACTGGTACATGTTGGGCTTCGGAGTCGAGATATAGTCCTTGAACCGGCCGGGAATGGGGTTAAAGAGGTCGTGGATGTGACCTAACACATTGTAGCAGTCGGCGATGTTGTCGACGATCACGCGGAAAGCATATAAGTCGTACAGCTCGTCGATCGTCTTGTTCTGCGCGCGCATCTTGCGGTAGATCGAGTATGTGTGCTTGACCCTGCCGTAGATCGAGCCGTGGATGCCGACGGAGGCCAGCCGGTCCGTGATTTTCGACTGGATGGCGTTCATAAAGTTCTGCGCGCTTGCCTCGTTTTCATGCAGGTAGTCGATGATTTGCTGGTAGCCTTCGGGGTCGAGGTACTGAAGCGACACGTCCTCAAGCTCCCACTTGATCTTTTGCATGCCGAGCCGGTGCGCGAGCGGCGCGTAGATTTCCATCGTCTCCATGGACTTGGAGATCTGCTTGGCAGGCGTCTGGTACTGAAGGGTTCTGGTATTGTGGAGCCGGTCGGCGATTTTGATCAGGATGACGCGGATGTCCTTGCTCATCGCCATGAACATCTTGCGAAGGTTCTCCATCTGCTGCTCTTCGGTCGTGGAGTACTGTACGCGCGTTAATTTCGTAACGCCCTCGACGAGCTCGGCGACGGTCTGGCCGAACATGTGGGAAATTTCATCGAAGCTCGCGTCGGTGTCCTCCAGGCAGTCGTGAAGCAGCGCGGCGACAATTGCGTCCGTGTCCAGACCGATTTCCGCCACGATCTCTGCCACGGCCAGCGGGTGGATAATATAGGGCTCGCCGGACTTTCGCAGCTGATTCTGGTGCTTGCGGTCGGCGTATTCGTATGCTTTTTGAATTTCTTCGAGGTCAGCCGACGGCGCATAGCGCTGCACAGCCTGCATCATCGAAGCATAATGTTCTTCTCTGGTTTCCATTCAGATTCCTGCCTTTAATCGTTCCTTGAGATGCTGAAGCGTAGGGCTTTGCTCGAGATCGACCTTCTTGCCGTCGCTGGTCAGATGGATGACAAGCACCTTCGGGCGCTGCTCCATTTGCAAAAGTCCCTGCTCCTGAAAAACGTCGAGACACACGCGGATCTTGCTTCCGCCGCAGGCATATCCCGCGAAGCGTGTGATCTTGCGCGCGAGGCAGCCAAATTCTTCGCAGACGACGCCGTTCTGCGCGCTGGCGGCCAGATACTTCCAGACGGCGACAAAATCCTGCCGCGCCGGAATCAAGCGCTCCAAGTCCTCCTGGCTGAGCGCCTGCCCCTGCATGTGCCGCCGGTAGAGGGCCTTTCCCTCCTTGAGCCGCGAGCGTGCCTGCTCGTTGGGGCGGATGTCGAGCAGATTCAGCTGCACCGTCCGCAGACCGCGATACTCATTGACCTGCGGCGTATAGGCGATATCGACCACATCTCCCAGCGCCACAGCGGCCAGCCGCGCGGTCGTGGAGAAAAAGATGCCGTTAAAATGGTACCCATGTCCGGACAGGCGCAGCCGCAGATGCTTGCCGCCGCCGACCTCGGAAAGATCGGTCACGGTCATATTGCGCATGTAAAGCACCGGACGCGGACATCCCGCCCCACAGGGCTCGAGCTCATCTAACTGCTGGACATTCGGAACCGTCAGAAGCTGCGGCGGAATTTCGCAGTCGATTTTTAAAGATGGATTGCACGCCGGCGAGCGGGAGAACGCGTCCGTCAGCGCCAGAATCCGCTCGCGGAAGAGGTCAATCTGCTCGCGCCGGATGGTAAAGCCCGCAGCCAGCTCGTGCCCGCCGTAGCTCTCGAGCAAATCGGACAGCTGCTCCAAAGACGCAAACAGGTTAAATCCGCCGTAGGACCGCGACGAGGCCTTTCCCTTGTCGCCGTCCAGACAGATTAAAAACGTCGGACAGCTGTATTCCTCGGCCAGCCGTGACGCGACGATGCCGACCACGCCCTGGTGCCACGTTTCGTCGGCCAGAACGATGGCCTTCGGCGATTTTCCGGCGGGCAGCATCGAAACGGCCTGCTTATATATGCCGCTCTCCACATCCTGCCGCTTGCGGTTGAGCTTGCAGAGCTGGCTGGCAAGGGACACGGCGCGCGCCGCATCGTTCGTGAGAAACAGCTCTGTCGCAATGTCCACATGGCCCATGCGCCCGGCTGCGTTGATTCTGGGGGCCAGGGTATAGCCGATGGTTCCCGCCGTGATGGGAGGGCGCATCGCGCCGCACTCGGCCATTAAAGCCGCAATGCCGACCCGTTTGGGGTTTGCGAGCGCCTGAAGCCCCTGCCAGACCATCTTCCGGTTCTCACCCGTCAGCGGCATCACGTCCGCCACGGTTCCGAGGCAAAGCAGATCGCAGTATTCCGCCAGCAGCGCCTCCTGATTGCCGTGAAGCGCGGCGGCCAGCTTGAACGCCACGCCAACGCCCGCCATCTCCAGAATCGGCTCGGGCTGCTCCTTTCGGTGCGGGTCGACGACCGCGACGGCCTCCGGCAGATCCGACTTACACTCATGGTGGTCGGTGATGACGAGCTCCATGCCGAGCTCCCGGCACAAAGCCGCCTCCTGATTTGCCGTAATGCCACAGTCGACGGTGATGATCAGCTTCACATCCTGCTCGTGAAGCGCGCGCACGGCAATTTCGTTGAGCCCGTAGCCCTCTTCGAGCCTTGCGGGAATGTAGCTTGTCACATGTCCGCCGCGCTTTCGGAGAAAGTCCGTCAAAAGACATGTGGCCGTAATGCCGTCTACGTCGTAGTCTCCGAAGACGCAGATATGCTCGCGCCGTTCGAGAGCCCTTTTGACCCGCGCCGCGGCCTTATCCATATCGAGCAGGTCAAAGGGGGAGGAAAGCGGCACATCGGGGGATAAAAATGCCCGTGCCTTTTCCGGCGTGTCATAGCCCCGGCTGCAAAGCACCGCTGCCGTTACCGGCGACCAGCCCGCCGCCGCGAGTGTAGTTGCTGCTTCCTGTTCATAGGACGAAATCGTCCAGCTTCCGTACTTCAAATCCGATACACATCCATCTGTTGCCCTCAAAATCCAAAGGGCACTATTTTTCTGCATATCATTATAGCATCCTCCCACGCATATCACAATAAAAATTCGATGAACAAATCCAAAAGCCAGAAAATTTGTGGAAAATCTGTAAAGCGGCGTTCTCAAAAGCGCTTTTCTTTGCCGCATGGCTGTGATAAAATGAAAAAAATTTTTGAAGGGGGCGCAGAAATGGGAAGCTCCGCGAAAAAATCGCATGGCGCGCGCTGGGCGCTTCCGGTGGCGCTGCTCACGGCAGGGCTTTTGTGGGCGGGAAATTTCACGCTGGGAATAACCGAGATTGACGCGCCGTCTAAAAACCTTCCCGCCGGATTTGACGGCTTTCGCATTGCGCTGATCACGGATTTACATGGCAGGAGCTTCGGGAAAAACAACGACGCGCTGGTGGAAAAGACCCGCCAGGCGAAGCCGGACCTCATTGCGCTTGCGGGAGACATCGCGGACGAAACGTCTGACTTGGAGGAATTGGCCGCGCTTCTTCCACGTCTGGCCGCCATCGCGCCGTGCTGTTATGTGACGGGCAATCACGAGTGGCGCATGGAAAACCGCAAGGAATGGTTCCGTCTTTTGGAGCGGTGCGGTATCACGCGGCTGGAAAACGAATTTGTGACGCTCTCGCGCGGGGAAGATACGATTGTGCTCGCGGGTGTGGACGACCCGAACGGCCCCAGGGACCAGAAAACGCCGGAAGAGCTTCTGGGGGAGATTCATGCGCAGCATCCGGACGCGTATACCGTCGTCCTCTGCCACCGAAACGACCAGCTGGAGCGCATGGCGCGGCTGAAAGCCGATCTCGTTCTGAGCGGGCACGCGCACGGCGGTGTGGTGCGACTGCCCTTCGTCGGTGCGATTTTTGGGACGCACTATGAGTTTTTCCCGGACTACACGGCAGGGCTCTATCAGCTTGGGAGAACCAGCCTCGTGGTCAGCCGCGGTCTTGGCGGCAGCCGCCGCATTCCCGTGCGCATCGGAAACCGCCCCGAAATTCCCGTCATCACCCTCCGCAAGGCGTGAGAGGACCTTGCAGACGAAGAAAAACGGTGCTACAATAAAGCCGCCAATTTTCGGAAATGCGCTAAAAATTGCGTAGGGGGCGATTGAGCACATCGCCCCATTGGGTACGAACGAATTCGCCGGGGATTACCGTATTATCGGATTGCTCCGCCGGGCCAATGTGGGCATTGGCCCACACGGAAATTCCGAAACCAATGCGTAGGGGGCGATGCCTACATCGCCCCAAGGGCACCAACAAATTCGCCAGAGATTTTCGAAAAAGACGGGTGCGTTCCGCTGGGTCGATGTGGGCATCGACCCCTACGAACATGCTGGGGAATTTTGTGTACATGTTGGTTAGAGGAAACTAACCATGGGATACAAAAGGACGAAAGGGGAGAGGCTTCCATGAAGGAAAACTATATTATCAGCGCGTTCCGCGAGACGGTAAAACGGGATTTTGCGGGACGGGCACAGGTTTTGAACGAAGCGTTTGACGGGCGGCTGCAATCGCTGCGGCAGGAAAATGCGGACGCTTCCAAGGAAAAGCAGCGCCATCTCGAGGGGCAGATTTTGCCCGGCATCGCGGCGTATGAGACGCTGCAAACGGTACTGCCGAAGGAGCAGGCGCTGCAAACGGTACATGGCTATGTGGAGCAGCACGCACAGAATTTCCGGCGGACGCTTACGAAGCTTTTGCGCCTGCCGGGGCTCTACCGGCTCGTGCCCGGCATTTTTGCCAGCATGACCAAAAAGCATTTTGGGCAGTCGGCGGGCTTTGCGGCAAAGGAGTACCAGACCTCCGGCGGCGTGTGGCGCATCGACATGACGCGGTGTCCATATCACGACACGTGCGTCAAATACGGCTGCTCCGAGCTCTGCCGCTGCTTCTGCGACAGTGACGACGTGTCCTATGAAAATTTACACCCGCAGCTCGTCTGGCACCGGACGAAGACCCTTGGCCGCTGCGGCGACTGCTGCGATTTCTGCTTCAAGATCCGCGGGAAATAGGCGCGGCGTATCTAAGAGCGTAAAGAATCGAGGAAAAAGACATGCTATATTCGGAAAAGGTGAAGCTTTTTGCAAAGCAGCATCCTTGCGAGGAGATAACTGTGGACGGCGCGCGGTACCGATATGTGCTGTGCGGAAAAGCGGGCGCGCGGACGCTCGTGTTTTTGAACGGCGGCATGGTCGCGCAGATCTATGTGCAGAAATACCCCGGCGAGGCGGGCGGGCTCATTCTCGTCTCCACGGGCGGCATGGACGAGGCGACGCTCAGGACGCTCAAACAGAAATACCGCCTTGCGCCGCTGATGCTCTGGTACATGAAGCACTGCAACTACGAAAAGCTCAAGCCGAAGCTGATTTCGGCCAGCCTCCGGCACATCCGGGACGAAACGCCGGAGGAGATCGCCTATGCAAAGGATATATTCGAGACGACTTTCCGAGACTTCACGCAGGAAAAGGACGTGCATATCTCGAGCCTTCTCGCGGACCTCATGCGCCAGAGGCCGGTGACGGCGGCAGATTTTGCGGCGCTCGCGGGGAGAATTCTTCTGATTCTTCCCAATCAGGACTTCTTTTCAGAAAAAATGCAGAAGGACCTGATCGCGCTCATGCACGACCCGAAGATCGCCTACGTCTCCGGCGGGCACCTGTCCACTGTGCTTAAAACGCAGGACTATGTTCGTGTCATCCGGGAATTTCTGACGGAAACGTTTGCGTGAATTGTTCAAAGAACGACAAAGCGGAGAAGGGAAAACCTTCTCCGTTTACGCTATTTTAAACCTACTTTTCAAGAATCCACGTTTGGCGCAGGCGCGCGCGGCGGGATATCCACCTTTTTATCCACTTCTCTTTTGAAGAAGCGCAAAAAAGCAGGAGAGAAATCGCTTTCTCTCCTGCTTGCGTTATGGCTTATTCTTCCGGGCTGAACTGGTCCTTGCCAACGCCGCAGAGCGGGCAGACCCAGTCTTCGGGGACTTCTTCCCAAGGCGTGCCGGGGGCTACGCCGTTCTCGGGATCGCCGACTTCCGGGTCATAGACATAGCCGCAGATATCGCAGACATATTTCATGTTCAAATTCTCCT
>ENA-OWRJ01001086-OWRJ01001086.1-human-gut-metagenome-genome-assembly--contig:-NODE-1086-length-30927-cov-29.851192_pt1 | contig 30927 bp, 25 predicted proteins | sample MGYA00248269_ERZ651897 | MGnify/ENA primary metagenome ERZ651897 (study PRJEB26924, sample SAMEA4378252) | human gut metagenome | biome: human gut; feature: human-associated habitat; material: faeces...
GGGCAAGGCTTATGTGGATGACCTGACCCGCGAGGAGATGCGCGAGTACCGCGGCTCCGATGCCGGCAAGCCCTCCCGCCCCTCTCCGTGGCGCGACCGCAGCCCGGAAGAAAACCTCGACCTGTTCCGCCGGATGCGTGCCGGTGAGTTCAAGGAGGGCGAAAAGACCCTGCGTGCCAAGATCGATCTGGCAAGCCCCAACATGAATATGCGTGACCCGGCCATCTACCGCATCAAATACGCCGAGCATCACCGTCAGGGCAACAAGTGGTGCATCTACCCCATGTACGACTTTGCCCACCCCATTCAGGACGCCATCGAGGGCATCACCCACAGCATGTGCAGTCTGGAGTTCGAGAACCATCGTCCGCTGTACAACTGGGTCATCGAGAACATCTTTGGTGCCGAGTTCCCCAAGCAGCGCGAGTTCGCCCGCCTGAACATGACCAACACGGTCATGAGCAAGCGCTACCTGCGTGAGCTGGTGGAAATGGGCATCGTGGACGGCTGGGACGATCCCCGTATGCCCACCCTGTGCGGTCTGCGCCGCCGCGGCTACACCCCCACCTCCATCTTCACCTTCGTGCGGGAAGCCGGTATCTCCAAGTCTGACAACCTGATCGATATGCGCCAGCTGGAAGCCTGCATCCGCAGCGAGCTGGACCTGACCGCACAGCGCCGCATTGCCGTGCTGGAGCCGGTCAAGCTGGTGGTGGACAACTACCCTGCCGACAAGACCGAATACTTTGACGTAGCCAACAACCCCAACCGCGAAGCCAACGATACCACCACCCGCAAGGTGGCCTTTACCCGCGAGCTGTGGATCGACGCCGAGGACTTTGCCGAGGTTCCGCCTCCCAAGTTCAAGCGCCTGACCGTGGACGGCGAGGTGCGCCTGATGGGTGCTTATATCGTCAAGTGCACCGGCGTGGACAAGAACGCCGACGGCAGCATCGCCGCCATCCACTGCACTGCCGACCTCGAGACCGGCAACGGCAACCCCGCCGACGGCCGCAAGGTCAAAGGCACCATCCACTGGGTAAGCGCCGCACACTGCGTGGACGCCGAGGTGCGCCTGTACGATAAGCTGTTCACCGAAGCCAACATGAACGGCATCCCCGAGGGCAGTGACTACAAGGACTACCTGAACCCGGAAAGCGTCACCGTGCGCACCGGCTGCAAGCTGGAAGAGAGCCTGAAGGACGCAAAGCCCGGCGAAAAGTTCCAGTTCGTGCGCACCGGCTTCTTTACCCCGGACAGCAAGAACCCCGGCGTGTACAACCGGGTAGTCACCCTGCGCGACAGCTTCAAGCCCGCAAAATAATCATCCTCAAGGAGAAGATACCATACCATGACCGCAAAAATGACCCGTAATATCCTGCTCATGCTGGTGGCCACCGTGCTGATGGGCATTGTGCTGAACCTGTATATCCACAACACCGGCACCGTACCCGCCGCCGACAACGCCGCACCTCTGACCGATGGCAGCTACACCTCCTCTGCGCAGGGTTGCCTGAGTGAAGTGACCGTCACGGTCACCGTGACCGGCGGCAAGGTGACCGCCGTACAGGTGGACGCCTCTGCCGAGACCCCGGAGCTGGGCGGCAAAGCTGCCGAGACGCTGGCTGCCCAGCTGACACAGACCGGCTCCACCGCCGGTGTGGACGCCATCACCGGTTCCACCATGACCAGCGAGGCCATCTTTACCGCCATGGACGCCTGCCTTGCACAGGCGCAGTGATGCTGTAAACTACAAAAACAAAAACTGCCGCACAGTTGTGCGGCAGTTTTTGCTTTTTACAGCGTGCTTTGCAGCCGTGCACCGCTGGCGTACTGGGTGCGGCGGTCCATCTGGTTATCCAGCGGCTGGCCGGCGGCATAGCGTTTGAGGTTATGTGCAAAGATATCCACAATGTTGTCCAGCGTCTTGGGCAGGCTGAAGCCGCCGGTGACATGGGGTGTGATGATCACGTTCGGTTCTGCCCACAGAGGATGCTCCGGCGGCAGCGGCTCAGGGTCGGTCACGTCCAGCCCTGCGCCGGAAAGCTGCCCGCTGTGCACGGCGGCTGCCAGTGCCTCGCCGTCCACGGCAGTGCCGCGCCCCACATTGAGCAGAATGGCACCGGGCTTGCAGAGCGCCAGCCGCTCGGCATTGAACAAGTGCTGCGTCTCCGGCGTGCCGGGCAAACTCAGCGCCACAAGATCGGCCTGCGGTAGTTCTGCGTCCAATGCGCTCTGCGCCACCACACGGGTGCAGTAGTCCGGGCAAGGAGTATCCGGGTGCACGGTGCGGCGCACGCCCACCACCTCAGCACCCAGCGCATGCGCCCGCCGGGCAAAGTTCGAGCCGATATCGCCCATGCCCACGCACAGCACCCGGCTGCCCGCAATGCTGCCCACAAAGTGGCCGGTGGGTGCCCAGCGGTGTTCCCGCTGGTTGTCCCGATAGGTGGGCAGCTCCTTGAGCAGGCTGAGCCACATTGCCAGCATACACTCACTGATGGCAAGCCCATAAGCACCGGTGGCGTTGGTCACGATGCACTTCTCCGGCAGCACCCCCGGCTCCAGATAGTTATTGGGGCCCGCTGCGTTGGACTGAAACCACTCCAGATGGCCGTTCTGCCGGATCAGCGGCACCGGCAGATTACCCAGCACGGCATCTGCCCACAGGGCATCCTCCACCGTGGCAGTATCCGGGGTGGTAAAGCGATATGCAAAGCCCTGCACCGCCTCAATGCGGGTTCTCTGCTCTGCGCTGATGGGCAGACAGACAAGGATATGTTTGGACATAATGGAGTCTCCTTCCCTCTTTTTTGTCTATCATACCGCAAACTGTGCGGCGGCACAAGGGGGCGGTTCTGTGCTTTCAGACGCATCCCATAAAAGAACAATGCCGGGCAGCCCGAAAGCCGCCCGACACCGCATTCTATTTTAGTCCAGTGCACGGATGGCGTCCATCGTGCATTGATACTGCTCTTCCACCTTTGCAAACTGCTCCTGTGTGCCCTCCAGCTGCCCGGCGCGCAGGGTCTCGGTCAGGGTATAGGCGGGCGCATACAGGTTGGAAAAGCCAAGATTCTGGCAGACGCCCTTGAGGGTATGCGCCCCACGGAATGCCTCTTTTACGTCTCCCCTGCGCAGCGCTTCCTCCAGGATCTGAAAGCTGTCGTCCTGCAAAAACATCCGCACAAATCTGCCGATCATGGCTTCGTTGCGCAGCCGTCCCAACACCTCCTGATAGTCCGCGCCCATCTTTTTATAGCATTCCTGTATCGTCATCGCTTACGCCGTGCCTTTCTTTTCAGCCTCTGTCTAATTTCCCACCGCCGCACTTCCCGGCGATATAGTGTTATGATAGCACCTTTCCGGCTTGCTTGCAACTAGAGCGCAACAAGTTTTGTGTTCTGTCCAGTTTTTGCATCCGCTTTTCGGCAGTTGCACCAAAACCTCGCCTTTTGCAAAAGATGCCTGTCATCGCCCGCTTCCTCACTGCTGCTTTTATTGGCTGAAAAAGTCGAAAAGTACCGATGCCCCTAACTGCGGATTCTGTATTGACGAACCGCGCAAAAAAAGATATACTATATTCTGGCGGTGCAGCCGTGCCGCCAGATGCCGGGGTGTTGCGCAGTTGGTAGCGCGCCTGCTTTGGGAGCAGGAGGCCGCGAGTTCGAGTCTCGCCACTCCGATCCTGCAAACGCACGTTGATTCGGTAAGGATCAGCGTGCGTTTTTGTTTTGCTTGTGAAACTGCCGGTAAAAATCCGAATGTGTGCAAAAACTGCGCACACTGCAAGACCGTTTTCCAAAAACAGAGCAGCCTTTTTCTATTCCCTCCCCTTTTGCGGGATTGATAAAAGCCCACAAGTGCGGTATACTGAATAGTACTTTATTCGAGCGAAGTAAGGAGGTGCGGCCCATGGCGATCGGTGTGCCCCGCCCGCTGGCGATAGAAAAACCGCAGGCCGTAGATCTTGTACAGGCGGCGCGGTATTTCGGCGCGCACGGCGAGCCGGACGCCGCCACGCTGGCACTGCTGCAAAAATGCGCCGTGCCGCTGCTGGCGGCGGCGATGCCCCGGGCGGTGTGGCTGCTGGCAGACACCCCCGCCCTGACCGAGGCCGGGCTTCTGCCCGGTGAGGATGTGCACAAGCACCTGACCGGCTGCGGGCAGGCCATTCTGCTGGCAGTGACGCTGGGTCCCGGGGTGGATGCTCAGATCCGTCGGGCGGGCGTGGGCGATATTGCCGCCGGGGTAGCCTCCGATGCCTTGGGCAGCGCACTGGCCGAGCAGGCCGCCGATGCCGCCGAGGCGCAGCTGCGCCAGTGGGCGGCCACGGAGGGAAAGTATCTGACCGGGCGCTTTTCGCCCGGCTACGGCGATTGGGACATCGCGGTGCAGCCGATGGTGGCAGCGGCACTGGACACCGTGCGCAAGGCCGGGCTGTGTGTCACCGACACCAACCTGATGACCCCGCGCAAGAGCGTGACCGCCCTGCTGGGGGTCAGCGACCACCCGGTAAAAGGACAACTGGCCGGGTGCGGCCATTGTGTGCTGCGCACCCGCTGCGAATACAGAAAGAGGGGAAAGACCTGTGCAAGTGAATGAACTTTTCAGACAGAGCAATACCATCCTGCTGGACGGCGGCATGGGCACCATGCTGCAAGCTGCCGGGCTTAAGCTGGGCGCACGCCCGGAAGAGCTGAACATCACCGACCCGGCGCTCATCGAGGGCATCCATGGGCAGTACGCTGCGGCGGGCAGCCGCATCGTCAACGCCAACACCTTTGGCGCTTCTGCCCACAAGCTGGCAGGCAGCGCTTACACGCTGGAGCAGGTCATCACCGCAGGCATTGAAAACTGCAAGCGCGCCTGCGCGCCCTACGGTGCGCTGACCGCGCTGGACGTAGGCCCGCTGGGCGAGCTGCTGGAGCCCAGCGGAACGCTGGCCTTTGAGGATGCTGTGGCTGAGTATGCCCGCATCGTCAAGGCAGGCGAAGCCGCCGGGGCAGACCTGATCTTTTTTGAGACCTACACCGACCTGTACGAGTTGAAGGCCGCCCTGCTGGCTGCCAAGGAAAACACCCGCCTGCCCATTCTGGCAAGCATGAGCTTTGAAGCGGGCGGGCGCACCTTTACCGGCTGCACAGTGGAAAGCTTTGCCGCCACCGCCCGGGGCTTGGGGGCAGACGCCGTGGGCATCAACTGCTCGCTGGGACCCAAAGAGATCTTCCCCATGGCAAAGCGACTGGCCGAGGCCGTGCCCGGCAACTTCCCGGTGTTCGTCAAGCCCAACGCCGGTCTGCCCCGGGCGGACGGCAGCGGCTACGACATCACCCCGCAGCTGTTCGCCTTGCAGATGAAGCCCTACCGGGAGCTGCACCTGTTTGCTGCCGGCGGCTGCTGCGGCACCACCCCGGAGTTCATCAAGCTGCTCAACGGCACCTTTGCAGGCTGCACCCCGGGGCGTCCCGCGCACCGGATGCCCTCGGTGCTGTGCACCCCGGTGGACACGGTCACGGTGGACGGCATCACGGTGGTGGGCGAGCGCATCAACCCCACCGGCAAAAAGCGCTTCCAGCAGGCATTGCGGGAAGGCGACATGAACTATGTGCTGGAGCAGGCCGTCAGTCAGGCAGAGGCCGGTGCGCAGATCCTGGACGTGAACGTAGGCGCACCCGGCGTAGACGAGCCGGTGCTGATGGAGCAGGTGGTCAAGGCGCTGCAAAGCGTGACCAGTTTGCCCCTGCAGCTGGACTCCTCCAACGTGGAGGCGCTGGCGCGGGGTCTGCGGGTGTACAACGGCAAGCCCATCGTCAACTCCACCAACGGCGAGCCGGAAAAACTTGCCGCCATCCTGCCGCTGTGCAAGAAGTACGGTGCCGCCATCGTGGGTCTGGCCATCGACGAAAAAGGCATCCAGCCCAAAGCCGCAGACCGTGTGGCCATTGCCCGCCGCATCACCGAAGCGGCGCTGGCAGCAGGCATTCCCCGGGAGGATATCTACATCGACTGCCTTACCCTGACTGCCAGCGCCCAGCAGGAGGATGTGCTGGCCACGGTGCAGGCACTGGAAGCCTGCAAAAAGGAGTTGGGAGTGCGCACCGTGCTGGGCGTGTCCAACATCAGCTTTGGTCTGCCCTGCCGCACCTACCTGAACACCACCTTTTTGACCATGGCCATGTACGCCGGGCTGGACCTTGCCATCATGAACCCCTCCAGTGAGGAGATGATGGCGGCGGTGTACGCCTACAACGTGCTGACCAACCGGGACAAGCAGAGCACAAAGTACATCGAGCGCTTTGCCGACCGCGTGCCCGCCAGCACTGCGCTGGCACAGGCTGCAAAGACCGTGCCTGCCGCCAGTGCCGCCGAAGCAGAACTTACCGGCCCCTACGCCGCCCTGATGAAAGCGGTGGAAAAGGGCTTGAAGGGTGACGCCGCCGCCCATACCCGCGCCCTGCTGGCAGAAAAGCAGCCGCTGGAGGTGGTGGACGAAGCCTTGATCCCCGCTTTGGACATCGTGGGTGCCAAGTACGAAAAAGGCACCCTGTTCCTGCCGCAGCTGCTGCAGGCTGCCAGCGCCGCCCAGAGCGCCTTTGAGGAGATCAAAACTGCCATTGCCCAAAAGGGCGAGGGCAGCGCCAGCAAGGGGCGTATCGTCCTTGCCACCGTCAAGGGCGATGTGCACGACATTGGCAAGAACATCGTCCGGGTCATTCTGGAAAACTACGGCTTTGAGGTGCTGGACCTTGGCCGGGACGTACCGGTGGAGACGGTGGTGGACACCGTGCGGGAAAAGGACGTGCATCTGGTAGGCCTTTCGGCGCTGATGACCACCACCCTGAAAAGCATGGAGGAGACCATCGCCGCCCTGCACGCCGCTAAGCTCGACTGCAAGATCATGGTGGGCGGTGCCGTGCTGACCCCGGAATACGCCGAAAAGATCGGCGCGGACTGGTACGCCAAGGACGCCAAGCGCAGCGCCGACATCGCCAAGGAGTTCTTTGGGGTGTAACGCAAAAAAATTACAGATTCAGACTGCTGAGAAGTGCGGACTTTTCAGCAGTCTTTTTTCATGGGCAGTGCGTTTATCGCAATTTTCAAAAACAGTGCCTGTCAAAACGGCATATTTGCGATATGCAGTTTGCGGATGTTGCTCGGACATTACAAACGCAAACTGCAATATTTGCAAACTGTTCAAATTTACCACAAAGAATTGCCACGATTGTCTGGCATAATAAGGGTGCACTCAGGGAGAACGGAACGGACATCCCCCATAACCTCCGAAAGGTTCTCCCCGCAAAAGCCCATGCAGGCACATTTCCCTGCGGGTGCGGCCGCAGCAGCGGCGCACAGCAGGCCCATAAAAAACTGTCTCCCGTTTCTATGCGAGGCAATAGCCAGAACGGCGGACAGACTACCAAATCCCTCCTGATCAAGCCGCAATGTTCAGGGGTTCCTATACAGCAGGCAGTGTCGCTTTCCTCCTCCTTTCCACGACACTGCCTGCTTTTTGTTTGCGCTGTTTCAAATCGGCTACCGGGCTAACCTTACCACAAGCCACATGATACTGTTCCGGGGCGTGCAGTACGATATTGTTCACATCGACCCGTTCGAGGGCTACAAGGCAGACTTGAAGCTGTATTGCAAGCGAAAAAACAAATGAAATGGCGGCAAACTCCAAAAGCCTGCCGCCGTTTTTGTTATTTTATAAACTCATATTCAAAAAGCACTGGGACGATTTCAGAATTGTAATAGTCTTTGACAAGCGTTTTCAAGCCCGCAAGAGCAGTATGCAATTCCACGTTATCCCAAATTGTATTGCCCGTCGTTTCGTCAACGTGCGATGTATCCAGTTCAGCGTAAATCTGATATACACCATATGTCAAAGAAGGGCTATAATTTTCTGCTTTCTTTGCCCATTGCAGAACCGTTTCCCATTGATTCAAAATAGCCTTTTCCCTATCACCGGGGATAAGCCCCTTTATATCGCGCAGGGCGATTGTTTTTCCGTTTGTACCGTCAAGGCAAAGTTCATCGCGATAAAACCGCCCATCGCTCCCCGTGAATGTGCGCATATGGTTCTGCATTTCTGTACAGGTGAAAAGCAGGCATTTCAAGAGGAATTGCGCAAGTTTACCACTTGCAACGTCCGCATTGTATCTGTCCGCGCCATCCGCCGACTTCATAATGCGAGCACGTTCCGTCCATGCTCTGTTATATGTAATATAGCGTGAAGCGCAAAACATAGGAAGTTTTTCAAGATAGTTATCTTTACGCAGGAAAAAACCGTTTCCATCATAGCGAGCCGCTATCAAAAGGCTAGAATCCAAGTCTGGGTTATCAAATCCCGAACTGTGTGCGACCATATATCCCATTATATCGGGTGCGGTTGCGGGCTTGTTTCGTTGTTTGCCGCCTACCTTTTCAAGACCATTTAACCCTGCAAGAATACCCGTCCGCTGCTCATCTGGTATAGGGCGTTTGTCATAATATATTTTGCTGTATGTTGTAAAGACCTGTTTTACAGGGAGCAGTCCACACGAAACCAACGTGCCTGTGTTATCGTCTATATCATAAGCCGCTATTTCAATTTCCTTTCTGCTGTCAGCTATATTTTGCCAATATGCGCACATAATGCAAGCGTCAATATTAGTGTGAAAATGGCGGCGATTGTATGCAAATCCTTTGACAAATTTCCTGTCAATTAAATGTTGCGCTTTCCAATACTTGACAGGAGAATACACTATATAGCTATCTGTTGGTTGCCGCAAATAATATTTAAAACCAGACCAAATGAAAACGTTTCCTAAATCGTTGGACGCTGTTCCTTTGACTTCTTTTTTCATTTCAGTTACTACATAGCTTTGTTTCCAAGTAGATGATTTTTTGCTTTGTCCCTGTCGTTGGTGTTCGGCAGAAGTTGTTTCTGCATACGGTGGATTTTCAAACAATATAATCGTGCATTGTGGGTTGGCAATGTATTGCTTTATGACCGGATTTTCTATATATTCTTTGCTTAAAGCGTCTGCGCCCGAAACTAGCCCGGCGTTAAATGTGTCTGTCATTTCAATAGGCGGGATAATGTGCCGAACCTTTGCCCCTAACAATTCTTGAAGTACCTTGTACTCATAATATTCTACTGTTGAAACAACACAATGTGAAAGTTCCTCGTCTGTCAAACCTGCTTCAAGGTTTCCTGTTCCGGCGCACCTGTCAAGAATGATATAGTCATTTCCGGTGGGAACACGGGCGATTGCAGCCCGCACCAATTCAAGGGACTTTTCGGCATACAGCTTGTGCGTGTAAAATGCCCCCAAGTTCTTTTTCTGAAGCGTGTCATTTAGCTTATCCATCAAATAATTAAATTTGACATTTGTTTGCCCGGTATAAGGGTAAATGTACCGTTCAAAATGAACGGGTTTTCTAATTTCCCCGATTGTTTTGTGCTTGCCTGTATCATCACCAAGGAAATCTTCTTTCCGCGCCATTGGTACTGCTTTGTAAAAGGACATAGCCCACCCAACAATGCAATTTTCATCAATGTGTATCTTTGTATAGTTGCATTCTTTGAGCAGGGTAACAATGCTTTCCACGTCAAGCGGTTTATCAAAGTGCAACACTGTTTCAGCGTTGCAACCGATAAATCCACTATTGTCCTTTGATGCGCCGCCGAAATACAGCTTTTCAATATCCGACAAATACGGCGCGGAGCGGTACAGCCAAAGCGTGGCGGCGTTTACATCGATAATCAAAATATTCGCCGGAACGGGCTTGCCTTTGACGCGCAAGGCAGACAGGTATTTAATACATTGGAAAAGAACGGCGTTCAAATCGGTAACGTGCAACTTGAATTCAAGCAAGTTTCCGTTGATAACCCCATCGTTATTGTCTGCAAGTATTTCATCAATATCTAAAGCGGGATTGACACGGGGCAAAAAGACCTTATAAAAGTCTAACTGTCCATCCCGTTCCAAAATGTACTTGTCCATAGCCTGACCTTACCTTTCAGGTACAATAATACAAATAATAGTATAGCATACACCCGCCGTTTTTCAACAGGCAATCTTCTAATTTCTTCTGCTATTTTTCAGTGTCTTATTGCAGATTTAAGCGACAAATAAGCGACAAGCCACAAGGTACGGTGTCAAGATATTCGAAGAAAGTACAAAATATAGTATTAAAATCAAAGAAACAGCCCTGTATTTGGTATCGAAATCAAATACAGGGCTGTTGAGATATACTCTTTTTCAGAAGTTCGATGTACACGGAACCCGTCTTGCTCCCGAATTGATTGACCAGTTCGTTGAAGTGATCACCCCATTGCCGATTACTCCTACCGCTGGAAGCTGAACACCGGCTGTAAGAAGTCCAAAGGGAAGAAATCTCCTCCCAGCAGACAGAACCCATCTACATTCTCCCCTGTCCTGTGCAGCAACAGCCTTCTGGATTGCAGGGTGAGCAGCTGTGCCGGGTTATCCGGGCAGCAAATTTCTGTCCGTTCCGCGCTCTTTGGTGCTTCCAATTCCCAACAGGGCTTGCTTTCGCCCCAGCATTCCCGGCCGTCGCGCAGCAGCGTCAGGTTCAGCATCAGGGTCTCGTACAGATTATCACCCTGTGCCTGAATAAAACCGATCTTGCCCAGCCACCCGGCTCCTACGGACGGAAGCCCCTTTCCTTTTGGCTTTGCAGAGGTGTCATCATAGCCGTTCACACACAGCAGCCACCGCGCCGCCTGCGGATAGCTCAGCTGCTCCTTGCTCTGCCCCGCATACAGCGGAAAGAGCCGGAGTTTATTGCTGCTTTCCGACATTTCACCGTTGAGTTTGGCCGCGCCGTATTCCGTGCCGATCTTTGCCTGCGGCACCTGCCAGAAGGGGTGTGTCGGATGGAACAGCCAGAAGCGGTCCTTCCACTGCTCCAGATAGTCCCGGACAGGCTCTGCCGGGAAATGCCCAAGCTGCCACAGTGCGCTCCAGCGCTCCAGTGCATCATCGCTCTGCATCAGTGGGCGGGACTCTCCCTTTGCATCCACCCGGGAGAACACGGTGAACAGCACCGCCAGCAGCAGCCGCAGCACGGCGGCGTTCTGGGTGGGCATCTCGCCTGCGAGGTCCACATAATCCTGCGCCGACACCAGCGCCTCGGTCAGGGACACCTCCCGCACCGTGTTGTCCCGCAGCCGCACCCGTATCCACGGTTCGGTCAGCAAGTTGAATTCAATTTCCTTCATCCGTCTCCTCCTTTTGGTAATACAGGCCGTTTTCACGGTCATAACAAAGTTCCATGCCCGCAAGCCGGGCAGTCAGATTTTCGTCCAGCAGCAGGATCAGTTCTCCGTGCAGCAGCGGCGACAGCTGCCACGCCGCAAGACGGCTGCGGTTGTCCGCTTCCAACTCCCGGATGACCCCGTCCACCTTCCACGCCTTGCCGAACACCGCCGGGAGCCGCAGCTTCTGCCGGGCGATCTTCAGTGCCGTTTCCGGCGGGGGCGGGCTGTCGACAGCTACGGCACTGCCGCCCTCCTGCCACGGCAGAAAGTGGATGCTGCCGTCTGCCCGACACTGCATTACCAGCACCTCTACCGAGGGGTCGCCGTCCCGCACTGCCGCCCGGGCTGCCGGGTCGGAGCGGGCGCCCTCGTTCTGCATCCAGTCGTCCAGCGTGTTCAGCTGCGCCAGCCGGTGCGTTTCCGGCTGCGGCACAAGGTACGCCTCGGCGCGTGCTTTCTTTTTCTCCTGTGTCTGCTCATATACGCAGCGCATTTCCTCACCCTGCGCCCCGCCGGGAACTTCCCGCTCCCAGCCGTAGACCCGCTGCACCAGCGGAGAGATCTCCTCCGGCAGCCGAATGCTCCGGGGCAGAAAGTTCCGGGTGCGCCAGAGCATCCACTGTCCATATACCGCCTCGCTGCCCGCGTCAAAGGCATCTTCCCCGGTGTCCAGCACCGCGCAGCAGGCCTGCTGCAACGGAGCGGGGCGGCTGCGGTGGTGGCGGTGCAGCCGTCCAATGCGCTGCAGCAGCAGATCCATGGGGCAAAGCTCTGTGACAAGAACGTCCAGATCAATGTCCAGCGACTGCTCCATCACCTGCGTGCCCACCACGATCAGGTCGTTCCGGCACTCCGGTGCAGAGCCCTTGCCAATGCGTGCCATCAGCTGGTTTTCCCGCGCCGCACGGTCCGGCATCAGGAACTGCGCATGGAACAGCTGCACCTCTTTGTCCGGCAGGCTTTCCCGCAGCAGCTGTGCGATCTTCTGCGCTTTTTTGACCGTGTTTACGATCACCCCCGCGCAGCCGCCCTCGACCAGTTTCCGGCGCAGCAGCGCGGGCAGCTCCGGCTCTGTAAGCGTGGCCAGCTGCACCGTTCGACCGGGTGCGTCCGGTGGAATGGCCATCTGCGTCACCTCTGCGCCATCCGTCCATGTCAGCAGCGGATAGCCACAGCAGGTTTTCCACGGGGCGTCCGGGGCGGCCTTTTTCTGCTGGTAGGCCTCGACCAGCTCCGTGCGCCGCCGGGCGGGCAGGGTGGCCGACAACAGGATGACCGGCACCTTGTACCAGCCCAGCCATTCCAGTGCGCGGTCCAGATAGCAGTTCATGTAGGTATCGTAAGCGTGGCACTCGTCAATAATGACCACCTTGCCCGCAAGCCCCAGATGCCGCAGCATAACGTGCTTCTGGGCAAGTGCCGCCAGCAGCAGCTGATCCACTGTGCCGATCACAAAATTTGCCAGCAGTGCCTGCTTGTTTCCCCGAAACCACTGGTGTACCTGCGCCTGATGCTCTTCCTGCGCGTCCTCCTCCAACTGAACCCCGCGCCCCTGTAACCGCAGATAGCTCTCGTTCAGTCCTGCCATGCCGTGTGCCAGCTTTATAGCCTGCGGCAGCGTCTCCTCAGACTGCGTGTCCGCCCAGCCAAGCAGCCGGGGAAAGATGCCGTTTGCTGTGGCCTGTGTGGGTAGCCCGAAAAAGACACCGCCCAGCCCGAACCTGCTGGCCATGATCTCCGCAGCGGCCAGCGCTGCCTCGGTTTTTCCCACGCCCATCTGCGCTTCCAAGATCAGAATGCCCGGTTCCGCTGCGGTATCCACAGCTTCCAGAACAGCCCTCTGCACCGCATTGGGCGCAAAGCCGAACCGCACCGCAAACTCCTGCGGGTTTGCGATGCCCGGCTGTGCTTCCCATGGGAAGGGCAATGCCAGCTTTTTCCACGCCCTGTCCACCCGCGCCGGGTAATCCTCCATGCTACCCAGCTCCTCCAACGGAATCAGGGGGAAGTATTCCGTATTGCTGGCAATCCAGTCTGCCATGATCAGAAGTCCGGTCAGAAGCACTTCCTCCTGCGGGTCCAAATCATCCAGCTCCGCCGTGTCGTCAAAGCCGCAGTCCTGCAAAACAGTCATGAGCAGCTCTGTCCAGAAGCTCTCCCAGACCTTTTTCTGTCCCTTGGGGTAGTAGTTGCTCTCCCAGCACTCCAGCTGGGCATCGACCGCCGCGCAGCTCTGGGGCTTTCCGTGGTGCGCCCCCACAATGGAAGCTATCCCGCCGGGACAATCATCCCACAGCAGGATCGCCTCGCCCGCCCGGGCATGCGGCGACTCCCGACGGTTCTGTTCAGGACAGTCCAGCGGCGTCAGCATTTCCAGCCGCTGCCGCGCCTCCGGCAGAGTGCGCAGGATATTTGCCTGAAAGGCTACCGTAGCCTTGCCTATATCATGGATCCCGCCCAGAAACCGGGCATGCGCGAGCAACGCTTCCTCGCGCTCAAAGCCCATGGCCCGTTTTGCACTTTCCGGGAGCCACTGCCGGACCAACCGCTCCATGATGCCCGCCGTATCCCACAGGTGCATCCAGAGCGGCAGCCACAGGCTGGTATTCTCCGGGTCCGTTTTACCAGCCAAAAGCCTTGTTTTATTCAACGTCCAGCGCATTTTTGCTCCTTTTCCGGTGTGTGCTTTCCGTGTACCGAGCATAGCAGATAATGTGTACTATAATCCGTACTTTTTGCATTTTATCTCCGCAAATGAAAAAAGCGGCACATCGGGTCGTGCCTCATCAAAACGAAAGTGTCCTTGCAAGGTAAAGAAAACTGCTATTTATGGCCCTGTTCTGCCTTCTGTTCCAAAGATACGCTTCTGCCCTTCTGCTGTCAACGGCTCCGCGCCAATTCATCAAAGCTATAAAAAACGATCTCTTTTTTGTATAAAAAACCGCCCCGGCTTCCTACTATGGAAACCGAGGCGGTTCATTCTGTTTATTGGTGTTCTTTCAGACACTCAATACCTATCAACTGACATTTAGTTTTTGAAATTTTAGTCATATCTGTATTTAGAGGACTTTCCGTACACTTTTCGGAGCGATTTTTTCAGACTGACTACCGTTTCTTTGATGATCTTTGCCTCATCGGCAGAGCAATCTGCAAGCTGTTCGGTCATCCAGCTGTCGAACACCGGCTTTGCTTTTTTGATCTCGATGCACAGCAGCTCGTCTGCGGAGCAGTCCAGTGCGTTGATGATGTCGATCAGCGTTTTCAGGCTGGGCACCGAGTTGCCCGTCTCGATATGGCTGATGTGCGTAACTACCACGCCGACCTCATTGGCCAGCTGCTCCTGCGTCATGCCCTTTGCAAGGCGGCAGGCACGAATACGTTTTCCGATGTCGGCGTAGTCCACCATAGTACAAGTACCCTCCGTTTTGTGAAGTGATACTTGTATTGTATGTGCAATCGACCGAGATTGTAATAACTTGAAAGTGCAGTGGACTTATAAATACTAATCGTTCAGAAATACTTTAACTTCCTGCTTTCCGTCAATCGTTGTCACAGCAGTAATGGCATCCGGGCGGAAGGAGTCTCCCGGATAATGCATCTCCAATTTCAGATTGATTTTTTTCCCAGCTTCCACTTCCTGTGCCAGTTTATTCTCAAAATTTTTGAATTCGTTCCGATTTAGTCCAGAATCCTGCGGAATGAGATTTTCCAAATCGTTTGCCCCATCAAAGCGATCTGCAATTGCATGACCTCGATCATCGGTACTTTTTTCATATCCTTTTCCAATGTCATGGATGCTGTCTTTAATTTGCAGACGACCATCATGCTCTTTCAGATGCAGGTCTCCTTCGGCTGTAAACAGCCTTCCAAGGTGATCGGTAGTGTACTCATATCCGTTTCTTTTATACTCTGCATCCGACAAAAGATCCTGCTCCATACGGTACGGCATTCCATCATCGTTATTTTTGTATTCCAGCTCTTTTTCTAGCTCTGCAAATGACTTTTCCGTAGCAGCATCCAGTTTTTCTTCTGCCTTTTCTGTCACGCCTTTCTGTAGACGCTCAAATGACCGTTTGACGACATCATCCAACCCAATGTGCGTTTTTGCTTCCATCGGTTTCGCTTCTGAGATTTCTCGCCTCACAGCACACGACCTCCCTGCTGTTCAAAATTCGTCCTTAGATTATCTACAGCCTTTGCATCCGGGTTCAGGCTCATGCCCATGCTTATCACGCTATTTAGCACCCAGTCTGCAGCAGCAGCTTTCAGGCCGTACTGTCCCTGCAGCTGTTCCAGAAATTCTTTACGGGGTGTGAGCGATTTTTTAGCTGCGGCACAGTAATCAACGACTGTACCGATCCCACCAAAGAAATCGAACACAGCTTTCCGAGTCTTAGCCACATCCAGTTCTCCGCCTGCAAAGACCCGTTCCAGGTAGCGGTCGTCCTCCGGCTTCAGCACAGTCTCATGGCGTTTCAGCCAGAGCTTCAGCTGCTCCATCTCCGAAATGCTCAGCGGTTCCAGCTCTTTGCCCACTGCCAGTTGTCCGAATACAAACTCTGCGTTGATTTCATGCGGCATTTTTGAAGGCTTGTGGTAAACAGCATTTTCCGGCATGGGATACGCCTCAATCTTGCAGAGCACCGCCTCCGGCCACTCGTTCTGGTAAACGGCAGCCACACCCAGCGGCAGCTTGGACAATTCGTCGATCTGTGCCTCCTTCAGGGCGGCAGACTTGCCTACCAGCTTGCGATCTTCTTCGTCCGGCAGGCGCAGAATAATTTTTGTGTTCGTGTTGCGGATGACCGACATATCCAGCAGTCCGGGTGCCTGGTCTGCAATGATAAACCCCTCACCATAAGTACGCATTTCCGCAATGGCATTTGCCAGCATTTCCACCGACTTGCCCTGCAAATTTGCACCTTCCTGTGATTGCTCTGCCGAGGTCTTGCGCAGCAGGTTGTGCGCTTCTTCCAGCACTGTGACATGGCGAAGCCTGCTGTTCATTCCGCTGCTGCACATCCGGTATTCCTGTAACTTCATCACCAAGATGCCCATCAGCAGCGATTTCGTTTCCATAGAGCCCACACGGCTCAAATCTACGATCACATTCTGATCGAACATTTCAGCATCGCTCAGCGCATCTTCTGCGCAAAGCACACTTCCATAAATACCGTTTGTCAGAGACTTTACGCGGGTGCACAATGCGCCCACATAATCGCTTTGGGTATCCTTGGAATAATGCGACTCTTCAATGACGCCCGGCAGAATATCCAGCAGGTCAAAGAAGGTTGGGAAAATTCCCTTCTCGCTCTCCGAATTGCGCAGATCCCAGCCTACTTTCTGATAGCTGCGCTCAATAGCATCCTTCAGCACCGCTGGCATGGCTGCATACATCGGCCAGCAGGCGTTGAATATCTCCACCAGACGGTCAATATGTTCCAGAATATGGATATTCTCAGGGAATGCAAAGGGGTTCATGCGCAGCAGCGGCGTTTCTCTGGGGTTTGTACCAAACACCTGCACATCTGTACAATTGCCGAACACGTTCTTGTATTCGCCCTTGGCCGGTTCCACCACAAGAAACGTCGTTTGTCCGTTCTTTGTGATCTCATCCAGCAGATGGTAGACCGCATTGGATTTGCCTGTGCCGGTCGAGCCAGTGATGAACGTATGGGAAGCCATCGCCTGCCGGTTCAAGAGCAGTCCTGCCGCTTCCTCTTTACCCATGTGGTAAATCTTGCCCAGATTCATCTTGTCCTCATCCGGCATCGCCTCATCCGGCACATTGCGGCCAAACTCCGCGTGCTCAATAATCGGCAAGCCGTGCACTGAGCGGGTGGGCAAGCCAAGGTGCATTGGCAGTTCCCGCCCGCTGACCAGCGTACCTGCCGTGTAAAACAGACTGTCAGCTTCATTCTCCCAGAGCTGGCGTGCAAAGACAGGGTGTGTAAACCGTTTGAGATATTCTCGCATAGCAGTTACACTTGCACGGTCCTGCCAAAGATTGACCGCACCGCTTTCCACAGAAGAGCCTTCTCCAATCATCAGCGAACGATATGTATTAGCTGCAAGAAGAGCCTTGCTGGGGCGAGAGGACAAAAAATAAGCCGCACAACTGTAACAGCCGTAATCTTCACTTTCTTTGGTACGCTTGATTTGCTCGTCAATTCGTGTCAGCAGTTCTTCCACCGCCTTGTTGCAGACTTCTATCTGCTGCGTCTGCACAGTGCCGTGCGTATCCGTCGTCCCGTTGGAATGCTGTTCATTGGTGCTGTGCGCATTGCTGCGTTCCACCGTAGAGCTGTCTGTGTGCGCCGTGTTGTATCCCCGGCTCATCCCAAAGCCCAGCGACTTTCCGATGCTCCGTGCCGTACTCCATGCAGTCCCATTTGTTTCATGTCCAGCCACCATAGGCACCACAGCGCCAAACAGCGGTCCAGCCTTTACCGCCGCACCAACTGTACTCGCCGCCGACACGATGGCTGCTCCGGCAGGCGGGAAGACTGCCGATGCCGCCACTGCTCCAAGCGCAAGGATACTCGCACCAGCCGCAACGCCGACCATCGTTCTTTTGCTCGGCAACCGAAGCCGTGTGACCGCGTGCGACTGTCCTATCGTATTCGTCGTTCCTTGGTTCATTCCAGCGTTAAAGTTAAATCCCGTGTTTCGGCCTTGTTCATCGCTGAAACCACTGCTCGTTCCGTCCGTTACCGTATCCGATGTGCCAGAGCAGAACGTCTCCATGACCGCATGGCTTTCGTTTTCTGTATAAGACCACGTTGTTTTGCGGAACGGAGACAACGCGCTATACAGTTCCTCATATCCATTTCGGATGCCAGCCTGTGTTTCTTCTGTAACTGGCTCTGCCAGAAATAACGCTGTATAAGCATCGCCATCCATTGCATCGATAAAACGCTCAATGCCCTGAATAAATGCTTTGTCCTCCGTCTTGGATTTATCTCGCAATGCCGCAACGCAGGAGACAGAAGCGATTGCCGATTGTGCCGAACCGAAAGAACCGTTATCGTCTTCCAGCAGCGCGTCAATTTCTTCCTGATGGAGTTCCTGCACTTCAGAGCCGGGAAAGTTACTCTTCATCCCTTTTTCAATCGCATCACCGGAAATTGCAAGGTCGCGGTTATCGATGCTCTGCCTGCCCGGATTCTGCCGCACACCCAAATAAATATCTGCCGGAGCATCATCTGCCGGAACATCGACCATCACAGCCAAACTGCACCCAAGGGCCATGCTGGAATGATAAACGGTGGAGAGTTTTTGAAGCATATCCTCGCCTTTTTTTAGAGTCAGCTTCTTCATCTGGAACAGCTTGATGCAGGTCTTGACATCCAGCGTTCTCTTCATTTCTTCCGATGGTTCCACCAGCGGATAATTTTGCAATTCCGGCAGATATTTTTTGTACACCAGATGGTCTGCCAACGTCAGCTGATTTGCAAGTTCTTCCATCGACTGTCTCTGGGAGAGGTCCTGATTCGTCATTTGTAAATCGCTCATGTTGATTTCCTCTTATACTAAAAAGAAAACTTTATTCAATAATTTCCATATTCTCAAGCATCTTCTCCTCCTCACAACCTATACTTTCATATACCGAAGAAACAAGCTCTGCTACAAGTTGTACGGTGCCTGTCATCATTTTCGTGTTTGCCGCAGATTTTCGAATTTCCCGCTGCGCTTTTCGGCTGCACCAGATATTGGCACATGCTTCTTCTGCCTTTTTATCTACTGCTTGCCTAGATTCTTTTGCATTTTGAGCAACTTCATTCCAGAATGCAGCTTTTTCCAGTGAAGTTTTATTCTTATACTTTTTATCCCTGCCTGTTTCAGCTGCTTTCTGTAAGGAAATATAATCTGGCTTAAACGGCGTCTCTACTGTTTCTGAACTCGGAACATTCACCGGTATTATCAATTCCTTTTTCTTTGCCCTTGCTTCCTCCTCTGCTCGTCTCCGGCGTTCCGCCTCCTCTTTTGCTATTCTCTGACGTTCCGCCTCTTCTGCCTGCTTCCGGCGTTCGGCTTCTATCTGTGCCTGCCTGCGTAGCTCTAGTTCCTGAGCCGCATCTTTCTGGCCCTGTGCGGCGGCTTTCTGATACCAGCTCACTGCTGTATCCGTTTTGCTTTCTGGGACAGCCGTTCCATTTTCCAGACATTTTCCATAGCGATACTCTGCATCTGTATAGCCTTGCTTTGCCGCTTTTCGGAACCACTGCACAGCATTTTCGTTATCACCCAGAATTCTCTCGCAGTAATCTCCCAGCACAAATTCCGCCTCAGCCATGTGATACCATTTCGCCGCGATTTCGTATGCCCGCAATGTGCCCTCATCATCGCCATGCTGCCAGCAGTGTTGTGCAATTTCAAGATACTCCAATGCAGCTTCCTCTATCTCCAACTCGTCAGCCATTCTGCCCAGTTTGTTTTCTTGAATGCACTTCTGAAAAATTGCTTTTTCCTCTTCCGGGCCATTGAAAATAAAGCAGAGCTCCCCCTCTTTCCTGCTTTGGCTTTCAAGTTCCTCTTTCAGGCCTTTCCAGCTGGCACGACCTGAAGCGGGCATAAACCACTCTGGGATAGTTTTATTTTCTATTGCTACAAGGCCTTCCATCTCGTAGTGGTCGATACGGATAGATTGCAAAGCATTATCCTGATAGAAAACTTCGACCCGAACCTTGTTCATACAGCAGAACTCCTTTTATTTTTTCATTTCCGATATAATTTTGATGTAATCTCCCTGACTTCTCACCCACATCTGGATGCCCGTGCCAAACACCTCGGCTTCCACGATCCAGCCCTTTTCCGTCACCTGCAAAACCTTTGCAGTGGGCAGTCGGTCGAGCACGGATTCCAGACTTGGCCCGGTATACTCGAACCGGATGGTCTGCAACTCGCCGCCGTACATAAACTGGATGCGCTTGCGCATCTCGCCCTCCTGAAAGCGATCGGTATAGCGCTGGGCAAAGTGCCGATCGAGGGTCTTATAGTTCTGGATACGGTCGATGCGGTAAATCGTTGTGGAGTTGTCCTGTGGGTTCCGGAAGTGCTTATCCTTGTCGATGCCCTCGATGAACGCTGCCAGATAGAAATAATACTCACTGAACAGGATACCCACCGGCTCAATGGTGCGCACACGGGTCTCGCCGTCATGGGTGCGGCAGTAGGTAATTTCCATAACATTGTGATTTTCTACTGCCGTGCCGATCTCCCACAGGCTCTCAATGAACTTCCGGCCGTGCTGCGGCTCAACGTAATGGAAGCGTTCGTTGCTGATGAGGTCTTTCACCTGATTCAACCGGTCCAGCGGGGTGCACACCTGCACCAGCTTGTCCAGAATGGGGAACATTTCCTCCTTGACCATGGAACGGCTTTCCAACAAAATCTTGCATACCGCCAGAATCTCGCTGCTGGTGAGGAAGCGGGAAAGCGTGTCATCCAGCAGATAGCCGCCCTTTGCGGAGTTGTATAAGATCTCCCGGCGCGGCTCGCTGTCTGCAAAATAGCTGCGCAGGGTATCAAGATCGCGCTGGATGGTTTTCTCGCTGACACCGAAGCGGTCAGCCGTCTGCTGTTTATTCAGCACCCCGCCCTGTACCAGCACCTGCTGGATATAGAGTATACGGTCTAATCTACTATTACGCACGGCTCATTCTCCTTCTCTGCTCATTGTAACACAGTGCAACAACAGTCGCAATTCTTTGTGTGAAATTTTGTTGTTTTGTGAAACAGCTGCAAAATTTTTGTCTCTTTTGCACAACCCCAGTATACAAAAAAAGATGGACAGCTTGTCTGTCCATCCTCCAAAAAGCCAAGTGCTTTTCTCACAAATTCCATCTGCGGTTCAGCCGATAGATCACATCCCATACATCATCCTTAAAAGTGTACATTACCTGACGCGGTGATGCACTTCTGCTTGCCATGCAGACAAGCAGAAACAGTTCGGCGGCAAATGCCGCGCCCAGCAGAAACATCCATATTTTTTTCATTGTGCACTCTCCTTTGATGGCGTTTATGCCCTTTTGTCTGTCTATTATAACGATCCTGTTGGACAGTTTGCTTGTCCTTTCTGTAAAAGATATTTTCTGCTTTTCCTGTACGTTGCAACACAAAAACCGCCCCGGCTTCCTGTTACGGAAACCGGGGCGGTTCGTTTGTTTTATTTGTGCTTTTTCAAGCGCTCACGCAATTACTTGCGGGGGTTCTTGATAGCAGCCTGTTCTGCACTTTATAAGCGGAGAGCGCAAGAAAGCGCATATTTACGTTATTTATTTTTTCAAACATTCGATTTTTTATCCCTCTCGTAATATTTTCAGAAAATAACACATTTCTGCTTTTGCAGTTTTCGGGACAAACTACAACGCATTTTTTCATCTTTTTTCCATCCATTTTTTCTCAAAAATGGAACTCCAAAAAATTTTCCATATCACAAAAAGGAGGTGTTTTTCCACATGAACGCACCCATACAGTTGAAAATCCGAGGTCACACCAAATGACGCTGGACTACTTTTACGGACAGTCTGGCGAGTTGTTCTCCTATTTCCGCATTCCCAAGGCACTGTTCCAAGACTGCCGCTTCCGGCAACTCTCCACCGATGCCCGGACACTGTACGGTATCCTGCTGGACCGCATGAGCCTGTCGGTCAAGAACGGCTGGCTGGACGAGCAAGGGCGGGTGTATATCATCTACACCGTCCGAGAAGTGCAGGAATCTCTCTGCTGCGCCGAACACAAAGCGGTCAAGCTGTTCCGGGAACTGGAGGGCATCGACCTCATCGAGCGCAAACGCCGTGGTCTGGGCAGACCCAGCCTGATCTACGTCAAGGACTTTTCGTCTGGACTGCCAAAAGCGCAAGTACAGAATTGCCCAAACAGCAATTCTGGTGCTGCCGAAAGCGCAATTCTGGAGCAGCCAAAACCGCAAGCAAATAAGACTGATAAGAATAAAACAGAGATGAATAAACCTGATCCTATCCATTCAGGGAACATTCGTGAACAGCTCGAAGATTATTTTTATCAGGCATTGGAGGTAGAACTGCTTCTCCGGCTTTGCCCGGACGAGGAGGACACCATCTATCAGATCGTGGACTTGCTTGTGGATACCTGTTCTGCCAAGCGCAAGATATTGCGGATTGCCGGAGATGACAAGCCTGCCGAGGTGGTACGCAGTCGGCTGAAAAAGCTGAATGCCGACCACATCCGTTTTGTGCTGGATTCTCTGGCAGAAAACACCGCCCCGGTGCGGAACATGAAGCAATATCTGCTGGCAATGCTCTACAATGCGCCCACCACCATGAACCTCTACTATCAGAACAAGACGAACCACGACTTTGCGCGCGGTTCTCCGGGGAGGTGATGTTATCGCAAAGAAAGCTACGATTATCGCAGTCACCAATCAAAAAGGCGGTGTGGGGAAAAGCACCACCTGTGAGAACTTAGGCATTGGACTGGCAATAGAGGGCAAGAAAGTTCTGTTGGTGGACACTGACCCACAGGGCAGTCTTACCATCAGCATGGGCTGGCAGCAGCCCGATGAACTGCCCACCACCCTTTCTACCCTGATGGCAAAAGCTATGAACGACCAGCCCATCCAGCCCGGTGAAGGCATCCTGCACCATGCAGAGGGCGTTGACCTGATTCCAGCAAACATTGAACTGGCAGGGCTGGAAGTTGCCCTCGTGAACAGTATGAACCGGGAGAAGATGCTGAAACAGGTGCTGGACAGTGCCAAACGGGAGTACGATTTTATTCTGCTGGACTGTATGCCCTCGTTGGGGATGCTGACCATTAACGCATTGGCGGCGGCAGACGCTGCTCTGATTCCTGTGCAGGCACAGTACCTGTCTGCAAAAGGTCTGGAACAGCTTTTGCAGACGGTCCAGAAAGTCCGGCGGCAGATCAATCCGAAACTGAAAATCGAGGGCATTCTGCTGACCATGACCGACAGCCGCACCAACTACGGAAAGCAGATCAGCAATCTGATCCGGCAGGCATACGGAAAGCACCTGAAGGTGTTCGAGCAGACCATTCCTCGTTCCGTTCGTGCGGCTGAAACCAGTGCCGCAGGCAAAAGCATCTTTGCCTATGACCCCAAGGGCAAGGTGGCAGAAGCCTACAAATCTCTTGCAAAGGAGGTGCTGGCGGATGCCGATCGACAGCGGAAACTTAGCGCTGAAAGGGCTAGATGACCTGTTCTCCACCGAGGAAAAACGACAAGAGGAGCAACGGGAACAGGTGCAGCAGATTCCCATTGATGCGCTGCACCCCTTCACCAACCACCCTTTCAAGGTGCTGGACGATGAAGCCATGACCCGGACGGTGGAGAGCATCGCACAGTACGGCGTGCTGGCTCCGCTGATTGCCCGACCTCGCCCGGAAGGTGGCTACGAGATCATCTCCGGGCACCGCCGTCAGTATGCGGCGAAACTTGCTGGGCTGGAAACCCTGCCGGTTATTGTGCGGCAGATGTCGGACGATGCTGCTGTGATATTGATGGTGGATTCCAATTTGCAGCGTGAACACATCCTGCCCAGTGAAAGGGCTTTCGCCTACAAAATGAAGCTGGAAGCTCTAAAAAATCAAGGTGCTAGGTCAGATTTAACTTCTGACCAAGTTGGTCAGAAGTTGTGGTCGGTTGAACAGGTCGCCAGTGATGCAGGTGAGAGTAAAACGCAAATCCAGCGTTTCATCCGCCTGACCAACCTTATCCCGGAACTGCTGGACATGGTAGACGAAAAGAAAATCTCCTTCAATCCCGCTGTGGAGCTGTCCTATCTGGACGAAAGCCAACAGCGGGATTTTTTAGAAGCCATGCAGGACACCCAGAATGCGCCGTCCTTATCGCAGGCGCAGCAACTGAAAAAGATGGCACAGCAGGGAGAGTTCAGCTACGAAAAAGCCTTTGATGTGATGGGACAGGAGAAAAAGAGCGAGAAAGACACCGTGACCATCAAAAACGAGACCCTGCGGAAGTATTTCCCCCGCAGCTACACGCCCAAACAGATGGAGGAGAAGATCATCCAGCTTCTGGATGCATGGCAGAAAAAGCAGCAGCGCCGCAACGAACGCTGACCCGTAACGCAAGACCCGATAGGGTCTTTTTTGTTTGCAAAAATTTGGAGGTAACGCCTATGAATAACACGATTCCTTTTCACTCCGCTCCCCATGCACCGCAGATCACGGTGGATGTGAACATCCTGTCCATGCTGAAACAGGCGGCATCCTGCCTGACCGAAATGGTAAGCGAGAATGTCTACCTTGCCGCCATCGGCCCGGACATGGAACTGACCATTATCGTGGAGGAGGATGCCCCTTCCATTTTGCCTTGTTTTGACGAGGACGATGCCCTGATTTCCGTGAAGGGTGCGCCGTTGTTTATCAGCTACAATCCGGCGCAGGTCCTCAAGCTGGCAGGCAAGCGGTACCTGACCGGCCCGGTCATCTTCTACCGCACCGATGGGCACAGCACCATCGTATCCCTGACGGTGGAGGATATTTACCGCTTTCAGACCTATCTGGAAAGCCACAGCACCACCCTGATGGCAGATGGGCAGAAGCTGACCTGCATCTGCATCGACTGAGGTGTGCTATGCTGAACTTTTTTATCGGATTCGCATTTTTTGAAGCCGGTGCGATTTTCGGATTCTTCGTGGCGGCTCTGATGCAGGCGGCACGGAGCGGTGAGATCGGACTGAACGGAGAGGAGGATTCGCATGGCTGAAAACACCCTGTCCGTGCTGAAAATTGCGCCGGGACAGTATCCGCAGCAGGTCGAGATTGACAACAACCTGAAAGCCTTGCAGGAGGCGGTGGGCGGCACGATTGCTGCTGTTTACCCCTTTGCAGACCCGGTGGCTATCATCTGCAATGACGATGGTAAGCTCATGGGTCTGCCCCCGAATCGTGCCCTGCGGAATGAAAACGGAGAAATGTATGACGCCGTTGCCGGGACCTTTCTGGTTGTGGGGCTGGGCGAGGAGGATTTTGCATCCCTGACCCCGGAACTGGCGCAGAAGTACGAGCAGCTTTTTCATCAGCCGGAAGCCTTTCTGAAACTGGGCAACCGTCTGCTGGTGCTGCCGGTGCCCGATGAACCGCCCACAGAAAAGCCCCGCACCAAGCCCCCGGCAGAGCATGACCGCTAAAATCACCCTGCTGCACGGGAGGTGATGGCAGTGCAGGAAGAAATCGAACAGAAGTCATTCAACATTATGATCTCCACCACAAAGCTGTCCGCCCGGACCGTCCTGCGGGCAGTAAAAGCGGCGTTTCGGCTGTACCAGTCCAAAGCATCCCAAGGCAAGCAGAGCGTCCGCACTCTGTTGCGGCAGAACCGGGGCGTGTCCAGCGTGGAGATCAGCAAAACAGGCATCCGTGGCTTAGAACGGTACGCCAAAAAGTACGGCATCGACTATGCCATCCGCAAGGACACCTCCGAGGTTCCGCCCCGGTATCTGGTCTTTTTCAAGGCCCCGGATGCAGAAGCCTTCCAATCGGCGTTCAAGGAGTATTCGGCATCTCTGCTGAACAAGGATAAACGCCCCTCTGTGCTGGCAAAACTGCATGAGCTGGTGCAGGCAGCGGCAGAACTCCCCGGCAAAGTCCGGCACAAGGAACAGGAGCGTGGACTGTGACCACGAAAAAGCTGACAAAACTGCTGGCGCTCTATCTGCCCTATATTTTGCTGGGACTGGTGGCAACCAACTTTGGCGAAGCATGGCGGCTTGCCGAGGGCAAAGAACTGGGCGATAAGATCATGTCCATGATGGGCACCATCCCGGTGGCATTTGCAAACCCTCTGCCCAGCCTGTATCCGCTGGATTTGCTGGTAGGTTTGTGCTGCGGCGCAGGGTTACGGCTGGCGGTTTATCTGCGTGGCAAAAATGCCAAGAAGTACCGCCACGGCATGGAATACGGCTCTGCCCGGTGGGGCACTCCGAAGGATATTGAGCCGTTCATGGCCCCCAAGTTTGCCGACAACATCATCCTGACCAAAACAGAACGGTTGATGATGTCTAACCGTCCGCCTGACCCCAAGAATGCTCGGAACAAAAACGTGCTGGTGGTGGGCGGCTCCGGCTCTGGCAAAACGAGATTTTGGCTGAAACCGAACCTCCTGCAATGCCATAGTTCCTATGTCGTAACCGATCCGAAAGGGTCACTATAATAAGGATAGAAAGGTCGTGAAAATACAAAACAGGAGGTTACACACATGAGGAAGCAGGAGCAAAAGGGTAAAATCACAGCATTGTACGAAAGGTTATCTCACGACGATGGGCGGTCTGACGAGAGCGTGTCCGTAGAAAATCAAAAGCGCATCCTGGAGGACTACGCCCGAAAAAATGGCTTCACTAATGTCCGCCACTTCACCGATGACGGGGTGCGGGGAACGACCTTCAAGCGGCCCGGCCTGGACGCTATGGTGGACGAGATACGGGCCGGAAATGTGGCTACCGTCATTGTCAAAGACCAGAGCAGAATAGGCCGTGACGTGGTGGAGGTCGGCTTGCTCAAACGCACCTTTGACGAGTACAACGTCCGCTTTATCGCCGCCAATGACAACCTGGACACCGCCAATGGATTTGATATTATGTCCATCTTCCGGGATGTGATAAATGAGTGGTACGTTGCTGACACCAGCCGCAAAATCAAGACCGTTTTCAAGTCCAGAATGGAAAAGGGCCTGCGCTGTTCGGGGGCCGTCCCCTATGGCTATCTCGCCTCAAAAGAAGAAAAGGGCGAGTGGGTGATCGACGAGGAAGCTGCCGCCGTTGTGCGCCGCATCTTTCAGATGGTCATGGACGGTCAGAGCGTCAACGGCATCGCCCGAACGCTGCGGGCCGAGCAAATCCCCATCCCTTCCGAACACTGGAAGCGTATCGGCTGTCCTGTTCGAGCCAACAGCTACCGCGACCCCTACGCATGGTCTGCCACCACCCTGGGTTATATTCTTAAAAGGCCGGAGTACCTGGGGCGCAAGGTGCTGGGCAAGACTGTCTGTGAGAACTACAAGACTAAAAGCACCCGCAGGACAATGCCAGAGGAACAATTTGTATTTGAGGGAGCCGTCCCCGCCATCATTGACGAAGAAACGTGGCACAATGTTCAGCGTTTGCGGGAAACCAAGCGCCGGACACCCAAGCGGAGTAATGCCCCTAACCGTTTAACCGGACTGCTCTACTGTGCCGACTGCGGCGCAAAGCTGACCCACCACAACAGTCTTGTCCAAGGCAAGTACATTGACGATGCTTTCACCTGTTCCAGATACCGGGCACCTATGGAGGATTGCACCATTCACTATGTTGCCACGCAAAAGCTGGAAGCGGCGATCCTCTCCGCCATCCAGCGGATAAGCTGGTATGTCCGCAACAACGAGCAGGAGTTTGTTCAGCGGGTTCGAAAGGCATCCAGTCTGCGCCAGGAGGAAGCAGTCAAGGATTGCCGGAAACAGATTGTCCAGGCGAAGAAGCGCCACGCCGAACTGGACGGACTGGTGAAGAAGCTGTACGAGGCCAACGCCACGGGCAAGCTGCCGGATAAGCATTTCAGCCGTCTCCTTGCCGAGTATGACGAGGAACAGGCCGCGCTGGAAGCCTCCATGACGGAGTGGCAGGGCTTGCTGGACAACTGGAACGCCGACCGGGTGAGAATGACGGAGTTTATCGACCTTGCCAAGCGGTACACCGATTTTTCGGAACTGACTACGCCCATTCTCAATGAGTTTATCGAGAAAATCGTTGTCCATGAGGGCAACGGACGGGGAAAGCAGCGCCGTCAGCGGTTAGATTTCTATTTCAATTTCATTGGCGCGTTTGAGGTTCCCGCCGACATTGTGACCCCGATGGAGCAGGAGGAAGAACGCCGCCAGCAGGAGGAACAGGCAGAGAAAGAGGAACGCTCCCAGGTGCTTGCCCAGGTTCGGTATGAGAGGTACAAGCAGGAGCGCCGGGAGTTTACCGCGAGGAAGCGGGCGGGCCTGTTGACCCCGGAGGAACAGGCGGAGGAAGAACGGCGGTTAGAGCGCAATCGGGCCTATCAGCAGAAGCAACGCGACAAGAAAAAGGCCAGTCAGCCAGAGAAGCCTCGCAAACGCTCACTGAAGGAACTCGCCAAGCTGGATGGAGCCGATCTCACCCCGGAGGAAGCGGAGCGGCTTGCGGCGCACCGCCAGAAGAAAGCCGAGCAGCACAAAGCGTGGCGTGACAGGCAGAAGTCCGCACAGCCCCCGAAGCCCCAACAGCGGACGTTGAAAGAACTTGCCAGATGTGCCGAGGCAGGTTTGCCTCTCACCCTAGAAGAAGCGGAACGGCTGGAAGCCCATCGCAATCGGAAAAAGGCGGCTTTGCAGGATTTGAAAGCCCGCGCCGAAACCGACCCGGTAGCGGCGGCAGAGTTGGCGCAGCAGAGAGCGCAACAGTCAGAAGCGGTAAAGAAGTCCCGTCAGAAAATGTATGCGGACGCTGCCGCCGGAGATCCCGAAGCCCAGGCCCGGTATGAACGTATGCTTGCCGCGAGGCGGGAGAACTACCACAGGAAGAAACAGGCAGAAGCCGAAGCTGCTCAAGTCAGCTAACGTAGATACAGAAAACGCCAGGGACAACGATAGTCCGTGGCGTTTTTGTCATTACTGCCGTTCCAGCAAATCCATATATTTCTGACGTTCGCCCTCCGGGACTTTCAGCGCCGCCATAGCCTGTTCAATGGTCAGCCCCATCGTTTCCATGAGGTTTTTGATAGAGGACAAGATACCTTTAGCAACGCCTTTTTCCTCAACGCCCTTGCTCAAATTACACATGACCGACACCTCCCTTTCCATTGTCTGCGTCATTTGAATGTCGTAATCGTCCTGCAAAATTTTCCGCTTTTCCGCCTCGCTGGTTTCGTTGGAGAGAAGCACATCCAGCATCCGCAATACGCCGTCATAATTTGACCCATCCGGCCCGCCAAGGCACAGCATGATGATGGACAGCAAATCATAATTCCTGATGGGTTCTTTGCCCTCGCCGACCAGATATTCTTCCACCAGCCGATACCGGGTAATGGTGTTCTCTCGATACTGCGGCGGTTTCATGCAAATCCAGATGGAGTAGACCTTCTTGATTTTCTCATAATGGGAGCCAGTGAACTCCCTGCCGTACTGGGAAGAAATCATGCGGCAACAGTAGTATATGCCACGCTTTATCAGCGGATAGCCGGGGTAAAAATCGTTCTGGGCCTCCACGTTGATGATGAGGGCAATTTGTTCCTCGGAGTCGGGAACGATGGCGCGGAAGCGAATGTCATAGGTGACTGTCCCCTCGCGCACCGATTTGTCCTCGGTGTCCATGCCGCTGATGACTGTGCCACCCTCGTCCGGCAGCACCGGGACGGCGGACACCTGGGGTTGGCCCTCAATGTACTTCTCGGCAATATCATTGACATCGCAATCCTTGTATTCTTCCAGGCAGGACTTCATAATCCGCGCCAGGATTGCCTTTTCAGACAGGACACGCTTACAGGCGGCATCATAACCCGCGCTGTCATCTGTGACGTGCAGTCCCTGGGCGATTGTCGTTTTGAGCTCCACCATCCTCACCTTCTTTCGTTTCATTCTACCACAGCTTTGCCAGCGCGTCCACTTCTTTTTTGAAAAGAGTTGCGTATGGCGTATACACGAGAGAGATATGGAGGTGCAGTGACAGAAAAAATTTATCTTAACAGGGTTGCTTTTGGGAATTTGATATGCTATACTATAAAAAACCAAGCAAAGGAGTTTATCAATATGCGGCAAGGTATTCTTAAATAAAATTTGATAATGGGAACAAAGACAAACGTCCTCAAGGAGAGGGCTTGGTTTTTGTACCCAATTTAAGAATACTTTTGCCTTTTCATTTCATATCGTGATAGACAACGGCCAGCCTTGGCCGCAGTTTTCATGTGTGTCCTACCTATCATCCCCAGCGGTAAAAGTATTTGTCGCTGGGGATTTTTGCGCCCTTCTGGGCCTTGTATGGAGGACAATCATATGAAAATCATCAATATTGGCATTCTTGCTCATGTAGACGCAGGTAAGACGACCTTGACGGAGAGCCTGTTATATACCAGCGGAGCAATCGAGGCGCCCGGCAGTGTGGATCAGGGAACAACGAGAACGGACACCATGTTTTTAGAGCGGCAGCGTGGAATCACCATTCAAACGGCGGTCACTTCCTTTCAGTGGCACGATTGTAAGGTCAACATTGTGGATACTCCTGGGCATATGGATTTCTTAGCGGAGGTCTATCGCTCCCTTGCCATTCTTGACGGAGCGATTTTGGTTGTTTCTGCAAAAGACGGCGTTCAGGCGCAGACCCGTATTCTGTTTCATGCTCTGCAAGTAATGAAAATCCCAACTGTTATCTTTATTAACAAAATCGACCAGGACGGGATTGACCTGCCAGGTGTGTATCAGTCTATCCGAGATAAGCTCTCCGCAAATATGATTATTAAGCAGAACGTGCAGCTTTCCCCGGATATATCCATCATGGAAAACATGGGGCTGGAGAATTGGGATACCGTGATTGCGGACTGTGATGAATTGTTGGAGAAATATATTGCCGGAGAACCAATGGACAAAGAAGAACTTCTGCGGGAGGAAAACAGGAGAATCCAAAGCGTCTCTCTGTTTC
>ENA-OWRJ01001097-OWRJ01001097.1-human-gut-metagenome-genome-assembly--contig:-NODE-1097-length-30692-cov-4.725463_pt1 | contig 30692 bp, 26 predicted proteins | sample MGYA00248269_ERZ651897 | MGnify/ENA primary metagenome ERZ651897 (study PRJEB26924, sample SAMEA4378252) | human gut metagenome | biome: human gut; feature: human-associated habitat; material: faeces...
GATTTCCGTAAAAACGGGTTTATTCGCCGGGGCGATGTGGGCATCGCCCCCTACGCGTTGATTAGAAATATGATGATAAAAGGGAGGAACGAAGCATGAACGAACCGTTTGCATTTTATGAAAAGACGGCCGAATACGTAAAATCCAGAGTGCCGTTTGCGCCTGAGCTGGGGCTGATTCTTGGAACCGGCTTGGGGCCGCTTGCAAAGCAGATCGAAAACCCGGTCGAGATCGACTATCGGGACATTCCGAACTTTCTTGTCTCCACCGCGCCCGACCACGCGGGAAAGCTGATTTTCGGCACGCTGGAGGGAAAGAAGCTCGTCTGTATGTCGGGCCGGTTCCACTCCTATGAAGGGTACGATTTTGAGCAGCTGGCGATTCCCGTGCGGCTTTTCAAGCTCTTGGGCGTCAAACAGCTGATCGTGACGAATGCGGCGGGCGGCGTGAACGAGGGCTACCGGCCGGGCGATATCATGGTCATCTCCGACCACATAAAACTCAATGGTGCGAGCCCCATGCGTGGGAAGAACCTTTCCGCGTTCGGAGACCGTTTCTTTGATGTCAGCCGGATGTATACCCCGCGCCTGCGGGAGCTTGCTCTGCGGCTTGCAAAGGACGCGGCGCTTCGCGTCCACGAGGGCGTGTATTTCTTCATGCCGGGACCGCAGTTTGAAACTCCGGCAGAAATCCGCGCCATCCGGCTGCTTGGCGGCGACGCGGTCGGCATGTCGACAGTCACCGAGGCGCTCACAGCGGCGCACTGCGGAATAGAGCTGCTCGGCTTTTCCGTCATCACGAATATGGCGGCGGGTATGCTTGACCAGCCGCTTACGACCGAGGAGGTCAGCGAGACGGGCCGCATGATTGAGGAGCGGTTCAGCGCGTATTTGAAATCTGTCATCCGGGAGATGAGCGTTTATGAATGAAACAAGAGCAGATCAGGGCCTTGCCTTTATGCTGCAATATGAAAACGTTGCGTGGTACGACGCGGGTGCGGTTCGGATTTTAGACCGGCGCGTGTATCCGGGGAGAATCGAGTTTGTGACGTGCCGGACGCACGTGGAGGTCATGCAGGCCATCCGCAACATGGTGACCCAAAGCGCGGGGCCGTATACCGCGGCCGGAATGGGCATGGCGCTCGCTGCGTGGGAATGCCGGGAGAAGACGAAGCAAGCGCAGCTGGTCTTTCTGGAGCAGGCGGCTAGCTGCATCGCAAATGCCCGCCCGACGACGAGAAAACGCATGGAGCAGGTTTGTTCCGGCTGCCTGACGGCGGCGAAGGAGGCGCTGGAAAGCGGCGCGCGTGTGGATGAGGCCATCCGGGCACATGTTGTCCGGGCGAACAATTCGCGGTATTCCAAGGTCAACGAAATCGCAAAATATTTGGTCGTGATGTTCCCGCAGAAGGGGACGGTCATGACGCAGTGCTTCGGAGAAACGATTGTCGGCATGATGCTCAAGGAAGCCAGGCTCGCAGGAAAAGAAGTGCGCCTGTTCTGCCCGGAGACGAGACCGTATTTTCAGGGTGCGCGCCTGACCGCAACAGTCTGCCATGACATGGGCTTTGACGTGACAGTCATCACCGACAACATGCCGGCCTTTGTCATGGAGCGTGAGGGCGTGGACGTGTTCACGTGCGCGGCGGACGCGATCTGCCTTGACGGATACGTCGTCAACAAGGTCGGCACGTTCCAGATCGCCATCTGCGCGAGCCACTTCGGCATTCCGACGTTCGTCACCGGCGCGCCCGACGCGGGCCACCCGACGAAGGACACCGTGACGATCGAGATGCGGGACCCCGAGTTTACGCTTCAGGCCATGGGTGTTCGGACAGCGGCCGAGGGCGTGAAGGGCTACTATCCGGCGTTCGATCTCACGCCGCCGCACCTCATTTCCGGCATCGTCACCGACCGCGGCGTGTTCTCGCCCTTCGATTTGCAGCGATACTTCTCCTCCGGCGGCATGGGCGAGTACGAGATGGTCGTGTGAACCTTGCTTTTGTAGCGGTATTTCACAAATTTTTGACGGCAATTGAACAGACCGGCGGGAGCCTTCGACGGGCCCTCGCCGGTTTTTGCATGGGAAGGCTTCAAAAATGACGGAAGAAACCGAAAAAATGCAGGGCGAGATGCAGCTGTACGGATGCGGTTGGAGGAACGCGGCGGAAATCCTGCAAAATCCGCCGGGGTTTTGACGCAGATGTGGGTGTTCCCTGCAAGAATGGTGCGGGCGCGATGCAGGCGGAAAAATGCAGGATGAATTGCAGGAAACGCTTCTTGCAATTCATGGGCAGACACCGAAATTGTGCAGAATATATAAATACAGAAAACGCGAGCTGTACAAAATCGTTGAAATTCCGAAGGAAATGCGTATAATGAAGACTGTAAGGAAACGATAATCGCTGCAAAAAATGCAGTGCTGGATTCAAAATGGAGGAAGAGAAAATGCTGGGTGTTCTGGCTGTCTGCGGTGCCGCTTATTTTGCAGGTATGGTTGCAATGACCATGCACGGTATGAAGAACTAAAGAATTACGTATACAGAACGCTCCCGTCAGAACCGTCTGGCGGGAGCGTTTTTGCGTCTCTTCGGGGCCTTGCAGGGTCGGTCGCAAAATTTTAACGCGCGGCAAGCAAAAAACGGATGCAAAACGAGTGGCTCTGGTGTATAATATCAAAAAATTCAGGGCAAATCCCCAATCAAGGAGCAATGACTATGCGAATCGTCGTCAAGGTGGGCACATCGACGCTTGCCCATCCAACCGGAAGACTCAACATTCAGCGCATGGAGCGGCTGTGCAAGGTATTGAGCGACCTCAAAAACGCAGGACACGAAATCATTCTCGTCTCCTCAGGCGCGATCGGCATGGGCGTCGGTAAATTAAGCCTGCCCGCGAAGCCGTCCGACATGCCGACCAAGCAGGCGGCCGCCGCCGTCGGCCAGTGCGAGCTCATGTACATCTACGACAAGCTCTTCACCGAGTACAACCACATCGTCGCGCAGATCCTCATCACCGCGCCCGATTTGCAGGAGGCCGGAAGCCGGAAAAGCAACTTCCACAACACGCTCGCGCGGCTTTTGGAGCTCGGAGCGCTGCCGGTCATCAACGAAAACGACACCGTGTCCACCGACGAGATCGTCATCGGCGACAACGACACGTTATCCGCCAATGTCGCGTCCACCATTGGGGCAGACCTTCTCGTGCTGCTCTCCGATATTGACGGCCTCTACGACGCGGACCCGCACAAAAACCCAAACGCAAAGCTGATCGATACCGTCGAACGCTTGGACGGGCGGATTTTCGCGCTTGCCGGCGGCGAAGGGTCCAGCCTCGGAACGGGTGGCATGGTGACAAAGCTGCGCGCGGCCAAAATTGCGACGGAAGCGGGCTGTGAGATGGTGATCGCCAACGGAAGCAGGCCCGAGGTGCTCTACGATATCATGGACGGCAGGCACGTCGGGACGCGCTTTCTGACGCAGGAGGAAACAAGATGACCACACGCGAAATTTTAGAGAAAACAAAGGCCGCATGGCCGTCTGTCCGAAGCGCAGGCGCGGACGATAAGAACCGGCTGCTTCTGTCCATGGCAGAGCATCTCATGCACCACGCAGACGAGATTCTTTTCGCGAATGCGCAAGACGTGGAGCAGGCAAGGGGCACAATTTCCGAGGTCATGCTCGACCGGCTCAGTCTCAGCGCCGGACGCATCGAATCCATGGCCGCCGGGATCCGGGACGCGGCCGCCCTTCCCGACCACACGGGCCGGATTCTGGATGAAATCACGCGCCCGAACGGGCTCAAAATCTATAAAAAGCAGGTGCCGCTGGGCCTCGTCGCCATTATCTACGAGAGCCGCCCGAACGTCACCTCGGACGCGGCCGCGCTCTGCCTCAAAAGCGGCAACGTCTGCATGCTCCGCCCCGGAAAAGAGGCGTACCGCTCGGCAAAGGCGATCGTAGATGCGCTCAAAGACGGCGTGCGCGCGGCGGGCTTTGACCCGGATATTGTGAACATCGTCGAGGATACCTCCCGCCATAGCGCGACGGAAATCATGGAGGCTGCCGGTCTTGTCGACCTTCTCATCCCGAGAGGCGGCGCAGGGCTCATCCGCGCATGCGTCGAGCACGCAACCGTTCCCTGCATCGAAACGGGAACCGGCATCTGCCACGTGTATGTGGACAAGGACGCAGATCTGGAAAAAGCCCTCTCCATCATCGTAAACGCCAAGACGAGCCGCCCCTCGGTCTGCAACGCGGAGGAGGTCTGCCTCGTGCATGCGGGTATCGCCAAGACGTTCCTGCCGATGCTCAAAAACGCCCTTGTCGACGCGCGCGAGCAGGCAGGTCTTCCCCCCGTTGAGCTCCGGCTGGACGAGCAGGCGCTCTCCATCATCCCCGGAAAGCCGGCTGGCGCGCACGATTTTGACACGGAATTTCTCGATTACATTCTGGCCGTCGGCGTTGTCTCCTCGCTGGACGAAGCCATTTCGCACATTCAGGCGCACTCGACGCACCACTCGGACGCGATCGTGACCGAAAATGAAGCCGCCGCCGAGCGCTTTCTCGATGATATTGACTCCGCCGCCGTCTACGTCAACGCCTCCACCCGCTTCACCGACGGCGGGGAGTTCGGCCTTGGCTGCGAAATGGGTATCTCCACGCAGAAGCTCCACGCCAGAGGCCCCATGGGGCTCGACGCGCTTTCAACCTACAAATATGTCATCCGCGGGAACGGACAAATCCGCTGAATTTTTTGCACTTCCCTCTTGACAAGCAAAAACTTCAGCGCTATAATGCAGAAAACCGTTGAAGAAGAGTGAGTACATTTTAGACCGGTTTCTTCAGAGAGCCGCAGATGGTGGGATTGCGGCGAAAGCGCTAAGATGGAATGGACTTCTGAGGGCAATCAGAAACGGATGAACATCCTTAGTATGTGCGACGGAGCAGGCGCTTCGTAATCAAACGCCAGCGTATGGTAGTACGCATGAGTGGACGCAAGCATATGCGTCAAGCCGGGTGGCACCGCAGGATCGATCTCCTGTCCCAGCAAAGCAATTTGCCGGGACAGGAGTTTTTGTTTTCCCCAAGGAGGTTTTCTTATGGCTCTTTATACCAAGCGATGGCGTTCGCGCCGCGAATTCAAAGTTTTCCGTTCTCATTTCACAACATAATTTTTAACTTTGACACTTGAAAGGTTGGTATATTCCATGAAAAAGCTTCTCTCAATCGTTCTGGCCGCTCTGATGGCCGTTTCCCTCTTCACCGCCTGCGGCGCAAAATCTGAGACTGCCGCGCCCGCCGAATCCCAGGCCGCCGCTTCCGATTCCACATCCACCGAAACCGCTGCCCCCGCTTCTTCGGAAGCTTCTTCCGACGCAACATCCTACACCATCGGCATCTGCAATTATGTGGACGATGCGTCCCTCAACCAGATCGTTGAAAACATCCAGACCCGCCTCGCCGCCATCGGCGAAGAAAAAGGCGTGACATTCAACGTCGAATACGACAACTGCAACGCAGACTCGAACCTCATGTCCCAGATCATCTCGAACTTCCAGGCCGACAGCGCAGACCTTCTCGTCGCCGTCGCAACGCCCGTCGCCATGGCCATGCAGGCGGCCACCGAAGAGACCGGCACGCCCGTCGTCTTCGCCGCTGTTTCCGACCCCGTTTCCGTCGGACTCGTTGACTCTCTCGAAGCCCCGGGCAGCAACCTTACCGGCACCTCCGACTACCTCGACACCGCAGCCGTCATGAACCTCATGTTCGTCCAGAATCCCGAGCTCCAGAAGGTCGGCCTTCTCTATGACCTCGGCCAGGACTCTGCCGCAAGCGCCATTGAGAGCGCAAAGGCTTACCTGGAGGACAAGGGCGTGGAGGTCATCGAACGCACCGGCACAAGCGTAGACGAAATCGCGCTGGCCGCGCAGGCGCTTGTCTCCGACGGCGTGCAGGCCGTCTTCACCCCGACCGACAACACCGTCATGAAGTCCGAGCTCACGATCTATGAAACCTTCGCCGAGGCCGGTATCCCCCACTACACCGGCGCAGACTCCTTCGCCCTGAACGGCGCGTTCCTCGGCTACGGCGTGGATTATGCAAACCTCGGCGTGGAAACCGCAAACATGATCGCCTCGATTCTCCTCGATGGCGCGGACCCCGCAGCGACCGCCGTCAAGACCTTTGACAACGGCACGGCGACCATCAACACCGAAATCTGCGAGCAGCTTGGCATCGACTTTGACGAGCTGTCCGAAACGTTCGCCCCCTATTGCACGAAGGTGCAGTCCATCGTCACCGCCGAATCGTTTGACGAGGTTCAGTAAGAAAATCCGTTCCTGCAAGCTGTGGTGTGCCCCATCACAGCTTGCGGCTTTCAAAAATCACAACCATTGGAGGATACTATGTCGCTGGATTCTATTCTTGGCCTCGTACAGACCGCATTGGAGCTCGGGCTCATCAGCTCGCTGACGGTGCTTGCGCTGTTTCTGAGCTATTCGATGCTCGGCGTGTGCGATTTGTCGACCGACGGCTGCTTCACCCTTGGCGCAACGGTCGGCGCGGCGGTCGCGATTGCCGGACACCCCTACCTTTCGATTCCGGCGGCCATGCTCTGCGGCATGCTCTCCGGCTTTGTGACAGCTGTTTTGCAGACGAAAATGGGCGTCAACAGCCTGCTTTCCGGCATTATCGTCAATACGGCGCTCTACTCTATGAATATCGCCGTCATGGGCGGCTCGTCGGTGCTGAACATGAACAAAACGCAGAGCGTTTTTTCCGACATGAAGGACCTGCTCGCGGGCTCTGCCCTCTCCGGGGAATATAAGCTTGTGGTTGCGGGCATCGCGGTCGTGCTCGTGTGCGTTTTCCTCGGCTTCTTCCTCAAAACGCGCCTTGGTCTTGCCATCCGCGCCACGGGAAATAACCCCGACATGGTGCGCTCGTCGTCGATCAACCCCTCTTTTACAACGATCATCGGCTTGTGCGTGGCAAACGCGTTGACGGCGCTTTCGGGGTGCCTGCTTGCGCAATCGCAGAAGTCCGTCAACATCGACATCGGCTCCGGCATGGTGACGATTGCACTTGCTTCTCTTCTCATCGGCCACGTTTTCCTTGGCCGGAAGAAGCTTCCGCTGCGGATTTTCGGCATGGTGCTTGGTGCGTTTTTGTTCCGCCTCGTCTATACAATTGCGCTGCGCTTTGACATGCCGGCGTTCATGCTGAAATTCGTCTCGGCCGTCGTAGTCGTCGCAGCCATCTCGATTCCGTATCTCAAAGACCAGCTGCCGATGCTCCGCCGCCGTGCGGCGCACAATCGCGGAAGGAGGGCGTAAGTATGCTAAAGCTCACAAACATCTCTAAAACCTTCAATCCCGGCACCGAGGATGCAAAGCTCGCGCTCGATCACGTTTCCCTTCATGTGCGTCCGGGCGACTTCATCTCCATTATCGGCGCAAACGGCGCAGGCAAGTCGACGCTCTTCGGCGCGATTGCCGGAAGCTTCATCACCGACTCCGGAGACATCACGCTGGACGGTGCGGATATCACGCTGACCCCCGAGCATAAGCGCTCCAAGCAGATCGGAAGGCTCTTTCAGGACCCCATGCGCGGCAGCGCGCCCGGCATGACGATCGAAGAAAATCTCGCGCTGGCAGCCGGAAAGGGCGGCTGGCTTCACAGGCTTACAAAGCAGGAGAAAAAGCAGCTTCGCGAGCGCGTGGCGCTGCTCGGCATGGGGCTAGAGGACCGCATGAGTCAGCCCGTGGGGCTTCTTTCCGGCGGGCAGCGGCAGGCCTTGACGCTCATGATGGCGACCTACAATCCCCCGAAGCTGCTGTTACTTGATGAGCACACCGCGGCGCTCGACCCCGGCACAGCAGAAAAGGTCCTTGCCCTTACAACGAAAATCGTCGAAGAAAACAAGCTCACCTGCCTCATGATCACCCACAACATGGCCTCGGCACTGGAGCTTGGCAACCGGACGATCATGATGAACGCCGGAAAAATCGTTCTGGACGTAGAGGGCGCGGAGCGAGACACGCTCACCGTCTCCGATCTTCTCGCCCGCTTCCGCGAAATCTCCGGCAAAGCGCTCGATAATGACCGGATGCTTCTCATTTAAGATTTTCTGCCATTTCTTCGTAAGGGCGGACGACTCTGTCCGCCCGGCAACTTGCGCCTTCAAAACACGAACATTTTCGGCGAATTCGCGACTTTCCACGGGCGGACAGAGTCGTCCGCCCCTACGGGACTTGTGCGGTCTTCTGCGGAAGGCCGCGCGTTTTTTGTTTTCGGGCTTGTCTGCGGGATGGTTTCGCGGTATACTATATTAGAATAATAGCGCCGTGGCGCAGTTTGGAAAACGCGGAGGAAACGCGATGAAAAAGGAATTTTTGGAGACGGGAAAAATCGTCTCGACACACGGGCTGCACGGAGACGTGAAGATTCTGCCGTGGGCAGATTCCCCTGAATTTCTGCTGGAGTTTGACCGGGTGTTTGTCGGCAAGAAGGAATACGCCGTCGAGGACGCGCGCGTGCAGAAGACGTGCGTTCTCATGAAGCTTGAGGGCATTGACACAGTAGAAGAGGCGGCGAAGCTGCGCGATCAGGTCGTTTTCATCGCGCGGGACGATATCGAGCTCGAGGATGGCGCGATGTTCATTCAGGACCTGCTCGGCCTTCCCGTGCTGACAGAGGACGGCGCAGAGCTCGGCAAGCTCAAAGAGGTCATCTCCACGGGCGCAAACGACGTGTTCTATGTCAAGGGCGCACATGAATACATGATCCCCGCCGTACCGGAGTTCGTGCTGGAACGAAACATTGACGACGGTTTCATCCGCGTGCGGCTCATTGAAGGGATGCAGACCGATGCGCTTTGATATTCTGACGCTGTTCCCCGAGCCTGTCGAGGCGATGATGCACTCGAGCATCCTTGGCCGCGCGCAGAAAAAAGGGCTCATCGAAATTCACGCCCACCAGATCCGCGACTACACTGCCAACCGCCAGAATCAGGTCGACGACTACCCCTACGGCGGCGGGCGCGGCGCGATTTTGCAGTGTGACCCGCTGTACCGCTGTTGGTGCGCAGTCTGCGACGATGTGGGCGCGCCGGTGCATACGATCTTCCTCTCTGCCTGCGGAAGCGTGTTCAATCAGGAAAAGGCAAAGCAGATGCAGCGCTACTATGAAAACGTGATTCTTGTCTGCGGGCACTATGAAGGCATCGACCAGCGCTTCATTGACGAATGCGTAGACGAGGAAATTTCCCTCGGCGACTTTGTCTTAACCGGCGGCGAGCTTCCGGCGATGATGATCGCGGACGCGGTATGCCGCCTTGTCCCGGGCGTTCTGGGCGACGAGGTCTGCTTCACGGACGAGAGCCACTGGGACGGACTTCTCGAGTACCCGCAGTATTCAAGGCCCGAAATCTGGCACGGTCTGGCCGTTCCGGAGGTGCTTCTCTCCGGCAATCATCAGAACGTCGACCGCTGGCGCAAGAAGCAGTCGATTCTTCGCACGATGTACCGGCGGCCCGACATGTTCAGAAAACTGCGCTTCCCCTATAAAACGCGCGCCGAACGCAAATTTGTTGCAGAATTGGAGGCAGAAAATGAAGACTTCCGAAATCGAGACCCTAAAAACCTGGATTACCGAAAGTGATAACATCGTCTTTTTCGGAGGCGCGGGCGTGTCCACTGAGTCCGGCATCCCGGACTTCCGCAGCGTCGACGGCCTATACCACCAGAAGTTCGACTACCCGCCCGAGACCATCCTGTCCCATAGCTTTTTCTACAGCCACACGGAGGAATTTTACCGGTTCTACCGCGAAAAAATGCTCCCCTTAGAGGCCAAACCCAACGCCGCGCATCTGGCACTGGCGAAGCTCGAGCAGGAAGGAAAGCTCAAGGCCATCGTCACGCAGAACATCGACGGCCTGCACCAGAAGGCGGGAAGCCGCTGCGTCTATGAGCTCCACGGCTCGATTTGGCGCAACCGCTGCCAGCGCTGCGGCAAGCAGTATCCCCCGGAATTTATCCGCGACTACAAGGGCGTTCCGCACTGCGATTGCGGCGGGCTCATCAAGCCCGAGGTCGTGCTCTATGAAGAGGGTCTGGACGAAGCGTGCATCGACGGCGCCATCCGCGCCATCTCCAAGGCTGATGTTCTGATCGTCGGCGGCACGTCGCTCACCGTCTACCCCGCCGCGGGCCTCATTCGCTACTATGGCGGCAGCAGACTCGTTCTCATCAACCGCGACGAGACGCAGTATGACTCGTACGCAAACCTCATCTTCCGCGACCCGATCGGAAGCGTGCTTTCGCAAGTTGTGTAACGCAAAAAAGGAGTCCCTATGAACCGCACAGAATTCCAAAACTGGACAAAACATCACATCCGCCTGATGGACGGTGCGACCGGCAGCAACCTCATGAAGGCCGGCATGCCGCGCGGCGTCTGTACCGAGCAATGGGTGCTGGAGCACCCGGACGCAATCCTCGCCTTACAGAGCGCATATAAGGCCGCGGGCAGCGACATGGTCTACGCGCCGACGTTCTGCGCAAACCGCATCGCCCTCTCCGGCTACGGCCTGCAGGACGACGTTTCCCGCATGAACCGCGAGCTGGTCGCGCTCAGCAAAAAAGCCGTCGGCTCCGGCGTTCTCGTCGCGGGCGATATGACCACGACCGGAAAGCCCGCCGACCCCGAAGACAGCGACGGCTATCAGCAGCTGCTGGACGCGTATCGAGAGCAGGCCGAGGCCCTGATTTCCGCGGGCGCCGACCTCATCGGCGTGGAGACGATGATGGGCGTGAGCGAATGCGTCGCAGCCATCGAAGCCATCCGCTCGCTTGGCGACATTGCCGTCATCTGCACGCTCTCGGTCCAGTCCGACGGCAAGTGCTACTTTGACGGAAGCGTCTTCGAAGCCGCAGAGATTCTCGAGGCGCTGGGTGCGGACGCCATCGGCGTGAACTGCTCCACCGGCCCCGACCAGCTGGAGAGCGTCATCCGCACACTCAAAAATACATGTACGCTTCCCATCATCGCGAAGCCGAACGCTGGCATGCCGAAGATTTCGGATTCCGGCGAGGCGGTCTATTCCATGGAGGCAGGCGAGTTTGCGCAGCATATGGAGCGGCTTGTCGAAGCCGGCGCGAGTCTCATTGGCGGCTGCTGCGGAACGACTCCGGAGTTTATAGAAGCCCTGCGAGGGCTTAAGCGATAAGTTTAAATTTGGCCGTGCCTGCCGGGGCTGTCTTTTTACTTCTTGCCGTGGCGCAGGCGCCAGAGTTCCACTGGCAGAAGCCTGCCAGACTAAACTGGCGCTTGGCGCCACGGACGGCAGTAAAAAATCCCTCCTTCGGTTGGCGACCGAAAAAGAAAGGACACCTATGGCAGAATTTTTGCCCATCAATCAATCTGATATGAACCGCCGCGGCTGGACGCAGTGCGACTTTGTCTATGTCATCGGCGACGCATATGTCGACCATCCGTCGTTTGGACACGCGATCATCTCGCGTGTTCTGGAGTCCCACGGCTACAAGGTCGGCATCATCTCTCAGCCGGACTGGAAAAATCCCGATTCCATCTCCATCTTGGGCGAGCCTCGGCTCGGCTTTCTGGTCTGCGGCGGCAACATGGACTCGATGGTAAACCACTATTCCGTCTCCCGCCATCACCGGAAGATTGACGCATACACGCCCGGCGGCCTCATGGGAAAGCGTCCGGACTACGCTGTGACGGTCTACTGCAATCTGATCCGCCAGCGCTACAAAAAAGCCCCCATCATCATCGGCGGCATTGAGGCAAGCCTTCGGCGGCTCGCGCATTACGACTACTGGTCCGATAAGCTCAAGCGCTCCGTTTTGCTCGACGCGCAGGCCGACCTTCTCATCTACGGCATGGGCGAGCGCGCGATCGTTGAAATTGCTGACGCGCTCAACGACGGGATGGACGTCCACGACATTGCCTACATTGACGGCACGGTTTTTAAAGTCAAAGCGCCGGACGAAAATCTATCGTATTTAAAGCTGCCAAGCTACCCTGACCTTCAAAAAAGCAAACGCAAATACGCCGAAAGCTTTTATCTCCAGTACCAGAACACCGACCCGTTTTCGGCCAAGCGGCTCTTAGAGCCCTATTCCGACCACGAATTTGTCGTCCAGAATCCGCCGCAAAAGCCGCTTTCGCAGCAGGAGATGGACGCGGTCTACGATCTTCCCTACTGCCGCACATATCACCCGAGCTACGAAGCGCTCGGCGGCGTGCCCGCGATTTCCGAGATTCAGTTCAGCTTAACGTCCTGCCGGGGCTGCTTCGGCGCGTGCAATTTCTGCGCGCTGACGTTCCATCAGGGCAGGATCATCCAGTCCCGGTCGCACGCGTCGCTTTTAAAAGAGGCATGCCTCATGACGCGCGAGGCCAATTTCAAGGGCTACATCCACGATGTCGGCGGCCCCACGGCGGATTTCCGGCAGCCGGCCTGCAAAAAGCAGTTGACCCGCGGCGCATGTCAGAACCGGCAGTGCCTGTTCCCCTCGCCGTGCAAAAATCTTGTTGCCGATCACTCGGACTACCTCGCGCTTCTTCGCAAACTCCGCGCGATTCCGGGCGTCAAGAAGGTCTTCATCCGCAGTGGCCTGCGCTTTGACTACATTCTGGCCGATTCCTCAGACGTCTTTTTCAAAGAGCTCGTGCGCTATCACATTTCCGGGCAATTAAAGGTCGCACCGGAGCATGTGTCGGACGCGGTTCTGGAGAAGATGGGAAAGCCGCGCCACAGCGTCTATCTGCGCTTTGCGGAAAAATACGCCGAGCTCAATAAACAAGAGCGCATGAACCAGTTTCTGGTCCCCTATCTCATGTCGTCGCACCCGGGCTGCACGATGAAGGACGCAGTCGCGCTGGCGGAATATCTGCGCGATATTTCCCACCAGCCCGAGCAGGTGCAGGACTTCTATCCCACGCCCTCAACACTTTCAACCGTCATGTATTACACCGGCTTAGATCCCCGGACGATGCAGCCGGTCTATGTCCCCAAGGTCCCTCATGAAAAGGCGATGCAGCGCGCGCTCATGCAGTACAAGGACCCGAAGAACTACAAACTCGTGCATGAAGCGCTGGAGCTTGCGCACAGAGAGGATCTGATCGGTTTTGGTCCTCAATGCCTCATCCGCCCGCGCAAGGGAGAATCCGCCGGACAAAAATCCAGCCAACCGGAGAAAAAACCGCCGCAGAAGAAGGCCTCCTCCAAGCATGCGCCGAACGCGAAGCAGACCGGCAAACCGGCGCAGCCGCCAAAATCTGCTGCGCCCAAAAAGCCCGCGAAGCAGCAGAATGCGTCCAAAATGTCCGCACCCACAAAAAAGGCCCAGCCGCAAAAATCCGCCGCGCCCGCCGCAAATGCCAGAAAATCGCCCAACGGACGCGCGCGCAAAGCGCCTGCCAAGCGGAACCCCTGATTTTTGTTTTCGGCATAAGCGGTCTTCCCACCTCATATAGTTTCCCATACGAACTAAATGAGGTGGAAGAATGGAAAACGCAGCCAACCGCATTGCGCTCACCGGCGCGCTGGATACTCTGCCGGAATACTCGCACACCAACCACGACCGGAACTTTTACCGGCTGACGCTCTGCGTCGAACGACTCTCGGGCGCGGTCGATCTTCTGCCCGTGCTCGCGGCGGAGGACGTTCTGAACGAGGCCGACCTCTTCCGCGGCGAACGCATCGCCATCACCGGGCAGGTCCGCTCCTTCAATAACCGCGCGCCGGAGGGCCGTCGGCTCATCATCTCGGTCTACGCCGATACGCTCACGACGACCGACCAGCCCGCGCAAAATGACGTGAGCCTCACGGGCTCTGTCTGCAAGCCGCCCATCTATCGCAGAACGCCCCTTGGCCGGGAGATCTGCGACGTGATGCTGGCCGTCCCCCGGCCGTACCGCCGCACAGACTACATCCCCTGCATCCTCTGGGGCAGAAGCGCGCAGGAGGCGGCAAGCGCCCTTCCCGGCTCGAAGCTCCATGTCACGGGCCGCCTGCAAAGCCGGGACTACATCAAGGTCATCGACGGCGAGAGCTTCACCCGCACGGCCTACGAACTCTCTGTCACGGAGGCGGAATTTCTGGCGGAGCCGGATTTTTCGGAATAAGAAAATTTTTCAAAAACCATGCAACCCTTCCCCTGTTTTCTCGTCTGGATAGATGACCAACAAACTTCAACACTATCCCCGTACAAAAGAAAGGAGCAAGGATTATGAAAAAGAACACCCGTTTGCTTGCCGTTCTGCTGGCTTTAGGCCTTCTCGCGCTGAGTTTGACTGCCTGCGCGGCCAGCAGCAAGTACGTCGCCGAAACAACAGCCTCGGTATCCAACAGCGCCGCCTACGACTCTGCGCCCATGGAGGAGCCCGCCCCGACGACGCAGGAAACCGCCGAGTTCGAGGAGATGAAATCCGAAGACGGCGCGCTCTCCATGACGACCGAGGTCACGCAGAATGACGCGCCCGAGGCCGCTTCGACCGACGTTGCCTCCAAGATCATCTACTCGGCAGACCTCTCCGCCCAGACGACCGACTTTGACGCAGCCATCTCGAAGCTCGACGCACAGATCGCAAGCTTTGGCGGCTTCATCGAGCGCTCGGACATCAACGGCGACACGCGCTACAATGACGACGGCACAACGAGCGTCATCAACCGCTGGGCGTATTACACCATCCGCGTCCCCGCCGCCCGCTTTGAAGAGTTCCTCCATCAGACCGAGGGCATCGGAAACGTCACCTCCATCAGCCGGTACGCCGAAAACGTGACCTCGCAGTACACAGACTATGAGGCGCGGCTCTCGTCTCTGCGCACGCAGGAGGAAAGGCTCCTTTCGATGCTCGAAAAGAGCGAGGATGTAGAAAGCCTCATCGCCCTCGAGCAGCGGCTGGCGGATGTCCGGTACGAGCTCGAATCCATCGAACGAAACCTCAAAAATCTTGATCTGCAAATCTCCTATTCGACGATCACGCTGAACCTGCAGGAGGTCGAAATTTACACGCCGACCGTTCCGGTGCAGCGAAGCTTCGGCGAAAAGCTCTCGAGCGCGTTCTCCGACGGCTGGCGGAGCTTCGTGCGCGGCCTGCAGTATTTCTGCATTGACCTTGCCTCGATGCTGCCGGGATTGGTGCTGTTCCTTCTGATCGTCTTCGCGCTCTTCCTTCTGGTTCGGAAAATCGTCCGCAAGACAAAAGCCCGGCGCGATGCCAAAAAAGAAGCTCCCGCGCCGCAGGCACCAACCGATTCCGAAAACAAGCCCGAATAACCGAAAAACCGGAACGCTTCGCGTTCCGGTTTTTCTTGCCGTATTGTGTTTTATGCAATGTGAAGCCTCACGCCCGCAGCCCCACGATATAGAGCACCAGCAGCATGATGGTAACAACCGTCCAGCTGAGATAGCGCTTCATCATCTCCCACTCTGAGGGCTCTGCGGTCTCGGCGTTCTGTATCTGGAACGACAGGTCCCAACGGAACAGTTCGTCTGCGTACAAAATAGCGAGTGCGTTCAGAACGCTGAGAAACACTGCACTGAGCCACGCGAGCCATGTTCCCTTGTGCGTTAGCTCCGGGTCAAATACCAGCCGAAGGATATCGGATGCAGACGGCTTCGCCGGGTCGATGATATTCCCATCGGAATCCTTCTTCACACCGTTTTCGACGACATAGGTCTGCATACCGAGATCCATGCTTCCGTCCGCATTGCGCAGCCAGAAAGAACCGTCGGATTGCCAGAAGCCACCGCGAAACAGAAGCTCCTCCCCGTCCCGGATCTCTACGCCCGTCATGCCCTCGCGTCCGAACTCATCCTCCGGCCGCGCCGTCGGGTCTTCTTTGACCGTATAGGGACCATAGGTCTGCCCATCACAGCGGAAGCTCACGGTTTTATCTGCCGATACGGTAAACTCCGCTTGCTTTCCCCGGAGTTTGCCGGAATAGACCGTAACGCCGTTTTCCTCAGCGGGAACAAAAATCGCGTTCTGATACAAAACGCCCACGCGCGCGATCGTCATATGGTAGACCACTGCGAACACCAGTGCCATCGCGAGCATAAAGATTAAAATGCTTTTCTGATACCAGTTCAGGCGTTTGATGCGTTCCATTCGTTCATCTCCTGTCAAAATCCGATTCATTTACCGCACCGTTCGCACGCCAGATCATTGGCCATCTTCCGGATGCTCCGCCACATAGCGTTCAAAAATCTCTCCAGCCGTCTGACAAAGCTTTGCGCATGGGCGCTTGGCATAATATGCGGCCGTGCGGTCCTCCGGCGACTTGGGCTGACAGTTTTCATCCAGCCCCAGAAGCTCCCGGCAGATGATTGAGCCGTTCTCGCGCTTGAATTCGTCTGCCAGCGCGCGAATGACCTCATACTGCGCCGCTTTGCCCGCCTTGTCCTTGGGGTCTGTATAGCCCTGGTGCAGTCCCAGCGCCATCAGCATCCCGCTGACCGCGCCGCAGACCTGCCGCATGCCGCCCATGCCACCGCCAAAAGACGAGGCGAGGCGTGCCCTTGTCTCGGTATCGAGGCCCATATTCTCCGTGCAGGCCAGAAATACCGCCTGCGCGCAGCTGTAGCCACTCTGAAAATTTTCCTTTGCCCGTGCGCCGTAATCCATAACAGTCGCTCCTTTCTTTTTTCTCAGTATACCATAGCTTCCGCGGCTGTTCAAGTGCGCGCCCATATGCTACAATAGGATAACCGACACACGAAGGAGCCCGCCATGCGCTTTTCCAGATGCTATCTTGAAATCACGAATCGCTGCAATCTCTCCTGCAGCTTCTGCCCGAAGACAAAGCGCCCCGCGCGCACGCTGAACCCGGCAGAATTTCGCCAGCTCGCAGAAAAAATCCGGCCCTATACGGACTATTTATACCTGCATGTTCTGGGCGAGCCTCTCATGCACCCGGCACTGAAAACGCTTCTGGACATTTGCCGGGAGCTCTCGTTTCGTGTGGTGATCACAACGAACGGAACGCTTCTCCCTGCGCAGGAAACCGTGCTTCTGTCCTCGCCCGCGCTCTATAAAATCAACGTGAGCCTCCATTCCTTTGAAGCAAACGCCCCGGGCGACTTCGGGGCCTATCTTTCCGGCTGCTTTTCGTTTGCAAAAAAGGCTGGCGAAGCGGGAAAGCTCGTCGATCTCCGGCTCTGGAACCTGGACGGCGAGACGACGCGGGGGCAAAACGCGCAGAACGATGCGATTTTAGAAGCCCTCGAGGCCGTTTTCCCCCAGCCGTGGGTCAGAAATACATGGGGCTTTCGGCTCCGGGACCGCGTATTTGTCCACTACGCCGAAAAATTTGACTGGCCGGATCTATCGCTCGAAGAGCAGTCCGATTGCGGCACGTGCCGCGCCCTGAAAGATCAAATTGCCGTGCTGTCCGACGGAACGGTCGTCCCGTGCTGCCTCGACCATGAGGGCGATATCCCGCTTGGAAATCTTTTTTTGCAGGATTTGCCGAAAATTCTGGCCGATACGCCCGCAAAATCGCTCCTTTCCGGATTTTCCGCGCGGAAGCTATCGCACCCACTCTGCCGCCGCTGCGGCTATGCCAAGCGGTTTCGTTAAACATTTTCTAAATTTGAACGGTTTTTAAGAATTCTTCATGGTTCGTTTACAGTCTGTTCACCAACAAAAGCCCGAAAAAAAGTATCCTATAGTCACAGGGAAGCTGGTGAGCGGGAAATCCCGCAAACAGGCAACAGCTGATCTGTTTCTTCATAAATGCTTTCACCAAATCTCCTCTCTTTCACAAAAAACATGCGGGCGCTCAGACGGGCGTCCGCATGTTTTTGCTTTTTCTCGCAAAAATTGCTTTATTTCACATTCAAAACTTCGTCTTCCAACCGAGGCGGACTTTGGCAGACATAAGCTGTTGTGTTCCGGTCAAACTACGACTGAGGAAATCACCAAATGATTTTCCACAATTGAAAGAAGGAGAACATTCAAAATGACGAACCGTAACAGCAACAACATCAACATCCCCGAGGCTCGCGAGGCTATGGACAAGTTCAAGATGGAAGCAGCGTCTGAGGTTGGCGTCAACCTCAAGAACGGCTACAATGGCGACCTCACCTCCCGTGAAGCCGGCTCCGTCGGTGGCCAGATGGTCAAGAACGTGTGCCCCATACGAACCGCGAGATTTACAAGAAATAACCGGATCATGGAGGGGCATATGCAGGCGGTGCGGTACATAGTGCGGATCAGCGTATAAGAAAGTCAGCACGGGCAAGTGGAAAGTCATCCGCTGTCCGTGCTGACTCTTTGGGATTCGGGAACCACCGGCTATGTCGGTGGGGGACTGCATAAAAATGCTTTTGCTCCAATCATGAGCGATGCAAACACCAAAACGAAAATTCGCAAACCCGAGGCACTATGATGATGCAAAATCAAAAAACAAGTGATGCAATGTTATTTCATGATTATCAAGGGTACGGACATGGCTGCTCTTATATTGAGGTTCAATTCGTGCCGTTCGTGCAAGATTGGAGAGTGGTGTTTCTTTTGCCATTTCTATTTTTAATTCTTCCGTGATTTCTTGTATTTTTCCAGAAAGCACATACCCTATCATTGAGGATTCAGAAGACTGTGAGCCATAACGACCGGTTGTATAGTTTTCGACCCCGGTAGAAACGTATCGTTTAATTTTCTCTGGCCTATTTTTATACAGATTCTTTGCTTCTGCTCCAAAGTAGCTATTGCTAGTCGACCAGTCTTTAAAACAGAAATCAATAGTAGGGGCTTTTGCTCCCCTACGCTTTTTCATAGTATTGTCTGCATATTGATGCATCGGGCGAAGGCTATTTAAAGTAATTGCCGTTGCTCGATTTCTGGAATCCCATAGTGAAATGATTTTCTCGGCCCATTTTTGAGTTATATCGTCTTCTTCGGATGCGGAATTAACAACAAATGAACTGTCTTTTTTTAGCTCTTGATAGCCTTTCCAGAAAACATCCAAAATCTCATTTATTCCACTAACACCAATTTTTCTTGCCAAATCAGGAGGCATAGGTGTAGATGACGTTATATTTTTGATGCTGCCCATTTTATACTTACCCCCTTGCTTTCATAATATCTGAGAATATTTCATCCGCGTCTCTACAAGCAGATGAGAAATTCCAGTATTTTTCTTGCTTCGGTTTTATGATGTAGATTGCATCATCTCCATACACCCTAACGTTTCTTCGAATATAAATATTGTGTCGTTTTTCGGTCAGTAAAGAGTCTAACTGGGTAAGGCATTGTTCTGTAAGCTCACAGTTGTCAAAAAAGCGTAATGTTTCTTCAGGAGTATCTACAGACAACATTAAAACAGATAACGGCGATTCTCCAATATAGAATGAAGCGCTAGGAGAAAAGGGATGACCTAAAGAGTTATTCAGTACATCCATCAAAGTAGAATAGTATCTTTTATATACTTCCCTTGTCGGCTTTGCGAATGCAACCGATTTTGCTTTCTTGTCAAAATAATTGTAGATATAATCTAAAGCATCTAAAACCAAACGTACCTCATAGTCCCTCAATCGGTAAAGATCAAACACAAATGCATCTATGCCTGATTCATCTCCGGATTGCATTATATATCCAAATAATTCTACTGCTTTGCTTAAAATTGTCTCTGAGGGTTCAGGAATAGGAATGGTACGAATATCTCCAGCCTCCAACGCATCTCGTTCGACCATCCATGTACGACTTGTCAACAAGTGATAATATGAGAAAAGCTTCGAATTAATAATCAAGCAGAGGTATTTCAGGATGTCTTTGTTACCGGAAATGCCCAAAAAGCTATGACTAAATATCGCATCGTAATCAAGAACTGCTGCATAGAAGCGGCCCTTTCTATGGGATTGTTTTAAAACTAGATGTGGAGCTTGAAAAACTGATAAATTATTTTGGCAAAAACGTTCAAATGTGTTATCTTCGTTTCTTTCAAGCCGACTTTCTGGAATATAGAATGGCGAAAAAGAATCGGAATCGACAATAGGTATTGTGTTGAACCCATTATAGATTTGTTTTCTGTTTCCTCTTTTATAGCCTTCTGCATTTTGCATTCCATGGCTTGACAAGAATGCTTCTAATGAAGGATATGTACTTTGGATTCTGTCGATTAATTCCAAATCCCGTGGGCTCCCCCACATGGCGATTTTCCAAATCCGATCATCATGGATCAAGTCTGACGGAATTGCACATATATCTGTTGGATCGATAGAAAACTTTTTGGTATCTTGTAACGAATATTGAGGCTTTGGTGAGCAGTACGTAATTGTTGAATAATCCTGAGAATCTTTTTTGGGCCGATAAATGATGGCAGTACATGGTGCAGTTGCGTTATCAAATAGTACTTTTCGATATATAGAAAAGTTAATAATAACCGACACTGCATTTTCCTCGAAGAAACGCTTCCTATATGCACAGCTTTTAGGCCAGCGGTTAAAAAGAAGCCCCTTACTTGGCATAAGTAAGCATACCAATCCGTTTCCCTTGCAAATAGTTGCACACTTGATCGAAAATGCCTGTGCAATTTGTTTGTCTCCAACAATGTAATCGTTTTGTTTTAGATATTTTTTTGCTGCCTGTGTAAGCTGACTTTGCCATGGAGGATTACCAATAACAACATCATATTCTGTTAACCGGTTACGTAATCTGTCGTCAAAGAAATCACTTATAATTAGATTTGTATTTACCAATTTGGGAAAGGTCAATTCGTTCCATATGCTACGTGGATCCAAAAAATCACATAGTGCAAGGCTTAGACTAAATGATGCGACTCTGACGGCCTCTTCATTTAAGTCGACACCAAATATACAATTTTGTAGAATGTTTGTAAGTTGCGCGTTATTGATCTGAGAAGTATTATTAGTCTGCATCCACCGACATACGATTCTTCTATATGCTTCGACTAAGAAAATACCAGAACCGCAGGATGGATCGATGAAAGAAATCGGCTCATATTTGCCTTCCCATGGGTAGACTTCATCCAATAGTGTATCAACTAAATGTAACGGTGTGTAATATGTTCCCTTGTCGTCATTACCATCATCGGAAAGATGGAAAAAGAGTTCGTATATGCTGCTTATTATTTTAATGGGTATGATATTGAAATCATATAAAGGCCAAAGTGCCATTTGTTGACTTTCTAAATCTGAATTTCCCAGCAAGAATGATTGGAGCTCTTCTAAATCATCATCGGTGATTATTTCTCTTTCGTTAGTGATGATCGGGAACATATCACCATTAAATTTCTTTTCTAATATATCAAACAAGCGGTATGTTGCTTCTTTGCTACCAAGAACGTCTGTGTAGCTGCGGCAAATTATTCCGCGAAACGAAAACTGGCTATAGAAATCATCCGGAAATACTGACTTATTGTTGGTGTCTTTCCGTTCTTCTAAGTACTTAATTAGAATTGAACGACTAAGCAGTCCGTGAACGATTGAAACAATATTCTCTGGGAGCGGCCGCGATGGATTGGTTCTAGACTTAATACGAGTGATTAGCTGTCTTCTCATAATCCGCAGATTGTTCATTAGCGTGGTATCTATTCTAGCGCTGGTATCAAATCGTCCTTTTACACGGTTCCAATATTCTCCGCTTTCTAACAACGAACGATTATACGGGTGCAATTTCTGCCGTTGAGTTTCAACACTTGTTAGTAAACTAATTGTTTCAATCAATCCAGCTTCCGGATCTAAACTGCCATCTTTCTTCTTAGGGGTTTGATAATTATTAAACACTTTTACGGCAGTAGGCGTTACGACAAATAGAAGAGGTGCCTCCCCCATATTCCAAGATAAACAATGGAGCTTTGCAGCTTTCGAGGCATCATTTTCTTCAACCATTGAAAAGTAAATTAGTGGAATTTTAGCTACACCTTCTTCGTCTCTCAAGAAGTACACCGCATCAACACCGATTTTACTTTTTACTTGGTTATAAAAGAACTTTTGATAAGTTGTAAGACTATCAAAGTTGTCTTTAGATGCTAGACCAGTTTCTCCCGTGATATCAAGATAGGAGAGAATACTACTGAGCTTATCGTCCATTTGAGATTCCCACTTTCACATATCTTCTCTTTATAGCAGCCAAGAATAACGTTATCAGTTTAACATACTGCCCACACTGTTTCATCGCCGCAGATATTGCGGATTTTCAATCGCAGAGGTTTCTTCTCGCTGCGAATCGTGCCACTCCAGAATTTCTTGGTTTTTTCACCATTGCGAATGACAAACCCGTTTTTATCGATTTTGATTTCGCTGTCGGAGTGCCATACACCATCGGCTGCAGTACAGTCAAGACTGAGAAATTCAATCAGTTCCAGACCATCCTCACTGATCTCGATTGGCTTGAATGGCTTTTTGGCAGAAGCGTTCATTCTGGCCTTGTTGTTGAAATCGGTGATTTTTTGCAGCACTCGGTCGCTGACAAACGTGTCGATCATAACCTGCCAGCCGCCAAACAGGTCTTCATGGATTTCCTCTGTATGGAACTTGGCATAGTCACCGATGACTACATCATCCAGAATCGTTTTCAGGTCACGCAGTTCGATTTCCACCGTGGTGCTGTCATCTTCAGCAATGAACTTACGAATTTCTTCTTCACTGGTAATGTCGATGTAATACAGGATGACCTTTTTGATATTGCTGTCGAGATCAGGAATTGCCTGATGGATCATGCGGTTTATCAACACCACGTCTAGCAGCTTGGAGCTGCTGTCCATTAGATTTGGCACATACACCGGTACCAGCCCCAGTTTGCTGTCGGAGATTGCGCCTGCCCAGAAGGAGTCTAAAGAGTCCTCGCTTTTCAGACCAGGAATAAGTGATTTGATTTTATCCATGGTTTGCACTGGATTGCGATAGAGTTGGACCCCGTCTTTGATCTCCAGCACACCGAACTCCGCGCTATCTGCTACCAAGCGGTCGCGAGTCGTCTGAATGGAGTTCAGGCCAATATCACAATGAATGAACCGGCGACCTAATTTGTGAGCAGCTGCGGCGGTCACACCGCTTCCGCCAAAAAAGTCAGCAACAAGCATCTTGTTATTAGAGGACGCTGATATTATTCGTTCTAAGAGTGCCGTTGGCTTCTGTGTGGCATAATCGACTGATTCTTTTGCAGAGTTATTTATCTTGTCGATATTCCAAACATCATCTACAACAACGCCTTCTTTAATGGCCTCGTCTAAATATCTCATAACACGCTTTCCACCGCCAGCATCAGAAAGAACATAGCGTCGGCCATTTTCGTCAACAAGCGGTTTTTGCTTCCTCTTTTTGATGTACTCGTCTTCCGAATCCCATTGCTCAAAGAAGGAGTTAAAATTTGAACCTTCGTCGTCTGCGCAATAATACAAAATAGTATCATGCCGTTTTTCAAAGCTGACCTTCAATTTTTTGTTCCATCCAGAGTAATGCCATGCAATATCATTCCTGAAATTGTCTTCTCCAAAGATTTCATCCATCAGTATTTTTACATAATGGACGATATGCCAATCTAGATGAACATAAATAGATGCCGTTTCGCTCATAACGCTCTTAATCGCCATGAGATTTTCATACATCCAATTTAGGTACTTCTCCTTATCCCAAACATCGCCGTACATTTTCTCTTCAAAAGACTTTAATTCGTCAATATCTAGCGTCTGCTCCGCTTCGGCAATCGCCTCGGCCACCTTGGGATTGCGGCGGATATATACCTGTTTGGCATAGTCAGCGCCGCTGGCAAAAGGTGGGTCAATATAGACCAGATCGACCTGAATGCCTTGCTCCTTGAGGTAGGCGCAGGCGGAAACACATTCGCCCCGAATAACCATATTGCCGTCAGCATTTTTGCCCACAGTTTCCTGTTTTTCCATTTCATATAGCGGCATACCGCGTTGGAGCGTCATGGACATTTCATCTGCGCCTTTGTAGCGAAGGATTCGATTGAAATTACCCAGAACAGCCTGCCCCTCCACGGGTTCGGGAATAAATGGTACATATTTAATCGGCATGATCGAGTACCTCCGTCTCTTGCGCCTGCTTCACTGATAACACCATGCGAATCAAGATGCCTGTCTGGTAGAGTAAGAATTCCAACAGTTTTGCATCTACGGCATCATTGTGCTTTGCAATCTTGTCGTTCACATTCTTATACGCATTGATTAGAGGCTGGAACAGGCCGGAAATACCAGCATCGACGCCCTGTCCACCTAAGTATTTGCATATTTCGTTCTTATTCGTTTCAAGATTTTTTGTGTTCTTAAGAAATTCCTGAAGGAAAGACTCCAACGCTTTTCGTAAGTTATCTGCAACATCACGGATATAAATGCCGTCAGAATACTGTTTCAGTGCTATAATATAAGTTTTGCGAGTAGCGGGATAATCTTTTAACCATTCAAGCGGCTCTGAAACAAGCGCTTCATCCAATTCTTTTGCGCCTTTCGGAAATACAAAAAGGCCATCGTCATCGTGTACAACTTCATAAGGAATCTGGCACTCATCCAAAGCATTTAATAACTCGTCAGTCAGCACATTTTTTATGTTTTTCTTCCTGCCTCCGTAACAGTTGATAAGCATTACATAGCAGAATAGAAAATCGAGAAAAAATTCTGTCCGTTTTTTTAGATATTTCCATGCAGCCGGTAGACCAGTTGGCTCTTCAAAGGTGCACCAATCATTATTGTCCTCCATGCGCTCTCCTATCTTATTGCAAAATGCTTGCTCAATAAGAGGGGGGAAGCTATCATGATCTGCGTTTGCATTTAGGAAAAAATTATGTATATATGCGATGAAGTGCTCATGCTTCTCCACGTCAGAATAGCCCAATCCCAGTCTTTTTCTATAGTCAATAATAGTCACAGTATTTTCTCCTTAAAGAAGTCACAAATCTTTTTATGTGTTATCTGAATCCGCTCCGTCTCTGTCAGCGTATCCTCCAGATATAAGTAATCAAACCGTCTGTAGCCAAAGGCGCTGTTGTTATATTTGGAAAACTCCGTTTCCATGAATGTCCGTTTGTCTATGAATGCAGGATCATTTGCATAAATCTGTCCTTTTGTCTCAGTTATGATGGCTTTATAGATTTTACCATCTCTGCGTTGAATGATGAGGAAGTCAGGCGTATACATACCAACATAGCGCCAGCCTGTTCCAACGCGTTTGTAACATTTGATCTTAAACTCTGTCATCGCGCGGTCGCCGTTATAATAGACCTCCAACCCAAGCCGCTCGATTTCATCAAAGACCAGCACCTCCTTGAGAAACGTCTGCTCAAAACTGCTGTCAGTCCGATAGGGCAGGTAATGGAACGAGTGGTTTTTCTGTGGGTAAGAAGCGTTCTGTTTCCGCATGGCCTCCGCTAACTTGCGGTTATGTTCGCTGCCATCCGCCTCCAAAGCCAATATTGCAGCTTCAATAGCGGGGTTCATTTTCAACTTTCCTTTGTCGTCCAGAATGATGCGCTCCACAGCATCCTGCTCGGGGTAGTAATCCGCAGGAGTTTGTGTATGAACAACAGACGTAAAATTAGTAATATTCAACAGACAGGCTGCTTCCGGAATCAGTTCTTCCTTCGTAATGAAGGAACGTTCTTCGCAGAAAGCTTTGCGGATGTTTGCTTCTACCATGGCATGGTCATAGCGGGAACTATAAAACCGAATGCCGTCTTTTTCGTAGGTGATGGTATGATATACAGTATCCAATACCTCGGAATGTGCTGAGAGTTCCTGCATAGTGAGAGAACCGAAGCTGCCTCTTACAATTCGGTGCAGCCATGTGGAGAATGTCGCCTGCTCTGTACCGCGTTCCGAATCATCCACCTTAATATTTTGGGTTTTCATACTCAAATCAGTGGTCTTGATGATACTGCCTGACAGCTTTGCTTCGGCCGCAGCAGTTGGAATCTTCGTTTCGGGTGCAGCTTGTGCTACGGTCAGTGTCTCATAATTGACTTTGAACTGGTAGAAGTCAATTTTGGGCAACTTTAAATAAGCGGTACGGTCATACCGCCTGATTTCAGTTCGATCAGGGCTGTTCTGTGTAAACTCTTTCAGAGAAATATGGTGCTGCTGTTGGAGTTGTGCGTTGAGCTTGTCCGCATTGCCGTCGTTCAGATAAATCAGTGCAGTTTCTGCCGTGCTCTTATCCACCTGACGCAGGCAGCGGCAAGAAGTCTGCAGCACCATGTTTTTGGGGCAATCTCCCTCCTGCGAGAGAATAATGCCGGTCAAGCTGCGGCAATCCCAGCCTTCTTTTCCAATTTGAACAAGGAGAATCACACGGATTTTAGACAGAGGCTTGTCAAGCGTGTCGAACTGCATCTGGCTATCTACGGGCTGGGGGTACTGCTTATTGCCTTTGTGAAATTTAAGAATCGTATCGCTGCCCAAACCATACGCTGAGGCAATTTCAGACACAAGAGGATAAACCAGCTCCTCCAGCTTTTCAATCGTACCGCAATAGATCCCGAGCTTTGCAGTCGTTCCGTCTGTATAAACAGTGTTCTTATACCCATCAAAAAACTCCCGAACACCGTTTTCGATAATGCGGCTGCTATCAGTCACTTCTGCAATCTTAACTACCGGTCGCTTCAGAAAATTCCCGATGCCGTTGATCAACGGATAGTAGTAGACGATATTGGTAATTTCAGCAGTGGCAACAGACAGCTTATCGACAACAGGAATCTTCTCCGCTTTTTCCAAATATGGCGTGCCAGAGAAGCCGATGACGGAATTTATGGTATCATTTTTTGCCCAGCGGGTAACGACAGCACGGAGCTTGATTTCGTCACTGATTGCGTGATGGACTTCATCAATAAAGATGGACAAAAAGGGAAGTTTGCCAATCAGGTTGCGAAGTTCATTGGCCTGCCGATCCTTTTCATCATCGCTTTCTTCGAGAAAACTGAGCTGTCCGTCTTTCTCCTGAATACGGTCGAGGATGACTTTTTCAGCATTTGTAACGGCAACAAGGCCAAAAAGTTCGGACAAAGGCTGGTGAGTTGCGATTTTCTGGACATTGGGATTTTTCGTCTTGTTGGACTTTTTTGCTGTCTTGCTCTGGTCAAGCATCTCAAAGGAGATCAGACGCTTGATCTCAGTGGCAGCAGGCTCTGGGATGACCCATGCAGGGTTGAAGTTCTGAATCGTCTTCAAACTTGGGACAACAGAGGATTTCAAGCCGGAAGGTGCAAAGATGATGAAATTGTGAGCGAATGCAGGATTCTGTGGTTCATTATTTGCAAAATACAGATCGAGATAGATGAATGCGGCCATCAGATATGTTTTTCCTGCACCCATAGGGAGGCTGAACAGATAATCAGTGTAGGATACATTGTAAAAAACCGCTTGGAAAAATGCGTGATAGTCAATGCTTGACGGGTCCTTCTTTATCTGCTTTTCAATACCTTCGGAAACTTGTTCCCCTCTGTCGTTTGTTAAGAGAGCGTATTCAAACAATGCTGCTGCCGCCGGATTTTCTTCTAGGTAAGCACGAGTCGTGGTGGACAATTCCACATCGTTCAAGTTGATAGAATTGAAGTATCCGTGTCTGAACAAAAGCTCTAATGGCTTACATCCGCAACCGATTTTGAGAAACAAATAAAGCTTAATTGCTTCAACCTGTGCATCTCTCATTTTTCCGGTCTTCTCTATATATTCAACCAAACTATGAACAGTGCATTCCTCGGAATGGTACCATTCCCTGCACTTGTTCTCAATCATTTTATAGAACATATTAAACTTCCAATCATTATTTTACGTTGATTGCATCTAAAGCAACGAGCTCGTGCAGTGGATTGATGGTATAAACTTTTACAGATCTTCCGCCCTAAATGTCGTATACCCCTCGTAATAATAGCTGTGGTCGATGCCTTTCATAAAGACCTCACGGCTATTCACATTATCCGTCAGCGCAGCTTTCAGCAACACTTTGATCTCCACATCCTTAATCGGGCTGCGCTCCATCGCAAGCAGATAGTCCTCTTTATCGACCTTGCTCCAATCCACAACCTGACCGATGCCGTTTTTCAGCATCAAATCGAGCCAGATGCGCATACTGCGCCCGTTACCCTCGCGGAATGGGTGCGCAACGTTCATCTCCACATACTTTTCGATGATTTCATCGAATGTACCCTGCGGCATTTTTTCGATGTTCGCCAGTGCCGCTTCCAGATACATAAGCGGAGCAAAACGGAAGTTGCCTTTCGCCAGATTCACCGTGCGAAGTTCACCCGCAAAGTCATAAATGTCCTCAAAAAGCGCTTTGTGAATTGCCTTGAGCGACGCGAACGTGCCGACAGGCAGCTTGTCCAGCGTGCCGCTTTCAAACAGCCACACGGCCTTTTTCTTGCTGATCCGTTCCTCCTCCCGCGCAAGGTCGGCAGAACTCGTCAGTCCCAATTTATTTTCCAGTGCCATAGCGCACCTCCTCGTTACTTCAATCTATACTTCTTTTCCGCCCCTCTGCCGACGACCTCGATCAGCCCTTCCTCGTTCATCTGGCGGGTCAGCAGATAGGCTCTGGTCTTTTTGATATGCAGCAGCTCCTGCAACTCCTCGTCGCGCATTTCACCGTATTCCTTGAGGTAGTCCAGAACGATTTTCATCTGCGGCGTAATGATCGGCGCGGCAGGCTTTGCTTCTGCCGCAATTTCTGCGCCCGCAGAAGCGGCGTTCATGTTCGGCAGCACGATCCGGAATGCATTTGTCGTTGCCTCGATGCTGGGCTGGACGGGGCAGCTTGCGTAGAGCTTGAAAATGCGGCGGATGCCGGTGCCGTAGCTTTCAATCAGGCGCAGACGATGAAAGATCTCCGCCAGCTTCTTATTCCTCGGCTGAGAAACGCCGAGACGGATATCCTCCGTGGAAAGACCGGGCAGGAGACCGCCCAGAGAAATAAACTCCATTTTGCTGTCGTTCACGTTGATGATAATACTGCCGCTGAAGCTGTAGTCCCGATGCACCAGCGCATTGAGCAGCGCTTCGCGGATGGCTTCCTCGGGATAGTCCTGCTTATCCGTGCGGACGACACCCTTGATGGTAGAGACTGTCCTGTTGCACAGCGCCAGATAATTGATCGAATTTTCAAACTGCTTGAAGATCGAGCCGCCAAACTCCTTGCTGTCCCGGAACTCGGTGCAGGATTCATCGTTGAATACGGCGATTTTCGTCGTGTGCTGGCACTGGTCGGACAGAAGCAGCGCCAGATTGGTGTACTGATCGTCGTGAATGTTCCGAAGCCCCAGCGCAATGTACTTGTCTTCTGAAAAATCCACCTTGTACCGCTTGAACGCGACCGCTGCTTCGTCAAAGGTCAGATCCTGCTGCACGGTACGCATTTCTTCAAACACGTCGCCGTCCGAATCTTTGATCATCTGCCGGATCTGCTCCGGCGATGCCTGCACACTCGTCGCGCCCTGCCGGACGTAGACGCCGGCGGGCTTCAGCCCCTTGCTCTTCAGGTAATACGGCTTATAACTGCCCTCACCGACTTCAATGCGAATGACCTTGTTCTCCTGCAGCACATAACGCACGAACATCGTCACGTCCGGCTGGATCGCGTCGCGGATGCCGTTCGTCAGCCGCGTGTATGTCTCGTCCACATTGTCAATACCTGTCACATTGCCCTGATCGTCAATGCCGATATAGATCACACCGCCGTCCGTATTCGTAAAGGCGATGACTTCCTTGTAAATGTCGTCCGTCAGTTGGGATTTAAATTCCATGCGCTCATTTTCGTACTGCATCGATCACACCTCCGTGTTGGTTATTTTTATTATACCACTATTTTCACATGAAGCAAGTGAAAATAGTGAAAATTCACATAAAAATTTACAGGAATTGAACATTCAAAACTTCTCTGCTTGAACATAAAGGCCCGCACTGCCTTTCACTAGTGTGGGTTCCTTTTTATATGTCTTTCAGCGCATAATACGCATCCCGCCAGAGGTGCAGACCGCTGCCGGGGTACCGGCTGCGCAGGCGCTCCAATGCGGATTTTCTGGCTTTGGTCACGCCGTCCGGTGAGAGCATTTCGCGCAGGCCAAGCTCGTCCGCAGACAGTTTTTCGTAGCCGAACACGCCATAGGTATGACCGAGGATTGCCCGGTCTTTCGCGCTGAGCGTACGGAAAAGCTGCTCCAGTTCCTCCGTGCAGACCTGCCGGTAAACGGCCTGCTCCGGCGTAAGGGCGTGCTGGTCGAGCAGCAGCCACGCAAGCGGATCATCGTCCGTATCAGTATCTGAAAGCGCAGAGACAGAAAGTGACTTCGTTTTGCAGCCAATCAACTGCGCGGCTTTTTCTGCGGAAACGCCGAGCAATTGTGCAACTTCATCCAGAGGACGCATCTCCTCCTTGTGCAGCCGCTGCGCCTGCTTGATCTGCTGCATTTCGTCCTTGGGCAGTGCCGCTGCACCGAGATTTGCCTCCAAATAGCGGTACATCTTCCCGCGCAGAAACGGATACAGATATGTGGTCAATTTTCCACGTTCCTCGCTATACTCCCCGGTGGAAAGGCGCTCACAAAGCTCCAGCGCGCCTTCGGCACACAGCTCGTCCAGCGTTTCTTTGTCCGAACAGCCAAAGCTCTGCGCCGCATCCTTCGCAACAGAAGCGATGAATCCCTGCATTTGCAGATAGAGCTGCTCAAAGGCTTCCGTGTCGCCGCTGAGATA
>ENA-OWRJ01001122-OWRJ01001122.1-human-gut-metagenome-genome-assembly--contig:-NODE-1122-length-30170-cov-3.784592_pt1 | contig 30170 bp, 33 predicted proteins | sample MGYA00248269_ERZ651897 | MGnify/ENA primary metagenome ERZ651897 (study PRJEB26924, sample SAMEA4378252) | human gut metagenome | biome: human gut; feature: human-associated habitat; material: faeces...
CGCCGCAATAAACGCGTTCCGGAACAACAATTTTTTCTGTTGCCGGTTCTGCCTGCGGCGGAAAGGCAATCATAATCGCTGTAAGAACAACGGCGATGCCTGCAATAATGTATGCTTTTTTCACGTTACTACCTCCCGTTCTGCTTCATGCTTAGCCATAATCCCTTTAAAAAGCGCCATGGCAAGCCTTTCGTTTTTTGAATGCTGCCATTTAAGCGGAGCATCCTTGCGCATAAGGTCGCGTATATCTTTATCAATAGACTTGCGTTCCCCCCCGATGGTCAGCATTGTACGCTGGGTGCCGTCATCGGCGAATATTATCAATCTGTACACGCTACGTCACTCCCTTCTTTTACCGGAACCTTAATGCCGGTAAATTCTTCAAATTTAATCACGCTGATGAAGTAACTCCATCGGCCCATCTTAACCGCGTACCCCCACGGGAATACGCCGTCTTTAAGCCCCTGGCAAACCCAGGCAGGGCTTTTACCCATCAGCTTTGCCGCCAAGGTCACAGGCAGGTTTACCGCAGGATTATCCTTAATTTCTGCCGCCGGCAGGAACTGTTCAAAGTAATCCTCCTGCACCCCAAGGCTTTTAGCAATCTGCTTCCGCCTCTCTTTCGCAGGCTCATTTTTACCGGAAAGGTACTGCGAAATGGACGGTCTGCCGATGCCGGTAAGCGCTGATAGCTGCGCCTGTGTAAGTCCGGCACCCTGCATAAGCTTATTAAGCTTCTCTGCGAAGGCCATTTTTATCACGCTCCTTGTTCAGAAGCCTCCTGTTTTTTCCTAAACAGGTTAATGAAATAAATCTGCCCTTTGCCGGTAACTTTGGTAGTTTTATTTGTTTTAACGCTGCCATCCGGCAAAACCACAGTAGTTTCTTTTATTTCAAACAGTTTCATTTCCATCGCGCGCTGCGTAGGACTGTTATAGTCAGAACCTTTGCGCTTAATCAAATAGCCGTTATCTCGCAGGTATTCAAATAAGCGCTTTTGCCCGGTTTCGTGGCCATTCTGTTTCAACAGTTTTGCAAGGTCGCCAATAAGGATTGTATTGTTGGAAGCGGCCACCGCATCGGCAAAAATAGCTTTCGGCTTGAAGGCTTCAAGCAGTTTAGTCTGTTCTGCGACAAAAGCGTGAGCTTTTTTAATTTCGATTTCGGCAAGTTTAAGCGCCCTTGCCATTACCTTTTCAGGGCGGTTCCAGTCGCGTTCTACTTCAATGAAGTATTGGCGCGCCTGCTTGCCTTTTTCGTTACGTGCCAGCATACACAGTTCCTTCGCCATATCCAGTTTCATGATATGGTCGGTAATCTCGCGTTTAACTTCGCGTTTGCCTTCGATTTGAACTTGCTCTTTTTTGAGTAAGTTGAAATCCTTACCTTCAGCAAATCCATATTGCAGCATACGCGCAAACCAGTCATTATACCGGGTTTCAATGCCAAGAAACATGTGCAGCGCTCTGCCGCTGACGGTTTGCTCCTGATTTTCGTTGATTTCGATTTTTAACAGTTCATTCATCTTGGATCTCCTCCTTTTGTTTAGTTTTCCTAACATCAGGGGTAAAAAAATAAGCACTTACTTCACCGCAATTAATACTTAATAATTTTGTTGACTTAAGTATTTCTTCTTGTGAGAAGTCTACCTTATTAGTTAACCTCTGACTTAAAGCAGATTCACTTAATCCTAATGCTTTTGCAAAAGCTGCTTGAGAATTATATTTTTCTTTAATCCTACCGGACAGCTTTGCGTAATTAAATGGAATTCTCATTGCCCGTTCCTCCTTTTGTTTAGTTTTCCTAACAATCAAATTTTAACGCATTTTTATTTTGCTGTCAAGAAGAAAATTTAGAAAATTAAACAAAAAGTTTGCATTTTCCGAACAGTGGCGGTAAAATAAAAGTGAAAAGGAAAGGGTGGTTTATATGATTACGAATAATAATAGTTTTAGATTAAGGCTATTACATGCTATGCAACGGGCAAATTTGAGACAAATAGAATTATCGGAAAAAACAGGAATTAGCCGAGCTATGATAAGTCAATATTTGGCTGGCGCATATATTCCTAAACAAACTAATTTATACAAATTAGCTCAAGCGCTAAACGTATCAGTAGAATATCTTTTAGGGCTGTACGAACCGCAAGATGATACTATAAATACGGCTAATGATGAATTAAAAGCTGTTGCTCGTAGAATAGAAACTGAATTTGAACCAGAAGACGCAAAAGCTATTTCTCAGGCGCTTGATATTTTAAAATCTTATAAGAAAAAATGAAAATTCCAAATATAGCTCGATACCCCTTTGTCTACCAAAAGGTTGTAGATTTTTTCTTTGACTTTAATATTTGTAATTTTCCAGTACAGATAATAGATATTATTGAAGAAATTCCAAACTGTATACTTTGCACGTATAAAGAATTTATATCGGCGTTTGGAAATAATAATCCTGCGTATATTCAAAAGCGTATTAAAACCGAAGACGGCTTTATAATGCTCCAAAAAGGATACTATTACATCGTATATAACGATAAAATTGAAATAGGCAGACGTAATTTTACTTTAGCACATGAATTAGGGCATTTATATTTAGGGCATTTGACTGATTTTGATGAAACTTTACTATCAAGGGGCGGTTTAACGAAAGCATCTTATAAAGTTTTAGAAAATGAGGCTAATGCCTTTGCTAGAAACATACTAGCACCTATAACAATAATTGATGAGGCGCATTTATTGTGGGCAACGGTTCAAAATGTTTTTGATGTTACGTATAAAGCATCAAATTCTAGATACTCTTTTGCGAATAGAGATAGGGTCGGTATAGGAAAATTCAATGCTGAACTTTTAAAAGAACATTTTGCGCCTTTTTTAAACAGAAAATTTTGTTTTAATTGTCATAACGTGTTCGTATCAGAAGGCAATTACTGCCCTGTTTGTAGCTCACAAAATACGTCTTGGGATTGTAAAGTCGCGCTTCCCTTTGATAGGCGTTGGGATAAATTTAGATATATAAAAGGAGTAGATTATGAAATGAAATATCCAGGTATTACCGTTGATGAAAATAGTAAAGCGCTCATCTGTCCAAAATGTCACAATGAGGAAATTATACCGGAAGGAAAATTTTGCAAGATTTGTGGAGAAAATCTCATAAATTTTTGTGAAGGCTTTATTGATGATGATGGCAATCGCTTAGAAGAAGGTTGTAGAAAACCACTTCCCGGTAATGCTAGATTTTGTCCATATTGCGGAGCTGCAAGCCATTTTTATAATCGTAACTTTTTAGAAAGCTGGGATGTTTCTAATAAAAATACTTCAGATGAAGAAGCTTTTGGATCAAATAATAATTTACCATTTGATGAAGAAATCCCATTTTAAAATGAGGGGCTGTTTATGCTATGTGGTTTGAAGAAAAGTATAATTTAATGCACACTCAACCTGACCAGCAAAAAAGACAATTATCAGCTACTAAAATCCCGATAACTTCTTTAGATAAAGAAAATCATTCTGCTATTATAAACAAATATAAAGTTACGCTTGATAGCTGTACCTGTCGAGATTATCTTATAAGAGAGCTTCCATGTAAACATATTTACCGATTAGCGTACGAATTAGGTTACATAAAACCACCTGCAAAAATAAACGAGGATGAGAATTATACGGGTTCTCACTCAAAACATACAAAAGCTGAAATTACCAAGCAAATTAAACTTCTTATAGACGAAGTACCAGTAAAAGCGCAGCTATTATTATTAGGCTATCTTACTAAATATGTTATTTATCCCGAAAGCAAAATAGCTGAAAATATGCTTATTATTTTAGAAAATAAGGGACTTTTAATAAAACTAATTCCACCAGAACCAACAATGGATGAGTTATGCTATGGCTATAGCATAAAAGAATTAAAAAGTATTTGTGGTACAATACCGTCAAAATATTCTAAGCGTGCTGATGTCATTAATTACATATCCGGAATACCAGATGTCGTAAATAATTTGCGACAAAGATATGATGAAGCATTCAAAAATAGTGGATTACAATATGCTAGTCACTATTGGCCTGATGAATTTACATCTGTCCAGCATACAGTAATTCGTTACTTAAGAACAAAAAATTACAGCGCAGATGATTTTAAAGAATTGCGCATACCAGACGATATACTATATTTCACTATAGAATAAATAAAAAAAATCCCCCGGCGCGCCAACACCGAGGGACCTTGCAGGCGATGCGCCAGTATCATTTAAAAAACTTCGTATGTGGCCGCCATATCGAAAGGCTTGTAATCGCAGGAATTAACGTAGAGAGGTACAACAATGGACGAAAAAACCGCAAAAAAACTTAATGATGATTTCGATGAATTTTGCCAAAAAATTGGCGCGCACAGCGCTCTTGCCTATTTTGCAGTCGATGACAACGTGGCGCTTGCGCTGCACAGCGTTTCGGATGCCGAAATACTGAATGTAGTTGCGAATTTGGTACACCATTTGGCGTCAAAAAATAACATTAGAAGTTCTGACGTTTGGCAACAGCTGCAGCAAACTTCTCCGGAATTTATTCCGGATCACGATTTAATGTAAAAACAAAAAATCCCCCGGTGCGCCAACACCGAGGGACCTTGCAGGCGATGCGCCAACACCGCCTGCGGAATAACAACGCTACCTACCAAAGCAGTGCTGCTATGCTATTATTATAGCATTTTTTAAGCGGCTCTGCTACTGGTCATACATTTTTCATCAAGTAGAGGAGCTGATTAATATGAAATTACCGAACGGTTACGGTAGTATAAAAAAACTTTCCGGCAAACGCCGCCGCCCCTTTATGGCATGCGAAGGCAAAAGCGGATTACAGAAGGTACTTGGTTACTTCGCCACCAGAGAGGAAGCACTCGCAGCGCTTGCAAAATATAATACAAATCCTTGGGATTTAGACGCCAACAAAGTAACACTACAAGAACTTTTTAATTTATGGGCGGACAAACGCAGCATAAAACTTAGCAAAAGCAATGCCACATCTTTAAAAGCAGCGTACAGGCATTGCAAACACTTGGCTGACAAGGCATATAAAACGATTAAAGCTTACGAGATGCAGGACTGCATAGATAACTGCGGCTATTCGTATTCAACGCAGGGCGCAATAAAAAACCTTTGGGGCCATCTCGACCGCTTTGCACTTGAGCTTGATGTTATAACAACGCAGTATTCTCCCCTGCTTACTTCCGATCCGGCACCAGACAGCAACAGAGTGCCTTTTACAGAAGATGAAATCGCCCGGCTGTGGCAGAACGCTGAAAGTTCCGGGGTGGATACCATACTCTTTTTAATATACAGCGGGTACAGAGTTTCTGAAATGCTATCGCTTACAAAAGACAGAGTTGATTTAGAAAACTGGCTTTTACACGGCGGCGTTAAGACGCAAGCCGGTAAAAACAGAATCGTACCTGTCCATTCTAAAATAAAGAAAATTGTAGAAACGCGGTACAATAACGCGCCTGGCGAATACTTATTTTCTGATAACGAAAAGCCAATGTACTACGTTCAGTACTCCCGGCAGTATTGGAAACCTATTATGAACACTTTGCATATGAAACATACGCCGCATGAAACCCGTCACACTTTCCGTTCCAGGCTTGATAGTGCCGGCGCAAATCAGGTCTGCATCGACCGAATGATGGGCCACACTTCCGAAGGAACCGGCAAAAAAGTTTACACCCACAAAGAGATTGAAGAATTAAGATTGAATATTGAATTAGTAACAAAATAGTAACAAAAAGCGCCTATACCCGCATAGATACAGGGGTACAGGCGCTTTTTTAATTGTTATAACATACTTAACATTTACTGCATAGTTAAAAGCGCATAATTGTCAGCATTATTTTTCAAAATCTGCCCGGTGCTGTTTAAAAAAGTTATAATAAACGCGCACGTTTTCCAGTTCCGTCCAGCGTTTTACTGCCGCAGGGCAAGAATCAAAATCATAAATTTGCGCGTTTTTTACCGAAAGCACAAATGGTGAATGTGTTGCAATAATGAACTGGCAGCCGTAAAAACGCGCCGAATCTTCCAGAAAGCGTACCAGTTCCATTTGTTTTTGCGGCGACAGGCTGTTTTCCGGCTCATCAAGCAGGTACAGCGCGTTTTCTTCAATTTTCTGCGCAAAGTACATAAAAGCGCTTTCTCCGTTGGATTGTTCCCGTACATTAACGCCGACATTTTTCTTTACATACATCGACTGCGTATTGCGCCGTACTGATATAAGCCTTTTCAGTTCTTCAAAATCGTCAAGGCTGCGCAAGCGGAATTTGCCGTTATCGCCTGATTTGATTTTCCGGTATTCCCCAAAAAGTTTTTCCCGGCCAGTGTCAATGCCTTCGTTCAGCATGCGCAGGTTCAGCATAAAATCAAAAACATCGTCGCTAGTAATTATGCGGCTGTTTGCCGGAATTGCCGTGCCTTTTAATGTATAGCAGCATAAATCAACATAATCGTTAAAAAAGCTGCTTTTGTTATATACGGCACTGCGCTCCAGCTTTAATTTTTCGGCAATAACGTTTAACGCTGTTGTTTTGCCGCTGCCATTACTGCCGTAAAAAATAGTTACCGGCTCAAAATCAATTTTTTCTATTCCCCGCTGCGATAAAATTTTAAACGGATAAAACGAACTGTAACATTTTTCCTTTACATTTATGATAACATCAAATTCTTTGCCGTCAGTTGGAAAAGTAAAACTTTTTAAATAAAGCATTGTATATAATTCCTTTATTTTCAGGCCGACAAAATAAATTTACTAAAAACGCCGCCGTTAAAACCGGCGGCGTTTTGCAGGTTTAAACCTGGCAAGTATTTAATTTACTGCTGTTCTTTGCGTTCGGCAATAATTTTTTCTGCCATTTTCTGCGGCACATCTTCGTAATGGTCAAATTTCATTTCAAAAGTGCCAAGGCCTTGTGTCAACGCACGCAGGTCAACAGCATATTCGGTAATTTCTGCATAAGGCACCTGTGCTTTAATACAGCCCATACCGTCATCAAGGCTCTGCATACCCAAAATGCGCCCGCGTTTGCTGTTAAGGTCGCCTATAACATCGCCCATCATGCTTTCGGCGCAGTATACGTCAAGGTTATAAACAGGTTCCATCAAAACAGGTTTTGCTGCTTCCATAGCTTTTTTAAACGCTATGTTGGAGGCAGTTTTAAATGCCATTTCCGAGGAGTCTACGGTATGATACGAACCATCCGTCAGGGTAATTCTGATATCAACTACCGGATAACCAGCCAGTACGCCGCGTTCCATGGATTCACGCATGCCTTTTTCAACAGCCGGAATGTACTGACGCGGTACGGCGCCGCCGAAAATTTTATCAACAAATTCAAATCCGCTTCCGGGCGGCAGCGGTTCCATGGTAATAATAACATGGCCGTACTGCCCATGGCCGCCGGATTGTTTCTTATGCTTGCCTTCAACATTAGCAGCAGTGCCGCGGATAGTTTCGCGGTATTCAACAATCGGCGCACGCAAATCGGCTTCCACACCGAATTTACGTTTCATGCGTTCCATAATAATTTCAATATGCTGGTCGCCCATACCGCTGATTAAAGTTTCTTTGGTAGCGGTGTTTCTGGTAACGATAATAGTCGGGTCTTCGTCCATCAGGCGGTTCAGAGCCGAAGCAATCTTTTCTTCCTCGCCTTTTTTCTTCGCGTAAATAGCGCGTGTATACATCGGCAGGGGGAATGCAATAGGTTTAAAGAGTACCGGGGAGTTTTTATCGCTCAGAGTATCGCCGGTAGCGGTAAACTGCAATTTGGTGGTAACACCGATATCGCCGGCAACAACCTGTTTCATCGGAATCTGCGTTTTGCCGCGCATGGTAAATACAGTGCCGAAACGTTCTTCTTTTTCGCGGCTGGCGTTGTAAACCATGCTGTCGCTCTTAATAGCGCCGGAGAATACTCTGAAGAAGCTCAGGCGGCCAACAAACGGGTCGGAAGTTGTTTTAAATACCAAAGCTGCCATAGGTGCGTTGGCATCGCGTATTTCTTCTTCGCCGGTTTCCGGGTTAACAACGGTAAAGTCATTCAAAATTGCCGGGTAAGTATAGTCAATAATAGCATTCATTACACGGCCAAGGCCGATATCTTTATAAGCGCTGCCGCAGAGTACCGGGAAAATAATGGCCTGGCGGATACCTTTAATCAGGCAGTCCATAATTTCCTTGTCGCTGATGGTTTCGCCTTCCAGATAACGCATCATGCAGTCGTCATCGGCTTCAACCGCAGCTTCAACCATTTTTTCATGTGCTTCTTTGGCTGCTTCCATATATTCTTCCGGAATATCCATTTCGATGGAATCGTTGCCGTTAGCTTTATAAGCCTTCATTTTATAAATATCAATAACGCCGCAGAAGCCGGATTCTTTACCCAAAGGCAGCTGCAGAGGCAATACGCGTTTACCTATTTTAGCGCGCAGATTATCAAGAATGCTGTCAAAATCAGCATTTTCACGGTCCATTTTATTTACGAAAACTATGCGGGGCAAATGTGCTTCTTCAGCAAGTTTCCAGCACTGTTCGGTGCCAACCTGCACGCCGCTGGTTGCACATACAACAATAAGAGCACTGTCAACCGCACGGAATGCGCCTTTAACTTCGGCCACAAAATCTGCAAAGCCCGGAGTATCAATAAAATTGATTTTAGTATCACGCCATTCAACCGGTGCCAAAGTAGCGTTTACGGATACGCCGCGTTTAATTTCTTCCGGTTCATAGTCAGTGGTGGTAGCGCCATCTTCAACCTTGCCCATTCTGGTAATTGCTCCCGAACGGTACAGCAGGCCTTCCGTAACTGATGTAGTTCCTGCCCCACCATGGCCCACAATGGCCACATTGCGGATTCTGTCTCCGGTATACTCTTTCATACTTATTCCCCCTTGTTTACAAACATTATTGAGATATATTTTCTGCAAAAATTTTATATTTCCTTTAATTGACAGTAAATTTAGAAAATTATTTATTTTTAGTGCCGAAACTGTTGCATAAGTAACAAAAAACGGTACAGCTTGTAACTGTACCGTAAAAAAATTTTTATTTACTTAAATTCTACTTTTAAATGCTGGCGTTCTACCATGCGCTGGAATTTATATTTAGGATGCCCTACCATTAAAGTGCCGCAAATTTTAAACTTGGGCGGCACGCCCACCAAATCCAAAAGCGGCTGGTAGCCTGCTATGCCGCAGGTCTGGATAAACCCGGCAATAGTTGTGCCAAGCCCGATTGTAGGCGCAAAAAGCTCTGCATAAGCCCATGCCTGCTCGGCATTGCTTACGCCGGTTCTGTTAAGGCGTTTTGCCGTTGCAAAAATAAGCATCGGTGCATTGCGGGCAATGATATCCTGTCCGCGGTCATTATACGCACGCAAAACGGTTGTAAAATAACGTTTGTCGCTGCTGCCTGCGTCAATTTCCTGCTGCATCCATTCTGCCGTTGCATCAGCAATCTTTTTAATGGTTTCCTTATCGCGGATAACGATATAATACATCCCCTGCGAATTACCGGCAGTAGGCGCATAGCGGCATACATCAAGCAGCTTTACAATTTCTTCCTCAGAAGGAGGTTCCGGTTTAAACAGGCGCACGCTGCGGCGCATACGCAAAAAATTATACGCGGTTTCACTGTCCAGAACCGGCATCGGCAAAGGCTTCTGCTCTGCCAGCGGCGCATATTTGTTATCAAGCGCGCCCATAGGGCAAATGGCAACGCAGTGCCCGCAGCTCATGCAGCCGCGGTCAAAATCACATTTCGGCCCATCTTCCCCCATAGATAAAATGCAGGACGGGCAGGCCTGTACGCAAAGCCCGCACTTAACACATTTTTCGGTATCAACTTTCAACAAATCCATGCCGTCACCTCAGTCTTTAAAATATATAAATTCCAAACCGCCAAAATCGGTTAAAAAATCTGCATCTTTATATGCCTTGCCGCACAGTTCCTTATCTTTCGCTTTAGCACCGGCGGCATTGGCTATGCCAAGATATGCACATGCTGCCTGCGCGTCAAACTTAGCGGCATTTTCCAAAAGCGCTGCCTTTTCACTGTCGGCAAAAGAACCTTTATTAGGATAAACATCCGTTGCCGCAATGATAAACACAAGCTGGCCGTTCTTTTTGGCTATAATATGCGGAAACATCTGCATGTTGGGATGCATCATTTCTATTTCGTAAGCATTGGCCTCAAGATAACGGCTCAAAATCTGCAAACCAAATTCATGAATTTCTTCTTTTGTCATTAACTGCGGCATCGTCATACTCCTTAAAAGAATTATAAACTTATTATACCATGCCCGGCCAAGTACCGCCATAGTTTCCGACTCATCAGTCACTAAAAATCCGGCAAAATATCTTTCTGCTTCTGTCTGCAAACACAGCCAGGCAGTAAAAATATGTAAAATTCTATACAAAAAACAACATAAGCTTAATCATATCCTATAAATTAAAATATTGCAAGCCTGACGCACAAAAAATCCGGCATTTTAAGCCGGATTTTAAATTAAACATGTGCAATATTTGTATAACATGAAATTTTTCGTTAATAGTATATAAATCAGCAGCGTTTAAAATAAGAAACGGGCTGCTTTTACTGATAACAAGAGCTTCAGGCATTATATTTTTGCACTGCTTATATTTCAGTTAAACGTTAATAAATTTTACAAACCGTCAAAATAAAGCTATACTAAAAGCAGAACAGTTTTGAGGAGGCAGCCATGTTAAATTATAATTTTTACCAATACAGTGTAAGCATAAATCCGTTAATGTTTGATGACGGGCACGGCGATTACAACCGCAGTTACGAGCGTGACTATGACGATTTCGATTACGCCGATTACTCCACCGACCACCGCGACAATAATTACCGCAATTTTGAAAAGAAACGCCGCAAAAGCGAAAAAGAAATTATTAAAGATATTTTAAACAGGTGGGATTAATACCTTTACCGCTATAATAAACATAAAAGCGGGGTGAATTTATGATTAATGAAACTTTAAAAAATTACAGCAAAGAACAATTAATAGAACTGATTGAAGGCTACTGCAAAAACTGGCTTGCCATGGACGGCGTATGGTTTCAATCCATAGAGAAGAAATACGGCATGGATGAAGCCATGGAACATGACTGTGCCATTTGGGAAAAATTTACCGTAATTGAAGCAAAACGCATCAAAACTTTTTTAAACCTGCCGGAACACCCAGGCATAGAAGGCCTTAAGCAGGCCTTAAAATTGCGGCTTTACGCCAATATTAACAGAGATGAGATCATTACCGAAGGTAATACATTAATATACCGCACTACGGAATGCCGCGTACAGCACGCACGCAGCAGCAAAAATATGCCGCTGCACCCCTGCAAAGCTGTTGGCATTATTGAATACAGCGGTTTTGCCAAAACTATCGACAGCCGCTTTACCTGCGAATGTTTAAGCTGTTACCCCGATATTACCGACAATACCTGCCACTGCGCATGGAAGTTTACTCTGAAGGATTAGTTTCAGGCGTTTTTTCAGCGCCGTTTTCAGTAAATTTATATTCAGTTTTTTCTGTAAGCGTTGTAACTGTGCCGCCCGTTTTCCACGGTGCGGCTTCTTTTATTGTTCCTGTTGTTACAAGTCCGTTTTCATCAAAATAAACGCAGGTATCTTTTTTAAACTCCACAAAACCGGCGTTGCTGTTATCAGCCATGTTTTGCTGCCAAAAAGCCGGCCTGAGCTGGGTATCCTCATTAAGTGTGCCCATTTTTACTGCGCCGTTATCGTAAAATTCCAAAATTGAACTATCCGCAAAAGTTACAAACCCATACTGCCCTTCGCCAAGGCTCACAGTTGCCCGCGAAGCTATTGTTCCGCTTAAAACCGTACCCTGCTTGCTAAAAGTAACGGCGGTGTCATCCTTATAACGCAAATGCCCGTAGCTTGGCAAAGCAATATTGTAAACGCTGCCAGGCCAGTAACGGTGATGCCGCGGAAACCACGCCCCGCCGGTATAAGCGGAAACAAAATAATTATCGTTAATTATGCGCTGCCAGCCCTGCGGGCGAAGGTAAGTATCATCAGCAAGCGTTCCGCTGATTACTTCGCCTATGTTATTTAAACGTACAGCAGTTTTCTTTTTAAACTTAATTGTTTCACCTACACTCCACCCCTGCGGATGAAGTTCCGTATTTTTATCGAGCATGCGGCTGCTGCCGGCAAAACACAAATTACTGATGCCAAAGCATAACAGCGCTGTAAATATAACTGCTTTTTTCAGCATAGTTATCACCTCTTATCTCTATTTTACAATTAACAGTAATATCAGATTGTGAAAATATTATAAAAAATAAACTCAATTTAAACTCAATAATATGCAAAAGAGCGCCTGTTTTATATTTTCAGGCGCTCAAAATATTTTTAAAACAAATCTATCTGGTCGTTTTCCGGCAGGTCTTTTAAGGTGCCGTATTCAGCCAGTTTTTCTATTACTGATTTTGATACTTTGGAGCGTACACGCAAATCTTCCTGCGAAATAAAAGGCACACCGCTGCTGCGCGCTTCATCAATGCTGAGTGCTGCGCTTGTGCCAATGCCGCTGAGTGCTGCCAGCGGTATGCGCACGCCTTTTTCTGTCGGCAAAAAGCGTGTCGGATGCGATTTATATAAATCTATCGGTTCAAATTCCAAACCGCGTTCCATCATTTCCACCGCAAGCTCCAAATAGGTTACGGTATCTTTATCCCTGTTATTTGCCTTACCTGCCTGTGCATATACATCTTTAATAAATTTTTTCATATATTCTTTGCCCTTGGCGATATATGCCGCGTCAAATTCCGGCGCACGCACACTAAAATAAGCGGCATAAAACGCTTTTGGGTAATGCACTTTGCAGTAAGCAATGCGGTAAGCCATTAAAACATAGGCTATAGCATGTGCTTTAGGGAACAAATACTTAACAGTCTGGCAGGAATTAATAAACCATTCCGGAACTTTGGCCGCCTTCATTGCGTCCAGCATTTTCGGTTCCAAACCGTTTTTAGCGGCCTTGCCCTTACGCACATATTCCATCGTTTTAAACGCAAGGCTCGGTTCTACGCCCATGGCAATAAGGTTTGTCATAACATCGTCGCGAGTTGCGATTGTATCTTCAGGAGGTTTGCCCTCTTTAATCAAGTCCTGCGCGTTGTTCAGCCATACGTCAGTACCGTGCGAATAACCGGAAACCCTGACTATCTGCCCGAAGTTTTTCGGCTGTACATCCTCTACCATCTGGCGTACAAAACGCGTGCCAAACTCCGGTATACCATAGGTACCAACAGAACTGTTAATCTGTTCCGGCGTTACGCCGAGTGCTTCCGTATTGCGGAAAATAGACATTGTAGCCTCGTCGCCGATAGGAATTTTAGTCGGCTTAATATGCGTAAATTCTTCCAGCAGCTTAATAACCGTCGGGTCATCATGGCCGAGTATATCAAGTTTAACCAGCCTGTCGTTAATGGAGTGATAATCGAAGTGAGTGGTAACGGTCGTGCTGTCGCGTTCGTCCGCCGGATGGTTCATCGGCGTAATATAGTGAATATCCATATTACGCGGCACAACCATAATGCCGCCCGGGTGCTGGCCGGTTGTACGTTTCAGCCCGGCAATGCCTTCCACCAGCCCCGCCATATAAGCCGGATGCTTGGTTAAGCCTTTTTCCTCGTAATATTTACGCACATAGCCGAAAGCTGTTTTGCTCGCCACTGTCGATATCGTACCGGCACGGCAAACATTATCGCGTCCGAATAATTCTTCGGTGTATTTATGCGCCACCGGCTGATATTCGCCGGAGAAGTTAAGGTCGATATCAGGTACTTTATCGCCATGGAAGCCTAAGAATACCGCAAACGGAATGTTATGCCCATCGCGCCACATAGGTGTACCGCAATGCGGACAGTTTTTCTCCGGCAGGTCAAAACCAGAAGCATATTCGTTATTAGTAAAGAACTCGCTGTAACGGCATTTAGGGCAGCGGTAGTGCGGTGCCAAGGGATTAACTTCTGTAATGTCAATCAGCGTTGCAACAAGCGACGAACCAACTGAACCCCTGGAACCTACCAGGTAGCCGTCATCAAGCGATTTGCGCACCAGCTTATGCGCAATGTAGTACAAAATAGCAAAACCATTGTTAATAATCGAATCGAGTTCTGTTTTAATACGCTCGGCAACAATTTCCGGCAATTCGCCACCGTACCATTCATGCGCTTTATCATAAACCATTTTCGGCAGCGCTTCTACTGCGCCCGGTATGGATGGCGAATAAAGCTGGTCACGGTCCGGCACGGGTTTTATTTTATCAACCATATCCGCAACTTTGTTGGGATTGGTTACACAAACTTCATAAGCAATATCTTTGCCGAGGTATTCAAACTCCGCCAGCATTTCTTCCGTTGTGCGGTAATACAGCGGCGGCTGTTCATCTGCATCTTTAAATCCGTTACCATACTGAATAATTCTTCTGTACATTTCATCTTCAGGATCAAGGAAATGTACGTCACATGTAGCAACCGTAAGTTTTCCGAGTTTCTTTCCAAGTTCAATTATCTTTTTATTTATATTAATTAAATAATACATTTTCAATTATAATTACTTATTTTTATCTGACCTATAAATGATTATCACTTTAAGTAATTAAATGATAATCATTTATAGTCTTTTTCTGTTAGTATTTCTATTTGTTTGAAGTATGTAACATGTGTATAGATTTGAGTTGTAGATATCGAACTATGCCCTAGGATACTTTGTATATACCTAATATCAACATCTTTTTCCAATAATGTTGTTGCAAATGTATGTCTAAACATGTGAGGCATAATATGTTCTGTTAACTTCAATTCAGATTCGATGTTCTTCAAAAAAAATTCGCATAAATTGATCAGATATTCGTTTCCCAAATTTATTTAAAAAAAGTAATCATTTTCAGCAACATATTCATTTAATTGTTTATATTTCTTACAAAAGTCAACAACAGTTTCATTGCCAATATATAAAATCCTTTCTTTTGATCCCTTCCCAAAAATTTTAAGAGTTTTTTCATTAAAATTTATATCTGCTACCTTTATATTACATAATTCTGATATACGTATTCCAGTTGAAAAAAGTAATCCAATAATTGCAATATTTCTAATTGATATTATTGTTTGAAAATCTGTTTTAGCAGATGATACTCTATCAAATAAATATTGAATAATTTTCTCTATATTTTCTTTTTGAATTGTTTTTTGTAACACATGTGGTTCTTTTATTTTTGTTCTTACTTTGTTAAATGGTGAATATTCAATAATTTCTTCATATTCTAAATAGAAATAAAAAGCCTTTACACTTGCTAATTTTCTCTTAACGGTTTTATGCTTAGAATATTTTTTATTCAAAAAATGTATATACTCGTTTATCTCTTTTACTTCATCATCTAGATTGTTAACAATTTCAAAAAATTGATTTAAATCTATTTTATAAGCCTTTATTGTTTTATTATTTAATCTTTTTCTAAATTTACAATCTTCAAAATAATTTTCTAAAGCCTTTACTAATTTTTCTTTTTCCATATTTCTATCTCCTTTTTTAGTTATACTAAAAATTATATAAAAAAGTGATATTTGGTATATAGCTTTGTAAAGATAATATGTGATTATCCTTACAAGAAGTATGATTTATATTAATGTAGTTTTAATTGCTGATAGAATTGAAAAAAAGAAAAATATGGATTCTTATGATTTAGAAAAAATCTCAGATGAATATTTTAAACAGATAGAAATACTAACAGAAAAAAATCCTATAAATGATTATCATTTAAGTACTTAAAGTGATAATCATTTATAGGTCAAATAAAAATAAGTAATTGTAATTGAAAACGTATTATTTAATTACTATAAATAAAAAAGAGGTTTAGAAATAATATTTTAATCTATGACCTCGTTTTTTATTTTCCAATAATTTTGAATTTTTTTTAGTTCATCAAGATTGATTTTTGAAATATTATTTTTAATATTTTCAATAAAATCATCTCTTGAACGGATACTACTAAAATATTTTGCACTTCCTTGAATATGATTATTATCAAGAATTTCTGTTAGTATTTTTGATTGTTCTACTCTGTAGACCTTTTGTGGATAATTATTTTTTTCACAATTTGAAATATATAGTATTTTCCATAAATACAATTACCTCGGTTGGTTAGTATATCAGTAAAAATTACTATTAATAGTTTTGACATTAATATGGTGAGAGAATTTATATAAAAGAGTAATAATTATAAAAATATTTAAAAGTGGATCTAAGATGTAATAGTCAAAAAGAAAAAGTCAAACATTAAAATACTTTAGTATTTTTAATATGCAATTCCTTTCATTTAATATTATTTTTAATAGATATATTAATGGAGGGATTTTTTGTGTTAGGTGACAGGATAAAACTTATAAGAGAAGCCAATAAGCTTACTCAAGTTGAGTTTGGCAAAATTCTCAATGTTACAAAACAGACTGTATCCAATTGGGAAAACAATAATATACAGCCGTCAATTGAAATAGTTAAAAAAATTGCTTTAAAATTTGGTGTATCATCTGATTATATTTTGGAACTAGAAGATATCAGACCACATTTTATTTTTTTTAATAAGGGTTTACCTATCGATAAAGTAGCTCACATTCAGTTTTTAATCAAAGACATGGAAGAACTTTATTCTAAGTCGGAGGAAATAACATGAAAATCAAAATAGCGATTTGTGATGATGAAGAAATAATTAGAAAACAACTTGTTAATACCATTACTGAATATTTTTCCTTAAAAAATATAGATATTGAACTTTTTGAATATTCAAATGGGTATTCACTCTTGAAAGAATGTAGTAAATATATTTTTTCATTTATATTTTTAGATATAGACTTAGGTGAGCAAAATGGTGTAGAGATAGCTAAAATGATAAGAAAGATACAAACAAATCCTGTAAATATTGTGTTTGTAACAAGTTATGCCGAATACCAAACTAAAGTACTGTCTATTCATACTTTTGATTATCTGTTAAAACCAATAAATAAGAAGAAAATTCATAAAGTACTTGATGATCTTATGTTCTGGTATAATTCAGAAACATCAAATTTAAAAGAACGTGTCACATTCAAAACAATCAATGGACTAATTACAATTTATATAGATGATCTCTTATATTTTGAATACAATAATCGAAGAATAGATATCGTTACTAAAACCAATATTTATCACATGTATGATAAAATAAAAAGCATTGTTTCAAAAATGAATAAATATGATTTTGTTTCACCACATGCCGCATATGTTATCAATCTAAAAGAGGTATCCCAATATATAAAATCAGAAAATAGGATTATTATGACTAATGGGAAAAATATTCCTATTTCTCAACTAAAAACTAAAAAGTTCAAAGAAGAGTACTTGAATCATATTAATAAAACATGGGAGAGAAAATGAATATGACTCTTTTTTGTGTCCATTTGATTACAAACTGTATCATCAATTTTATCCTACTTAATTATTTGTCAGAACAATATGCAAAAAAATATATCAGATATTTTTATGATAGTATATTCATAATTTCATCTATCAGTTTATCAATTATTAATCTATTAAATATACCAATATTGAATTTAATTATGTCTTTTACGTTTTTTTTAGCAGTAGATGTCATAGGATTCAAACATCAGACAATCGTTGAATACTGTAGGGATATGATATATCTTCTAATACTTATATTTCTTGATACTATTGCATTTTTTTTAGTTGGTTTTATTTATTCTTCACATGAAGATATTAATATATTTAGAACACTTTCATCTACCTTGTTAGTTCTTCTGTTTAATATGATTATTAAAAAATATATTTATTTTACAAAAATAGAGGATGTACCTTTACGTGAAATTATTATTTATTTAGTTATTACTGTTTTTTATATATTCCTTATCTATATTTTAAGCAAGGATTATGATCTAGTAAAAAATCAATTTTCAAAGAGTATGATTTTATTTATTGTGATTGCACATGTTTTAATTGATACAGTAATTTATTATTATTTAAACTTCGTAGGTCTATCTTATAAAATCGAAAAAGAAATGATAGAAGCTAATAAACAAATAGAAATCAAAAATATTTACTATACAAATTTAAAAAGAAATTATGAAGAAAATAGAAAAATTATTCATGACTTTAAAAACCATTTACAAATATTAGAGTATACATATGAGCATAATTTTCAAAAAGCACAAAAAATAAAAGAAGAAATAATAAAAAAATTAGATAACAATAAAATGAAATATCAATCTTCGTCAGAAATATTAGATATAATTTTAATGGATAAAGAAAAAGAATCAGAGAAAAATCAAATACAATTTGATTTTAAAATGGAAATTGTAGATTTATCATTTATATCTGATATGGATATTATTACTATATTTGGTAATTTATTTGACAATGCAATAGAAGCAAATGAAAATGATGAAAAAAATAAATATATAAGCACCATTATATATCAGATCAATGAAACACTTATCATAAGAATGGAAAATAGTTGTATAAATCTATTAAAACAAACATTAAATAAAATAGAAAGTACTAAAGCAAATCATAAAGGTATAGGAATAAGAAATGTAAAGGATACTATAGAAAAATATGATGATGTTTTTGATATAAATATACATGATAATAAGTGTATATTAATAATCAGTATTCCATTAACTGCAAAAAAATAATATCACGTATCTGTGTTTGAATAATAATTTCAACACAGATTTTTTTATATCTTCCTTCCTATTGTAAGTATTTACCAATTATGTATTTTATTTCGTACTTTTATCACTTAGTTTTAATAATTCGTTGTTCATAATAATAATTTAATTAGGAGCAGATTATAAAATCTGTATCAAAAAAAAGGATGATTCACATCCCCTCGATAATTTAGAGTGAACTTCTAAGCACCGGATAATTTAATATACCTCAAATTTGATAATATTATCATCTTTTAAATACATTATTTTGATATTTCAGGAGTTTCCCTTTTTTTACTTTTTTTTATTACGAAAGGTATCATAATTATTTCCCCTAATCCGCATCCGTATATAATTGCTAGTGTTTGTACATTATATTTATAATTTATAAATAATAATATTATGAATAATATAACAGAGAATAATGTACTTTTTAAAAGCTGGATGATTGTTGACCAATTATTATATTTGAATATAGAATTACCATCTAATATATCATCTAACGAAGTGCAATATCCTACTATTATTCCTATTGAATATGAGAAGATATCTAATACTTCATTTATATATCCAACAATTCCAATTAAAATTAAAACTTCAAAAATAATTGTTTTTTTAATACCAGTTTCTAATTTTTCCTTTGGTAACATAGTATCAAATAATTTATTAATTAGATAAGGGCAAAATAATAGCATAATTGCAGAAAATACTGCATCAAAAGCTTTTAATTGAGTTTGTTGAATAATTAAATAAAGTAAAAAAAACAAAAAATAATATGCAGATGAGATAATAAAAAACAATATTTGAATAGCAATATTTTTCATATATGATTTCTTTTTTGAATCAACCGTTTCTTTTTCTTGAGAAATAATAGGTAGAATAAAATATAAAAATATAATTGTTAAAATGATACTTAATAAAAAAATTATATAAAATGTGAGATCTTGTTTTAGCATTCAATTACCGTATGTAATAGTAATTTTAAAAATATATTACCATTACATATTTTCCTTTCCTAAATTTATAATAATAAATTATATGGTCATTTATAAAATAAGTAATAATATAAACTATTTGCATATGAAATTTATTATTATATCAATATTATACATGAAAAAATAAAAAAATGTTCATTTCTAGCGAGAAACTAATAATTTTTTTTTGAGACAATATTTTTTTTGCATAATTAAGCCAAAAATTATTTAGAACAATATAAACATCAAATGAAATAGTAGATAGAGATAGAATAAATCATAATAATTTCAATTGAATTTTGAAAAAAGTACCTTTAATATTCTTAGATGATTGTTTACTATCTATAAGTTATTCTAAAAAGCAATGAAATTGCAGCAATTATTTAGTTTAATTGAAATAGCTATATCAAACAAATTGTGGTCGTATAATTATATTGAATTCATTTTAAATTATATACCTCAGCAAGATTAAGCTAACTATTCAAAAAAATGGATTTATTTTTACTATAAAGTGAAGAAATAAATGAACATATAGGAAATCCCAAAAGAAACTTCAAAAATAAATAAAAGGAGGAAAACTAGGATTGGACATTAACCTAATTTTCCTCTCAAAAAGCAGTAAATCATTTTAGAATGATTCTCGATTAAGAGTCCGATTATTTACTTTCTTTTCAAGATTTTTATATTTAAGTTATACAGTTTTTTAGTCATGTACTTAATTATGAATTTACTCATTTCATTACTTTATTTATAGCTTACATTGTATAAATCATAAAATAATTTTTTATACTTATTTCCAATAGGAATTATTTTTCCGTTCTTCACTTCTATAAAATTTTTTCTTACACATGAAATATTAGATATATTTATTAAATATGATTTATGGCATTGAACAAATTCATTTCCTAATTTTTTTTGTATTTTTTTTAAAGTATATCGTAACGTATAATCTGATATAACTGTATGAATAACAATATAATTTCTATACGATTCTATATAAATAATGTTATCTTTTATTATGTGATAATTAATTTTTCCACTTTTTAAGAATATAGTATTTATTTTTTTTAATAATATATCTTTACTTTTATAAAATACTTGGTGTAAATCTTCATATAATAATTGCTCGCGTATATAATAATTAATGTACATATTTTGATTATCAAATATATTACAACTATTATTTAAAACATAAACGAGAATTGCTTCTTTTTGGATTGTACTTAAACGAGACATGATTGATATATCTTCAAAAATAATAATATCATAAACTATTCCATCTTCAAATGAAGATGCTACTTTTATTTTCATTCCTAGCTCATTAGAAATTTTGTTTTCAAAATCTAAATTTATTTTATCTTTTAATAGCCATAGGATCTTAATCATTTAAAATACCTTCTTCCACATTTCTTAAATGCTTCCATAAATTAATCTTATCATCCTTTAAAACTGATAGTATGTGATATTTATCTTTAAAAACAATTCCCTTACTCTTCATTAAATCAATTCCACGAAGATAATTATATTTATCGACACCTAACAATGAATCAAATACTATTTCATCACCTGATTTTAAGCAAACCTTAAAAAGAATATTATATGCTTCATTATAAATAAATTGTGCTGATACTTTTTCATATGTTATTGTAATGTTATCAATTGTCGAATATTTTATTTCATGTACTCCTTTTTTTAAAACAAAGTATTCCCATGTTTCTATTATTCCTTTTGGCTGTATTATTAGAATTGAGTCATTACTTATATACCATTTTGGAGTGAATACCAACGGTAAGATAATGATAAAATAAATAAATAGTCCTATCATTGTTATTAACCATTCGTTTATAAATGGTAAATAATTTACAACTAGTCTTATACTGACTGCGTAAAAAGAAAAATAAATTAAAACCAAGAGTACTTTCCATATAATAGATCTGTTTTCTTTTTTTATTTCAAATTTTTGTTTCATATAAATATCCCCTTTCTCTATCTATAATATAGTATAAAAACACTCTATTATCTATTCTATTGGGACAAACAATTTTTTTCTGGGATGAAATTATTTAATAAGAGCATTTTTGCAAAAAGATGGAAATTATGTGAATTTTCTTCTAATATAGGCATCGTACACGATATAGCTCCATTTATTATAGAATAATTTGAATTATCAATATCATTTAATATTTCTCCTTTTCTATTCATAATTTCTTCAAAAATACTTTTCTTTATACTAGATAAATAAGAAAAATATTCTTTTTTTTCAGCAATATAACACATGTATGCAATTCCTGATAAACCATTGGAAAAATATAGATTATAATTATTTAAATCTATAGAGTTGTTATTAATTATATTTGATACATTATCAATAAAAGATTTCTCATTTGTTAATAATGATAATAAAATATTTACAGAGAATGATCCATAATTCCAAGAATAATTATTAATTAATTTAAATGAAAAATTAAATTTTGTATCAAGCTTTTGTATATATTGATAATGCGATAGATTGTGATATACAAAATCATATATAGTAAAAATTTCATTTTCTATTTTTTTTATATTTTTATTTATAATACCTTTTGACTTACATAAATCACAAAATTGTAATACTTGTATTAAGCCATGTGATGCAGTAATATCAATTTGTTTACCATTTTTAACGTAATCTTCAAAACACAATGGTGTAATTATCATTTTATTTTTTTTAATTAAGGTATCATATATATTATCAATAATCTGGTTTATAAATTTTTCATACTTTTTTGAATATAGTTCAACAAAATAACTTCCTATACCAGTTAATCCATAAAACAAATCATAATATCTATGGTTTATTTTTTCAAAATGAAAATAATATTTTTCTACTGCATCAATTATAATTTTTTCTACAGTTTCGAAATTGCCATCTTTAATTAAATTTGATTTATATGCTTCTCTAAAAATCATACAAACACCTGTCAAACCTGTCCACAAATCAATAGACAACTTATTTGTAGAAACACATTTATAAAAATATACCAGTACATCATCTAATTCTTTTTTTATACTTGCATCATATTCAAATATATCAAGTAAATAGAATTTAAATATTAAAATATCTCTAATTTCATAATAACTGCATTTATTCAATTTAATTTTTTTATTTATATAATTGTTTATATCTAAAAGAAATAATAATTCTGTCTTATTCATGGATAATCTCATAACTCCTTAGATAGTAATTGTACATTTTATAATATTTTCCTTTCTTTTTTATTAAATTATCATGTGTTCCACATTCTATTAATTTTCCATTATCTAAAACCAAAATCTTATTTGAAAATTTAGCGCTTACAAACCTATGCGTAGAAAAAATAACAATGGAATTTGAAATATTTTTAGAAAAATCTAAAAAGAAATTATGTTCAGATATAATATCTAATGAACTTGTTGGTTCATCTAATATGTAGATACTTGCTTTGTCATTCATAAATAATCTGGAAATCGCTAATTTTTGCCATTGTCCTCCTGATAATTGAGTTCCACCTGCAAACCATGTTCCAACTTGTTGTTCATATTTTTTATTTAATTTATTAATAAATATATCCGCATTTGCTAATTCTGCAGATTTTTTTATCTTATTTATGTTATTGAAATCCAAAATATCACCAAATCCAATATTTTCTTTTACTGTAAACTGATATTTATTATAATCTTGAAAAATAACAGATACCTTTTTCGATAAAGATGTTTGATCTATATCTCTTAATTCGGTACCATCAATTAAAATTGAGCCTTCATAATCAAGATACATACCTGATAAAATTTTTAGCAGCGTTGATTTCCCTGAACCATTATCGCCAACCAATGCTATTGTATCTCCTCTATGCAACGTGATAGTAATGTCTTTTAAAGCATATTCATCTCGTAATGGATATTTATACGATAAATTGATTAATTCTATAGTTTGAAAATCACCAATTTGCTTTCCATAAAGAGTTTGTTTTTTCTTTTCTTGACAATAATCAAAAAAAATAAATATATTATTAGCATACAAACAACTTTGATGTAAAGAAAAGATGGACCCTACTATACTTCTAATTGATGTTTCTACCTTTTCTGTTGTATTTATGTATGTAGTAAGATTTCCAATCATTATTTTATTAAAAAATGTCTCAGAAAGTGCTTGATATACTATAAATAATGTAATTATCGAATTTGAAAATTGATATAAACTAGTAAATAATGATTTTTGCTTTTCAATTTTAATATTTTCTTTAAAAAATTTTTTTCTCAAACAATCAAATTTATGAAATAAATATTTAAAAAGATTTAAATTTATAATTTCTTTTATATATTCATCCTTTGTAAGCAAGTGTGAAACATACCAAGATTCTCTTTCGTATTGTGTTCTATTAAATAAAACTTTGTATTCATTTTCATTAATTCTAATAAAATATTTAAAAGCTAAAAAGGGCAATATGATAAATCCAAATAAAGTCCAAGAATGCCATGTATATAAAATTATAATAGAACTAATTACACTAATCAAAGAAGATAATATACTTGCAACAGTAGTTATTATTTGAAATGGTCTTACTCCAACCTCCTGTTCTGCTCGTTGAAGTAAATCATATGTTTCATTATTTTCGTAATCTTTTAATGTTAGATACTTAGTTTTTTCTATTAGCATTGTATTTAGTTTATAATATAAAAATTGATTTAATTTTACCCCTACATAATTATAAATATTTGTAATTATTGTTGAAATAATGGAAACTAAAGAAAATAAAATAAATAAATAAATTAATAAATTTAAGTTATTAATTCCACTTTGTAAAAAGTTAATTAACGTTTGTGTTATAATTAATGATACAAATGGTAAAATAGCATTTATTAAAGATAATCCAAAAAACAATAGGACATATATTCTTTTTTGTTTATAAACCAAGCTAAGTGTCCTTTGTACAGTTTTTATCAAGAATTTTATGTTTATTTTATTGTCTTCATGCATCATAATAGCCTCCTACTATATTTTTGTTTATTTTCCAAAGAATATAATATACCTTCTATTACACCCATAATTTCAATTTCTTTTTTTCTATTAATTCCTATTAATCTATTAAAAGTCATATGAAACAGACTTAAAATGTATTGATCAGCAACGTAATCTTTACTATCGGTGATTATTTTATTCCAATTTTTAATTAATAAAAGAGAATAATCATCATACATTTCATATATCTTCATTCCTTCAACAGATTGCATTAACTCTCCAATTTCTCCTGTCTCAAACAATGCTAAAACAGATTTTTTTAGATTAATATATCTTTTTTGTTCCTTTTTATTCAATTTAAACTCATGAAATAAATCATATCTTTTTGAATAATTAAAATCATCTAATAACAATAAAATCAATATGATATAATATGTTTCTAAAGAAAAATTAAATATATTCTTATTTTTCATATCTAATATTTCAAATATTATTTGTGTAGTTATATCAAAAATTTCTTCAAAAAATACTATTTTATCATCTCCATACCTTTCTAGTTCTCGATTGTATGGTAAAAATTCATAAGATATTTCATATCCACTTGATTTAATTTCTTTACATAAATTTAAAATTGCGCTAATAAACCTATCTTCCAAAAAATGAAACCTTAATCTCAAATGATCTGATCTATTATCTTTATATCTAACAAAGAAAAAAGTAAATTTATTATTATTTTTCATTTCTTTTATTTTAGGATAAATAATATAACTTAAAAAATCATTTTCATACTCACTTTCAATATTAATTCGCAAAGTAACATATTCGTCAAATGGTTGATAGAATCTTTTATTGACTATTTGGTTATACTCATTACCTTGTAACTCTAAGAAATTATTATGTAAATAGCTAAATTGAAAAACAAATTCTCCTATATAACCATTGCCAAACTCATCTCTTAATAATAAGTTATTAGAAACAAAATTTTCATAAAGTTTGATCATTTTCTTATTTTTTTCTAGATTATATAAAATTTTCAAATGTGAAATAATATCTAAATTTAATAAAATTCTTTGATCACCGTTTTCTGCATAAATATATTTTGGTATCTTATATTCAGTCCTTATGTCATTCAATACATTACAAAATTGTTCAAAATTATTAATATCAAATGTTTTTAAAATATTGTATAAATTCCAACATTTTGGTAAAACGATAAAATTTTTATAACATATTCTAGGTGTTATTTTATTTTTATCAGCAATCGTCCAAACATCTCTATTTAGTTGAAATATATCAGGCAACAGTTCTTTACTAGCCTCAACAAGAAATTGTAATTTTTTTGGCATAAACGATGTATTGACTTTATCATTAGTAAAAAATGTAATATATCTACCGTTTTTACGATTTTTAAACATAAATTTATTATTTACAATTCCTATTAAAACATCATTTAAATTTATTGTTTTTTCTTCATTTTTATTTGAAATAAACCCATACTCTAAAATATAATCATTTCCAATACTTCCTAGAACATTGCTAATTTTTGACTTCTTAGGTAAATATCTAATTATTACGTTATCAATTTTTGAATTGTCATCTTCATTTTCTGCTATATTGTTAAACATATAACTAAATCTTCCTATTGATTCTCTTTTTAAAGTACTTCCAATTAAAGAATTTGTCACATATATATAATTATCTTTATCTTTTAAAATATTAAATGCTATTTCACCTCCATATTGATGCATACAATTTATATTCTTTTTTTCTTTAGTTGGTATATTTGAAATATCTATCACATCTTTTTTATTTAAATTAAAAAAATAGTCTTCTATTTTTGAACAATTAGCTTTATTCATTAATTTATTTGGAATCCCAATTCCTGTTATATAACTAATGGCTGTTTCAAAAGGGATAAAAGCATCATTAAATAAATCTCTAAAGTTATTAACACTTTTTTCATATCCGTATTTATGTTCAGAATAATTATATAAAAACACTAGATATTCATTTATTTCTGACTGTATTGATTTATTTAAATTGAATTTTCCTATTACTCTACTATCGTATTTTAATGAAGATGTAGTTTTTACAACTGAAGTTAGCGTTTTATCTAATTTATTTAACTTTATTAAACTAGATTCATTTAAGATCATTGGTGAAATATTTTTATTGAAATTATTTAGTTTAGTTACAAGTTCATTATTATAAATACCATTATTTTTCAAAATATCTATTATATTTTTCATTGGATCTTTATTATAAAAAGAATTACGTACATTTGAAACCAATATTTCATTATTTAAAAGTATTGAAAAAAATGAATCAAATGTTTTTTTTGATAAATCTCGATAATATTTTTTTAATTCTTTATAAAGTTGTTTTTTTGATATATATGTTTTTGCCATATTCATAATTATTTCGATTGCTTTTGTTTTATCGATACTTATATGTTTATTATTAAAGTTGTCTTCTTTGCTATAACAAGAAACCCATAAATTATATATTTTATTAGTAGTTACTAATAATGTATTATTTAAAATAACTAATAATTTATCACCTAATAACGTTTCTGCAATAGGAATAAATTGAGTTAACCATTCATAATCAACATTAGGATATATAATTCTTTCATCTATTTTTAAATTTTCCTTTTCGCAAAAACTTCCTTGACCTATTCCAGAAAAACTACCTAATGGTGTACATCTAGTAGACGCTCTGATCATGTATTTTAATAATGATATATATGTATCTTCATTAAAAGTGTTACGTTCTATTTGATTGTATAAATTTTTTGCACCAATAAAAATATCAGTTTGAAAATTTTTTAAATAATAACGTTTAATTGATTCCAAATCATTACTGCAAAAAGTATTAATATACTCATTAAATGGAAGTCTACATATTCTTATATAATATTTATTAGCACATTCAATTTTCATATAGTTTCCTCCTTCATAAAAAATTAATAAAAATATAAAGCAATTGACCATATGATCAATTGCCTTTAATATAGCCATTCACTACCGCTTATTTTTTAATAATTAACATTTACTTTCTGTATAATTTGGGTCACCAGTTACAGTCCAGTTCGAACTAAATGCTGATAATGCAGATATAGATGCAGCTACACTACATGGAACAGTAGTTGCTGAAGTCCATAATGAATATGTACTTGTATCATCACCGTCATCATTGTTTACTGAATTTAAATTTACATCAAAATCTTTTAAAGTATTCATTTGTCATTTCCTCCTTTTAGTTCAATGGCTATATTCTTTATATGAAATCTTTCTAAATATTCTTGGAAAGATTCACAATAAAGCATCTTTGTTTTTTTCCAATAGTCTAATTCTATTGAATCTATATTTTTTCTTTGCATATCTAAATATTTTTCTTTGTTATAAGAAAATATCTTTTCTTGTAATTTTGTTGTTAAAATATGTTTGCTTTTAAAAGAAATCACATTTTCAACGACCTTTTTAATTTTATTATCTATGTTTCCATAATCAATTGACGAATTGTAAATAATAAATGATATATTAATACAACCAAAATGTGATGAAATTCTATATAAGTATTCTTCCACATTCTTTATACTCGATTGTGATACAGCAAGTACATATATAATTTGCTTTCCAGCTAATCCAAAAATATGGCTTAAGTATCCTAGTCTATCTAATAATACTTTTGAAAATCCATTAATGTGATCCAAATAAATTGGTATACCAAACAAAATAACATCACTATCAAATAACTCTTCTTTAATTTTTCCCATGTCATCATGTTTATCTATAGGACATACATGATTGTAAAAACAATATGTACATCCTTGACATAAATCTATATCTAAGTCATTTTGTCGGTATTTTTTAATAGTCACATCACTTAATTGGTTACTAAACTCTAAAATTAATTTATCCATAATTTTATTTGTTACAGAGTCTTTTCGTTGCGTTCCGACAATAGATAAAATTTTCATTTTAGTTAACCTCCTTAGATTAATGAAGTGCTTCACGTTTAATAATAGTTGAATAAAAATTTATCGCATTCTTATGTTCTACAGATGTTTCCAATGAAATAATCATTTCATCTAAAGTAATATATTTATCTCTTTTTTTACAAAAAGTATATCCCAATTTTTTTTCTTCTATTTCATATCCATTTAACCTTTGCTCTGCTGTTAATGGCGACACTATCATAGGTACACCATAGTAGATTGATTCAGTAATGCTATTAAATCCTCCAGATGTTATGAATAAATCACTATTACTTAGAATATATTTTTGAGGTGCATAATCAAATATCCTTACATCTTCAATTAGATTATTATCTTTGACAAATTTTCTTAAAGATGGACAGTTATCCTTAGAAGAAATTATAATTTTGTATTTATGATTTAGCAAAACACGTATATACAAAATATACACATCATAATCAATGGATAAAAAGGAACCCGTAGAAATGTAAGCGATTTTGTTTGATTTACTGATAAAATATTTTAAATCTAAGTCAATATCATGTTCTTTTTTGAACCTATTTTTTAATGGTGGTATAAAGTAATAATCTTTCCCATCCTTTAGCGAATTTTTATTTTGAAAAAATTCATTACTAAAAACAATAATCTTATTATCAATAGGATTAAAATTGTGAAATGGTGAAATCTTCACCGTAGTATTTAATTCAGTTTCTACATCACTATATAGTTTCTTTATTTTGTCATATATGTTATCAAAATAAGAATCTTTGAAATACTGATCTATAAATATAAGATTAAAAAATATTGATAATAAATTTCTTTTATCATATTCAAAATAAGTCCAATTATATATATTGTTTGTCATATAAGAAACGGTTTTAATATTAGGATCACCTGAAATTATATTTGCATATACATCTGCAGCATCACATAATACCCATTTTGGTTTCCATTTTTTTATTTGATTGTATATATTATTTAACTTATTTTTGTCTATGTTATAGTTTGATACAATACCACTTTTTAGCATTAACTCATGTGCTTTTTCATACATCCCCATTTCTAACATCTTATTTGATTCATTTATATATTTTTTTGATAAATTTAAAACGTCATAATCATTTACTTCATCTTTATATTCTATAAAATTAACATTTAAATGATTCAAAATTTCTTTATTATTTTTAAAGCCTAAACATATAATATTATAATCTGAATTAATTTTATTAATTAAGGATTCTAATGGTATGATATGACTGTAATGTTTTGCAGTAAGAATCATTATATTATCCATAGTTACATCACCACCTTTTTAATATTTTTATTTTCTATATAAATATTATTAATTGATTGTATATACAAATCAATTTGCCATGTCTAAAATACAATATTTATTGTTTTACATAAAAACTTACTAAATTTCTGATTATCTTTTCATAAGTTGGTAAATGC
>ENA-OWRJ01001144-OWRJ01001144.1-human-gut-metagenome-genome-assembly--contig:-NODE-1144-length-29778-cov-4.990479_pt1 | contig 29778 bp, 17 predicted proteins | sample MGYA00248269_ERZ651897 | MGnify/ENA primary metagenome ERZ651897 (study PRJEB26924, sample SAMEA4378252) | human gut metagenome | biome: human gut; feature: human-associated habitat; material: faeces...
CCTTTTCGCGATTGGGTTGGTCGCACTTTCATGCTCCTTCCGCGTGCAGCTTTTGGGGCTTCGCCTAATCCCTTGTTTGCTCCCCCAACTTTCCGTGAAGAACCACAAAAAGGCGCTCCGAGCCATTTTCGCCCGAAGCGCCCAATTTCATGATTTGCTTTTCCTTCCCTCCACCCACTGGAACAGCGCCGGATACAGCACAATCGCGAACAGCATCAGCCCGAACATCTCTGCAAAGCCCAGCCAGTGTGCATCCAGCAGCAGATTACCCGCCGCCTTCAGTCCCTTCCGCACCGCCAGCAGCAGCGCTACGCCAACCACGCCGCGAATCATGCGCGCCTTGCCCGCACCCTTTGCATCAAAACCGACAAAGTGCCTCTCCAGCACCCAGCCAAGGCAGAAGCCCATCATCGCCCCCGCCGCCTTGTAGCAGTCCGTCACCATGTCCCACGGGTCAACCAGCAGCGTTCCGTCCGGCAGCACATCCATCGGATACGGCTTCACGCTGGTGTAAATCAGCATCGCGGCAGATAGGATGACGCCGATAGTCGCCAGCAGCCAGTCGCGGTTCTTGCCGCCGTCCGCCCAGTTCAGCAGGTATTTTGACAGCAGCAGCACGACCAGCGCAATCATCATCCCAACCAGCACGTCCTGCGGCGTGTGCGCGCCGAGCCAGTTGCGGGCAAACGCCGTCAGCAGCGTCAGCAGCACGCACGGCAGAATCCACCATTTGCTGTACTTTTTCAGGTATGCCGCGAGGTTTCCGTAAAAGGACGCTGCCAGTGTCGCATGTCCGCTGGGGAACGAGTAGCCTGTTGCCGTTGCCGCCGCTTCCGGAGCGATTTGCAGCCGCGCATCCTGCTTCCAAGGGCGATAGACGCACGCAATATTCTTGATGAGCTGCGTCACCATCGTTGCGCCCGCGAAGCACAGCCCCATCCGCTGCCCGGTGCGCTTGTCGATGCACCAGTAGAATACGACAATAATGACAACCGGCAGCGACCCGGCGGCAAATTCCGAAATGAAGAGCAGCAAGCCGTTGATGAAGTTCGGCGCTTCCGCCCGGAGGTTCTGCAAAAACAGCAGATATTCAAAATCCAACGTTGTTTGACTCCTTTGTTACTTAATGACGCTCATGTCCAGCGCCATCTTCGCCCATGCGTCCGAAGCGCCGCTCGCGCCCGTGACTTCCGTGCCGGGCTGATAATCCGGCGTGGTGTACCAGCCGCAGAAGGTCATGTGCGGGTAGGTCGGGGCATCCGGCAAATCCGCCTGATGAATCGCGCTGCCGTTCACATGGTAGGTCGTCAGCGCCGTCGCCATGCCCTCTACGGTGATGCGGTAAGCGGTAATCTTCCCGTTCGTCGCGATGACATAACAATTTTGCAGCTGCGCAGGGTTATCAACGCCGTTTTTGCGCATTTCCGCCAGCAGGATTTCGCTCGTGAACCACGCGGTCTTCGTACCGTCCGCGTTCTGTTCGACGCTCGCCGCGTCCACCGGAATCCACCAGACGCTCTTTTCCGCGCTGTCCAGCACGATTTTAGGCGTACCCGCGCCGGAATAGCGAATGCCAATGCGTGCGCCGTCCGCGAACCACTCTATTTTCGCTTCGAGCTGGATGTAGGAGGAATCCCATTCCTTCTGGCTCGTCAAGCCGTCGGCGTTCGCCCAGAGGATGCTCTCGTCCGCCTCCGCGCGCACTTCCGTCAGCGCACTGCCCCATGCCGTGCTGTTCTTGCCTTCCCACAGCGCGTCCAGCACCTGCGGGTACACCACGCTCGTCGCCTGACTGCGCAGCTTCGGATTCACCGCGCGGCGAATCCAGGCGTGGCACTCACCGCCGGACGTCTGATTGTTCCCATTATCCCAGATGACAATCGGCACGCCGTAGCGCTGGGCATTCTGCGCGACACAGTACGCCCACTTCGCGCGCTCGTCGTGATTGCCATTCGTGTTCGTCGCACCCGTTTCGCCCATCACGACCGGAATCCCCCGGTCAAGGAAGGTTTCCTTGATGTTCTCGAACACGCGGTTGATTTTCGCGCCATCCTTCTCCGGGTCGAACGTCGTCTGCGTATCCTGCAGGCAGAAGGTCTGCGGGTCGTACGAATGCACAGACACGATGATGTTTGCCGCCGCTTCGCCATCCACCGTCGGCAGGGCAATCGCCGCCGTGCCCGCCGGGGAGCTGGTCGCCGCGTAGCCCGGAATCATCAGGCAGCGCTCGGCGTTGCAGCCCTTGGCGTCCTTGCGGATGGTGTTCACGAACACTTGGTTGAGGTAGTTGACAGCAGCGTAGCACGCCGCGTTGCCGCTCCACTCATAGTTCGTACCCTGCGCGCGCGGCTCGTTCATGCCCTCGAAAATCACATGCTGGTCAAAGTCGGCGAAGGTGTCCGCAATCTGCCGCCACATTGCCGTCAGCTGCTTGCCGATTTTCTCCGCGTCCGCCGCGAAATTCGGCTCGTTAATCCACGCTTCGTGGTGCATATTGAGGATGACGAACAAATCTGCCTCTCGCGCCCACTCGACCACTTCGCGGACATGCTGGAGAAAGTCCTCGCGGATGGTGTACGTCCCATCGTCCGAGGTATAGCGGTACCAAGTCACGGGAATGCGGATGGTGTCAAAGCCCGCTTCCTTCACGCGCACCATCAGTTCCGGGGTGATTTTCGCGTTCCCCCACGACTGCTCCTGCGCGGTCACATCCGCGGTATTGCCGCCGGTTGCGTCCAGCGTATTGCCCAGATTCCACCCGAAACCCATCATCTCGACGATTTCCGTCGCTGTTTTGCCTGTCAGCATGGTTGATTCCTCCTCGGCTGCTGCCGGAAGCACCGGCAGCAGCATGGTCAAGAATAGCGCAATCCATTTTCGCATGTTTTGCATGAATTTTCCTCCTATTGCTTATAGAATTGGATTGTTACGCAGGGATTTCGCTCCTGCGGGAGCGACCAAAGGGCTTCCGATTGCCCTTTGGAAACCTTCGGCGCCCCTTCGGATGTTACAAGTCTGTTATGTTAGTTTTTTAGTTTGTGTGCTTTTGGTTGTTGAGAAATTGCCTTCCCCTTTCGCCGGCGGACGCATTGTCAGACTAATTCTGTTCGTTTTCGCATCCGCTTCCAGCACCCACACGGTCACGATGTCGCCGACTCGGACGACTTCGCTCGGATGATTCACGCGTCGCTGCGCCATCTGGCTGATATGCACCAAGCCGTCGCGGTGAACGCCGATGTCCACAAACGCGCCGAAGTCGGTCACGTTGCGCACCGTGCCGCGAAGCTCCATGCCGGGCTGCAAGTCCTTCAAATCCATCACGTCGCTGCGCATCAGCACCTGCGGCAGCTCATCACGCGGGTCGCGGCCGGGGCGGGACAGCTCCGCCGCAATGTCGCGCAGGGTCGGTTCACCCACATTCAGCTGCTTCGCCAGCGCCGCGAACCCCTCCGCGTCCGCCAAGGTCAGCAGCTTGCCGACCGCCTCCGCCGGGGTGAGCGAAAAGTGCTTCAAAAGGGCGCGCGCCGCGTCGTAACTCTCCGGGTGAACGCCTGTGTTCTCTATCAAGTCCTTGCCGCCGGGAATGCGCAGGAAGCCTGCGCACTGTTCGAAGGCTTTCGGCCCAAGGCGCGGCACTTTCTTCAGCTGCGCTCGGGTCGTAAACGCGCCGTTTTCCTCGCGGTACGCCACGATATTCTTCGCAACGGTCGTGTTGATGCCCGCGACGTAACTCAGCAGCGACACGCTCGCCGTATTCACGTCCACGCCGACGCTGTTCACACAGTCCTCGACCACGCCGCCCAGCGCCGCGTCCAGTTCCGCTGCTTTCAGGTCATGCTGATACTGTCCTACGCCAATCGCCTTCGGGTCGATTTTGACCAGCTCCGCCAGCGGATCCTGCAGCCGCCGCGCAATCGACACCGCCGAACGCAGACTGACATCAAACTGCGGGAACTCCTCCGCCGCCAGCTTCGACGCGGAATACACCGACGCGCCCGCCTCGCTGACGACCATGTATTTGAGCGCGTCACCCAGGGCCAGCTCCTTCATCACCTCGACGAAGAACTGCTCTGTCTCGCGTCCCGCCGTGCCGTTGCCGATGGCGACGATGCCGACGCGGTGCTTCTGGATCATGCGCTTGACGGTTTCCTTCGCCTGCGCAACCTTGCCGTGGCTGGGCAGCGGGAAAATGACGCCCGTATCCAGCACGCGCCCGGTTTCGTCCACAACCGCGACCTTGCAGCCCGTGCGGATGCCGGGGTCAAGCCCCATCGCGACCTTTCCTCGCACCGGCGGCTGCATCAGCAGCGGGCGCAGATTCAGCGCGAACACGCGAATCGCCGCTGCGCTCGCCTTGTCGGTCAATTCCGCGCGCAGTTCCGTGTCCAGCGACGGCGCAATCAGGCGCGTGTACGCGTCGTCGCACGCCTGCGCGACGTACTTGCACGCCGGACTGCCCGTCTGCTGCACGAAGCCGTAGCGCACGAGCTGCTGTGCCTTCTCCTTGTCCACGTCCAGCGCGACTTTGAGGAAGCCCTCCTTCTCCCCGCGGTTCATCGCCAGCACCCGGTGTGACGGCATCAGGCGCAGCGGCTCACGGTGGTCGTAGTACATGCGGTAGGTGCTGTCCTCGTCTTTCGCCGCGACCGTCGCGACCATCGCCGTTTGATGGTAGTACGTTTTGAGCTTCGTGCGGACGGCGGCATCGTCGCTGACGACCTCGGCGATAATATCCATCGCACCTTGCAGGGCATCCTCCGCCGTTTCGATGCCCTTCTCCGCGTTCACATAGCGCAGGGCGATGGTTTCCGGCGCCATCATGTTCCGCTGCTGGAGCATCAGCGCGTTCGCAAGCGGCTCCAGCCCCTTCTCCTTGGCAATCGACGCGCGAGTACGGCGCTTCGGGCGGTACGGGCGATAAATATCCTCCAATTGCGCCAATGTCGCGGCAGCATCGAGGTCGCTTTGCAGCTTCTCCGTCCAGACATCTAACTTTTGCAGGCTTTCACTGATTTCCTGCCGACGCGCTTCGATTGCCCGCAGCGCCGTCAGCCGTTCGCTGATTTCGCGCAGCTTCTGGTCATCCAGCGACCCGTGCTGTTCCTTGCGGTAACGCGCGATAAACGGCAGCGTGCAGCCCTCGTCAAGCAGGCGAATGACGGCGTCGATTTGCCACGGGGCGGTTTGGAACTCCTGACAGAGCGTTTGTGTGATAGTCATGTCCTCACCTCAAATAATGATGCCTTCCAAATGATCCACCTCATGCTGAATCACCTGCGCGGTGAAACCAGAGAACCGCTGCACATGCCGCTGCAGCTGCTCATCCTGATATTCCATCAAAATCTGCTGATACCGCAAACACGGGCGCTCGCCGTCCAGCGACAAGCACCCTTCCTGCGCCGCGAAGGGAATTTGGCGATCCGTGATGACCGGGTTGAGCATCACCAGTACGGTTTTCCCCGCCATCACCGCAATGATGCGCTTGCGGACGCCAATCATGTTCGCCGCCATACCGACGCACTCGTGCGCATGGGCGCGCAGGGTATCCGCAAGGTCGCGCGCAACGGGCAAATCCTTCGCCGTCGCCATCTGGCTCTTGCAGGACAGGAACATCACATCTCTCACAATCGGCTGAATCATTGCTTCTTCACCACCACGCCGCCAGTTTTCCAGATGCTTCTTTCGGGCACTTCACCACGCACGCAGCTCAGCGGGTAGATTTGGCTCTCCCGCCCGATAACCGTGCCTGGGTTCAGCACGCTGTTGCAGCCGACTTCCACATAGTCGCCAAGCATTGCGCCCATTTTCTTCAAGCCGGTTGCCATGCTTTCGCCTGCGCCGCGAACCGTCACCAGCGTCTTGTCGCTCTTCACGTTGCTGGTAATCGACCCTGCCCCCATGTGGCTGCAATAACCGAGGATGCTGTCGCCGACGTAGTTGTAGTGCGGCGTCTGCACATGGTCGAAAAGAATCACGTTCTTCAGCTCCACAGAGTTGCCGACCACACAGTCTGCCCCCACCAGCGCACTGCCACGGATGAACGCGCAATGCCGCACTTCCGTCCGCGCGCCGATGATGCAGGGCGCACCCAGATACGCCGTCGGCGCAACCGTCGCGGTTTTGTGCACCCAGACGTGCTCGCTGATTTCGGTGTATTCCGCCGGGTCAAGCGCCGCGCCGATGCGCAGGATTTCCGCCTTGATGCCCACAAGCGCCTCCCACGGATAGGTAAACTGCCGCAGGTAATCCGCCGCCAATGTGTGGTTAAGGTCGTAAAGCTGTTCGATTGTCAGCATAATCTGCCTCCTATTTATTATGTTGATTGCTTTTTCGCCCTGCGCCGCCGAATCAGCCAGAGCATGAACATCGCCAGCATCAGCCCCGCCAGCGCGCCCGATGAGTCCAGCAGCACATCCTGCCACTTGCCCGTGCGCCCGGCAACGAAAAGCTGATGGATTTCGTCCGTCGCGGCATAGAGCGTACATCCCGCCCATGACAGCCAGTGCCAGCGGGCGCGGTAGCTGTCCAGCAGCAGCGTCAGCAGCATTCCCAAGAGCGTGTACTCCAAGAAATGCGCCGTTTTCCGCACGGCAAAATCCACCTGTGCATACAGCTTCCAGTACGCCTTCCCCGTCAGTCCCTGCCGCTGCGCCAGAGAATCCGTAATTGGGCGGGCAATTTTACCGCTGATGCTGCCGGACTGCACGCCTTCCTGTGCCGAGAAGCCGAACATCACCAGCAGCAGGGACAGCGTAATCAGCCAGAGGATAGCACGATAAAGGTGTATTTTCCAGTTCAAGGTTGCTTTCCCTTCCTGCGGCGAAAGTTACGCCGCGCTTGTTTATTTCGCGCTCCACCCCGTCAATTCCTGCCGTGTTGCATGGATTTCACGAAAAAGGGCTGCCCGTTGCAGACAGTCCTTTTGTTGGATTATTTCACGCGCTCGCAGTACACCGCCACGCGTTTTGTGCCGCTGATGGTGCAGGTCACAAGCGTCAGGTCATAGCCGGAATGGGCAATTTCGTTCGCATCGTTGGGGGAAATCGTGTTTTTCTCCCGCACAACGTAGCGGAAAACGTTATTCTCCATGTCCGTGAAGGTAACGGTTGCGTCCAGCGCCAAGCTGCTCAGCTTGCCAAAGTGGTAGGTATGGGCAATAATGGTGAGGTTGTCCGCGTAGGCACTGCCGGAATAGCGGCACGGCGACACGCTCAGGTTCTCGTACGACCAGTTGCGCTGCACCGGCACTTTCAGCCCCAGCGACGGGATGGACAGCGTGCCGATATACTCATGCCCATTGACCTTCTCACCCGGCATTTCGATTCCCGGCACGCGCTCGTAGAGCTTGCCCGTCGGCGCGGGCGTGGGTGTCGACGTGGGTTCGGGGGACGGTGTCGGTTCAGGCGTTTCGGTCGGCATGGGCGTTTCGGTGATTTCCGGCGTGCTCGTCGGATTTGATGTCTGCGCGGCATCCGGCGTGCTCGTCGGCTTCGGCGGATTCGTCGCAGTCCCTGCCGTCGGCGCGCTCGTCGGCTTCGGCGGATTCGTCGCAGGATTCGCCGTTGCGGGCACATCCGTCACAGGGGTGTCCGTGGCGGTTGCGTCATCACGCGGAATGTCGGTCGTCAGTGCGTCAGTTACAGAGGGCGTGGATGCTGCCGGGGTATCCGCCGCAGTGGCATCCGCCGTCGGCGCGTCGGTTATCGGCGCATCCGTCGCGGGTGCGTCCGTCGACATCATCGTCGCGGTGACTATGGGCGGTGCAGCGGTTTGCTGCGATTCCATCTGCCGCTGAATGCGAATCTGCTCCAGCGCCATCAGCGCATCATCCGACTCCTGCTGCGCGCGGCTGGCATCCCACTGGTTGTAGCCCACCAGCGCCAGAGCCGCCAAAATCAGCACCAGCCCCAGCGTCATCAGCAAATTGCCCTTACGGTTCTTCATGCTCTTGGCTCCATTTCCGGTGCAGAATCCAGCCAATGACGAACAGAATCATGCCCGCGCCCGCCAGAATCGGCACCGGCCACCACAGCTGCCCCGTTTCGGGAATCGGGGCGGTCGGGGTCGGCGTGACCGTGCGGCGATTGGTAATCACATACACGCCGTTTTCGATGGAATATTCCGGCTCATAGTACACATCAGCCCCCAGAACCTCGTTGAGGGTGTACACATGGTCAGCCGGCAAATCCTTGAAGATATGATGCCAGTTGTTTTCGCTGTTCAGAATCACCGTGTCGATATGCTGACCGTCCTGCATCAGATGAATTTCAATCTGCACAGGGCGATATGTGCCGCGGTTGTCGTCGTCCCACACCTTGACGCACTCAAGGTCAATCAGCGCGGGCGAGCGCTCCAGCTTGATGGTGGAGAGGACGTCATACTGCCACTCGTCGTCCACATTGCGCGTCGGCACAGAGGTCAGGAAGGATTGGAAGCTGTACGCCCAGCCACCGATGATAACCGGTGTGCCGGAAACAAGGTACAGACCGGGGTTGAGTCCCGCGAAGGCAACTCGACCGTTTTCATCCGTCGTGCCGGTGAAATCAGGCGTTTCGGACGCAGCAAGGGCTTTCATCGCTTCGGACGCGGCTGCCCAGTCCGCCGCGTTCTTCAGCGCGTTAATGTCGATATTCAGCGTGCTGTACGGGCTGCGCAGGGCGAACCGAGCGTCCGCATCCATGTCCGCCACCTGATACAGCTGGAAGGTCACGCCGGGCAGGTGCGCATCATCCTCGTTGTCATCCGCCTGAATGGCGAACGTCAAGGGGTGCGTCAAATCCACCCGTTCAAAGGCAAGCGCGCAGGGCGCAAGCAGAAGGCAGCACAATGCTGTCAGCAGGACAAGCGCCAGCAGGCGCGAGGGTTTGCGGCTCATCACGACCGCTCAGCTCCTTTCCGCTTCTTGTGTTTCGGGCTGGTCGTTACCAGCATGAGAATGAGGAGAATCAGCAACATCGGCGCGGCGACAATCGGCGCGACGATGTAGGGGTCAATCACGAGTGCGTCCGCGGAGATGCGCACGGATAGCTGCGCAAGCGACGTTTCGACCCGGTGTCCACGGACAAGCAGCCGGTGCGAGTTAATGCCGTAGGGCGTGCAGGTGACGAGCGTGCACAAATCCATGCCGTCATAGATTTGCAGTGCGCTGACGTCATGCGGCTCAACAATGAGAATCTGGTCGATTTCATAGGTCAGCACCTTGTCCAGCACGCGGAGGGTGAAGGTATCGCCGTAGGTGAGCTGGTCAAGGTTGGTAAAGAGCTTGGCGGAGGGCAGCCCTCGATGCGCCGAGAATGCGGAATGCGTCCCCGGTTCGCCAGTCGGCAGGCTTGTACCCTCGATGTGACCAACGGCGACTTGAAGCACGTTGGCGCTCGTCGAGTGATACAGCGGCAGCGTCACGGCAATCTGCGGAATCTCAATCACCCCGATGATGCCCGAACCGCCGACATTCATCACCGCGTCGTACTCCTCGCGCTCCTCGTCGGTCATGATCAAGCGATCAACGGTGGACTGTGCGCGGAGTTTTTCGTTATAAGCGTTTGCCGCCGCCCAATCCGCCTCGTAATCCTTCTTGGACTCCTGCTCCACCACCGTGTTGTAGGTGGCTACGGCACGCGACTGGTGGAAGGAATTGTAGAAATCCGACACGGACGGGTACAGAAGGAGCGCCAGACCCACAAACAGCACCACAAACAGCAAAATGGTTGTCATATTGCGCTTCATGAGCCGCCTCCTTTCTGCAAACATGCTTCATTTTCCCATTTGGGAATGCCGGGCGGCGGCATTGCGCGCACCGCCCGGCAGGGGTTTCATCAGAACATGGGGATGTTCAACGAATTGCGGGAGAGAAATCAGATTTCGTCCGCTTCGGCCTTGCGGCGAACGATGAGGATGAGCGCCGCGCCCACGAACATCATGCCGCCCAGCACGTAGAAGATGGTCGTGCCGATGCCGCCGGTCTCAGGCAGGGTCGCGCCGGACTTGTTGACGAGCTTGTTGTTCATCGTAGAAGCCGCCGTGAGTTCCATGGTTGCACTTGCACCGCCAGCAGCTTCCTTGTGGTCTGCCGAAATCGTGATGGTGACAGGATCCAGCGGATTATAGGTAGCAGGGACCGTGGTTTCCTTCAGCGTGTACGTGCCGTGATCCAGACCGATGATGTTGAACGTACCATTGGCTTCCGTAATCATTTCATTGTTTGCGACATCCGTATAGGTATCATTCGGCTTCGTGGTGCCTGCGACAATGTAATTGCCATCGGCATCCTTCCACAGCGGAACAACACGATCATTTTGGTCATAAAGCGTGAAGCCAGCGCCAGCCAGTTCTTTGCCTGCTTCAGCCGTGTTCGCATACTTCGTGTTGTTCACAACATAGGTGAAGAGCCACACATGGTCTTCCGGCGTTTTACCCATGCCATCAGCATTGGGGTTGTTGGAGTATTCCAAATCGACGCTGTTCTTGTTGTCCGTGCTGTTTGCGCTCGCGTTGAAGACCTGCGCTTCTTCGTTCAGATACGCCGTGTAAACAACCTCAACCGTAATCTTGTCCGTAACAAGGATGCTGGTGTTTTCTTTCATCACCTTCTTCAGGTCTTCGATTGTGAGCGTCCAAGACGGCTTATCCTGGTTTTCACCAACCTTGCCTGCGCCCTTCTGACCAGGCGTTGCAGTGCAAACATAATCGGTACCTTTCAGTGCGATGCCGTTCACCTTCACAGAATCAATCTGAACGAAGGTAATGCCCTTGGACATGGTGTCGTTGAAGACCAGCTTGTACGTCGGATAGTCATTATAATCCGCATTGACCGGAATAGTCGCGACCAGACGGAACTTGAAGTTTTCAAACAGCGCGTGGTCGGCACTCTCGCCCCAGCCTTCCGGATTCACTTCTCCGCCGTTCTTTTCAGCATCAGCAACTTCGTCCTGTACCTGCTTGTCCACAGAGGGCTTTTCAGACTTTGCAGTCGCAACGATGTCCTGATCCAGCACCTTTACAATCAGCAGCGTGGCAGCGCCGTCCTTGCCTTCCAGCTTTGCCTGATTGTCCCGCACAAGGTAATAGCCGGGGGTCAGTTTCTGGCTCTTGCCGGGGGCTGCTTTGGTGGAAGAGAACGTATCAACCGGAGCGGATTCAGCGTTCCAGTACTTCGTGATTTCAGCCAGCTTTTCCTGATTCGTGCCCGAAACAGTTTTCAGAGCCTCCAGAACTGCGTCCGGCACAGGATCACCAGTCGTGACCGCAGCAGTGTCGTTCTTGGCGTTTGCGCCCCACTTGACGCTCGTCAGCACTTTCGCACCAGATTCATCTGCTACAACATCAGCAGTGAAAATCTGGTATACCTGGTATTCGTGATCCACATCGTCCTTCGGATTCACCGTAATCGTAAAACCGGTAGCAGTCGGCGTATCGCCTTCCGTCACTTCAGAAGCGCTTGCGACAGTGACCATGCTCAGCACGAGCATCATGGCCAGCAGAATTGCCCAAAACTTTTTCATGGTTTTTCTCCTTTTCGTTGTCGTTTTTCATTCATTGGGAAACGTTTTGCGGGGATTACCGGGGTTGCCTACGTCGGGAGGTCTCCTGACGTATAGCTGCTATGCTTTTTTCATTCCTCCTCCCGTCGTTTTCTTCCCCATGTTTATACAAGGGCTTTCGCCCGCGTATACGGATTGAGCTGCCCCGGAAGGGGGCTGCCGACTGCTCAGCAGCCTTCCCTCCGGCGTTTGATTTCCTGCCCCAGCAGCAATGCCGCCGCTGCCATCAGCAGCAGACCGCCCGCCGTGTACGGCAGTGTGCCGATGCCGCCCGTCTCGGGCAGCGTGTAGGTAATGGGTGTGTTCGTAATCTGGAAGACGCGATTTTCGCTGTTCGCGGGGATCGGCGCGGTGTTCGTGGCGTTCGGGTCGTCCGTCACCAGCTGCCAGCCGCTGCCAACCGGGGTCTTCTCGACGACGTAGTAGCGGTAGATGTTGCCACCCGCGTCATACGCCGGGAGATTGTACCACTTGTAGCCCCACCAGATGTTCTTGCTGCCTTCCGGCGCGGTGTATTCAACCACTTCGCCAAACTGCCAGCCATCCAGATTCTTCGCGACGACCTTCCCCGCTTCCGCGTCCCAGCCAAGGGTAACGTTCGCGATGATCTTGTCGCCGTCCGCCGCCGTTTCCGCGGTGGTCTGCTTGAGCGTCAGCGTGATGTCCGGGAGGTTCGCGGGATTCAGCGTGAACTGATTGTCCAGCGACGTCCAGACCTTGCGGGCGCTGACGTCGGTCAGGGTGTTGGTGACGGTAAGGGTCTTGACGTTCAGGTTGATATCCGGCTGTTCGCCGTTCGTCGGGGCAGAAGCCGAATGGACTTCGTTGCCTTCCGCGTCCACTTCCTTGACGTAGTAGTACCATTCGCCGCTTGCGCCCGTATCCTTGTCAAACCAGTAGCGCGGGAGGCGGGTCAGCGTCAGCGTTGCGGCGTCGGTCGGCGTATTCGTGCCGACCGTCAGCTTCACGGTGCCGTCCGACAAGAGCGTCGCGTCCATGTTCGCTTCCAGCGCGCCCAGCAAGGGCGTGTAGCGTTCGTGTTGGGAAAGAGCAGCGCCGTCACGCTTTTCGCGCCAGATTTGCAGGTACACGACGGTATTGCGGACATTCAGCGGCAGTTCGCTTCCGCTGCCTGTGGGGAAATACGCCTGCCTGAACTGCTTGGTGATTTTCAGCTTCGTCGGCGTGTTGGTAATTGTGCCGATTTCGTTGAAGCCCAGCTCCAGCTTGCCGTCCGGCAGGTTGTTCAGGTAGCCCGCCAGCTCCACTTCGCGGATGATGAAGGACGCACTGCCGTAGCCCGGCAGATTCCGGATGGTCACGCGCCACGGTTCATCCGCCTTCGCCAGCCCCGACACATGCAGGTAGGGCGCGCCGTTAATCTGCACCAGCTCCGCCGTGAGCGAACTCGGCGTGCAGATAACGTTCGTCAGGCTGAAGTAGCTCTTTTCCAGCAGGTTTTCCGTTTTCCACTGCGTGGAGTAGACTTCCTGATACTTCATCATGACTTCAAGGTAGATGTCCTGCATCATGCCCTCTTCGCCGAACGTGTCCGCATCCGCCCATTGCTTGACAATGTTGATGGCTTTCGGTACGTTGGTGATGGTCACGTTGTTTTCCGTCGTATCCTTGAAGGTGATGTAGAGAATCGAGCCGACGAGTTCGCTTTCATCCGCCGTCATCACCGGCGTGTAGCGGTCCAGCGTGTCGTTGCCGACGCTCGTGCTTTCGAGGATGTAATAGCGGTACTTGCGCAGGCTGCCGTCGGGATTGAGGGTCGTGTCGTACAACGGCAGGTTGTCGATGGTCAGCTTCCAGCCGTTTTCCGCCGACAGGACGTAATTCTGATGGAACGGGTCGTTGGACCAGTTGTAGTGCACCACGCCGTCCGAATCCGTCCAGTTTTCGCCCCAGACGTTGCGGAAGAGCGAAATCGACACGTTCTGGATGCCCAGCGGGTTCTGTGCGCCGTCGTACTCAGGTTCAGCAGCCCACTTCTTCTCGATGTTGATTTTGCCGGTCTGCACGTTGGTGATGGTTGCGCTTGCGTCCGCGATGGTGACTAAGAAGCTTCCTTCCATTTGTGACGAAGAGGCTTTGAACGCATCCTTTGCCTTGATTGGCTCGCCAGCCGAATTGAGTTCAAGGACGTCGCCCACTTCTTTCGGCCAGTTCGCCGAGAAGGTGTAATTAGGCAGCGTACCACTCACAGGGTCTTCCGTCAGCTCATAGGTGTAAACATACGCCGTGTGAATAGAGCCGTCCGGATTATACTCAACATAGTACGCTTGCAGCGGTTGCGTTGTCGTCCAGTTTCCATTCGCATCCGGCATTATTTCAACGGTACTCGGATTGGGGTCGTAAGTTATCCACCCTTTTGTTTTATCCCATGAATGCGTTGTCTCAGTCAAGTTGAGCGTAACCTTTTCCGGCTTCTCGTTGACATTGACCCATTCTTTCGTCAAATTGAGGTTGAGATTTCCCACTTCATACCCCGGCAGGTTCTTCGCGTGGATGTTCGCCGTTCCGCCGTCCGCAGGCTGGTTCACCGCACCGGTTGTTTTCTTGACAAGCGTAGCGTCGCCTGTGTAGCTCACCTGATACAGATACGGGTTTAGCGCACCATTAATCGTTTCGTACCCCTCTACGATGTAATAGTAGTACGGCTTCTTCTGCGCTTCGCCGTTCTCATTCACCGTGAAATAGTACTTCGGCAGGTTGTTGAACTCCCAGACCGGTTCTTCGCCGCCCTCCGTCCAGTTTTTCGTGACGTAGGTGTACTGCTGATCGTCCGTCTTGATGGGATTGCCATTTCTGTCAAAGGTGAGTTGCTTCTTCGCCTGAATCAAGCAGAACGTCAGCTCATTCCTGTCGCGGAAGCGCGCCCAAGTCTTGCCCACCTTGACGTTGAACCGCTCGACGTAGTAGTTCTTTTCGGTCACTTCCGGGAGCGTGTCCGTCAGCGGCTGGCGATAAATCTCCTTGATATCGGTCAGTGCCGCGTCTGTGAAGTAGTCGCCCGGCTGCTGCGGGAAGTCCGCAGGCAGATGCTGCGTGCCGAAGTAGCCGTCAATCGTCGCTTCCGACACCTCGTAGGTGTACGCCCACGCGGATTTCACCGTGCCGTCGGCGTTGTATTGCGCATAAACCGACTGCGTTTCGTTCCATTCTGCCCAAAGCGCCGTGTACGTTGCCGTGGTATCCAGCTCGATTGTCTTTGTGGCGGGCGTTTCCGCTGTCCAGCCCGTATCCGGGGCATAGACATGGCGGGTGCGCGTCACGGTAATCTGCGCCTTCGTGCCTTCCGGCGTGGGCTTGTCCGCGGGATTGCCGGAAGCGTCCAGCCACTGCTTCGCCACGTTGAAGCGGTACAGACCTTCCTTCTCGCTCGTCAGCTTGTTGTTCGTCACGGTGACGGTGGTGCTGGTGTTCGCATCGCCCTCCGTCGTCACGAAACCGTCCGCTGGGCTATAGCTGACGCTGAACGGGAGGGTGGCTTCGTTTTGGTACTTGACCTCCTCCACCTTGTAGCGGTAGCTTTGCCTGATGGGCTGATTCTGCTCGTCGAAGCCCGTCACAGCGTACTTCGGGAAAGTGCCGAACACGACCTTGCTTGTGTTCAGGCTGCTGATGCTCATGACCCTCGTGACCGCTTGGAAGCTGTCGTCCGCGACCCACGCGCCGTTCTCCTGCTTTTCGCGGGTCAGGCGGAAGGTCAGCGTATCCTGCATGTTTTCAGGCTTCGCGCCTTCACCCCAGCGCTTCTCGGCTTCGATGGTCAGCTTCGCGATCTCGTAGTTCCGCAGCGTCGCCGTGCCGCGTGCATTCTCCGCATCTGCCTTCGGATTGGCGGGATTCCCGTCCGTGAAGTACTCGCTCGGGTGCTGCGGGAGACCGCTGTATGCCAGCTGGCAGTAGAAGCTGCTCGGCACGTTCAGTTCCCGGAGGCTGTAGGTGTAGGCGTGGGCGTTTTGGACAACGCCGTTTTCCATGGCGACCGTGTAGGTTTCCAGCCCCTCGAACTTGGCGCTCCATTTGTTCGCTTCTGCCAGCGTGACCGTGTCGCGGCGTTCCGTGCTGCCCATCGTCCACGCACCGTTGACGTAATCCCAGCGCGTCTTGTAGAGCGCGACCTGCACTCCGCCGAATTCCTCGGTAATCGTGTGCTTTGTGCCATCCGGCGCGTACCATTCCTTGGACAAGTCGATGCTGATTTCGCCGTACTTGTCCTCCGGACGGTAGACGTTGGTCAGCGTCGCCGTGACCGTGCCGGTGGTTTTGCTGGCGTTCGGGTCGATGGTGTAGGTGATGCCGGATGTGGTGTAGCTCGGCACTTTGCCCTCGACGATGTAGTAAATGTAGTAGAGCTTGTTGCCGTTCGCGTCCGCGCCGGTGGATTCCAGCTGCGACCACTGGGTGTGCCAGCCGTTCGCCGCCGTCAGCGTAGCCTCGCGGCCGCCGTAAGCGTCGTCCGGGTGCTGGCGGATTTTTGCCCACTGCGCGTCGGTGAACTGCGTGACCTGCGTCGGCACTTCGCCAACCGGCGTGCCTTCCGGGGTCATCGTGATGCTCACGTTGTTATAGTAGCGACCGTCCTGCCATTTTCCTTCCCAGTTTTTCCACTGCAAGCAGAAAATTACTTTTTTCTGATGCGTCATCTCGGTGGTGTAAACGAACTGTTTTCTCGACGTATCTTGCGGTTCCAAGACCACTTCTTTTCCGTCTACGCGAGCCACAATACGCGCAGCGTTGTCAAGTGCGCCACCAAGCAGGTTCAGCGTTAGCGTAACGTCCTGATTCTCCGGGAACTTCCGCACAATCGACGCGCTATTGTTATCCTTCATTTCCGCAGACAGGATGCATTGCGGATTCTGCGTTGCACCCGTGTCCAGCACGTCGGTATACTGTTCCTGCGTCAGCACATAGCGGCGAAGCATCACGAGGACGCTGGCAGGGCGCGCATCCTCATGGGCGTCGTCGCCAGCCCAGTTCTTCTGCACCTCCATGTCGTGGCGATCCTTGCTGTTCTTCACCTGAACGTTGATGCTCGCAGAGCCGTTGACGGTGTGCGGTCCATCCACCACGCCTTTGATGCCGGAAGCAGTCATGAGCTCCTGCAGCCGACTCTTTGAAATCGTGCCGAAGTTGCCATTGTTGAGACCGTCCGGGTATCTCTCCGGATGTGCTTCGGTATCGTCCGCTCTCGGAACGATGTGGAAGACGACCAGCGGGCGATCCTCCAGCACGAGGTGGTACGGTTCAACTGCATGCGTTTCCGCCAGCATGTACGCGACGTTCGGGTCGAGCGGACGCTCGTTCAGCTTCGCCGAATTGTATTGGTAAGTAATCATACCGTTTTGATCCGTGTAGACCTTACCATTTTCGCCGCCAACCGCCTCGAACTTGTTGGTTGCCGTGTTCCATGCGTAGAGGGTGAACTCCGTTCCCGGCAGCAGCAGCGAGGTGTTCGCGCTGTCCACCTTGCGGATGACCAGATTGTTGTGGATGTAGCCGCCGCCCTGACTGAAGTAGTCATTATTGCTGTTGTTCAGTTCGGTACTTGAGCTGTCTTTTCCTTCAAGGTTTGCGTGGTTTTTCAACGCCGGACTGATGCCCTTGTGGTTCACGTCGTTGAAGTTGTACTCGTTCGTCACCTCAGGCGGCAGCAGAATGTTCTCCTGCGCCGTGTATTCCAGAATCAGCGCCTTGCCGTCCGGAACGGTGACAGTTATGTTCAGCTTACGCGTGTTTACCGTCGATCCGCTAAAGCTCGGCGTTCCCTGCGCAGGATACTGGTAGGTTTTATTCCCTTCCTCCGTTTCCGTGAACTCCATCTTCCAGAGATACTTCTCTATCTCTGCGCCGCGCACCAAATGTCCCTTGCCGTTTTCATCAACGTTCAGAATCGGATTGCCGTTTTCATCCTTCAGCGCCTCGTAGAGCCTGAAGGAGCCTTCATCCAGCGTGACGTCTCGCAGATAGATATAATTATTTGGCCAGTTATTGCACCAACCAACAACGTCATACGACAGCGTATCTGTCAGCGTGAGGGTGCTGGAGCTTGGGCTTAGCTCCGCGCCGGCCTGGTTGATGTCGATGGTGTAGGTGATTCGCGCCTGCTGGTCGCCGCCCTTGACGCTGTAGCCCTTTTGGACGTTGATCGGCTTGACCGTCTCTTCCTCGTAGGTCAGCTCGGTCTTCTGCTCCTTGTGATAGAGCGTAGCGTCGTATCTCACGTCCAGCTGGTTGTTCAGCACGCCCAGCTCCAAACTGCCGTTCACCGCGGTTGCCAGGAAGTCGTCGGCAATCTTGCAGTGAACCTTGACGGTCATATCCGCCTTGCCGTTGAGGATCGTTTCCGAACCGCCGGTATTCTCATTCGGCTTCATGGAGATGTTGATTCTCTGCTGCTGCTGTGCGCCTTCGCCCACCGTCGTCAAATCAGCCTTGATGGAAATGCACTGCTCGCCCCACTCGTTGCTGACCTCATAGCCATCCGGAATCGTACCGGCATTGTCCAGCTTCTTATTGACAACGGTCATCTTCGTGCTGTCCGTTTCGCTAAGAATCAACCTCGATCTGCCGTATTCGATGTAATCCACCACAATGTGCGGCGGGAGCGTTTCGGTCAGGGTGATTTCGTCGTGCGCCACGCCATCATTGCGCAGGAGGATGGTCCAGTACAGCTCGTTCTCATGGATGATCTGTCCGTTCAAATCACCAACGCCATGGTTGCCGAATTTCTTCTCCACCAGGTCGTTCGGGGCGACCTTGTACCACGCGTCTCCGTTCTTGCCCGCGTTAACAGCCGTGTTCTTGAAGTCAACCCAGCCAGTGCGGGATTTTTCCAGATAGATGGTCGTCTGGTACGGGAGCGTAACGCTTGTCGTCGCGTTCACATCCGTATTGGCGTCGTTCAGCACAACGCCCTCGCCCGTCGTTTCAAACCGGAAACCATAGTAGTAGCCTTCCGTCAGCGTCGTTTCCGCAGACACCACCATCGTGCCTTCATTTTTGCCCTGACTGTCGCAGGTCAGCAGCGTAATGGTGTACGGCACATTCTGCGCATCATGCTTTTTCACAACATCGAGGTTTTTGATGTCGTTGAGCAACGTCTGCGCCTGAGCCGCCGTCATGTAGTGCTGCATGATTTCTGTTCCGTTTTTCCATTCCACCTTCTTGTCAAGCGTATCGCCGAAGTTCAGCTTATACTGAACATCCTTCGTCGCCGGGAAGGTGTACGTCGCGTTCCACGCTACCGGATACAGACCATCGGTGTATTCGCCGTTCTTCGTCGGATCCGCCGACATACTCGCGTCAACCGACTTCACCACATTGTAACGCGTGTCCTGCCCTACGGTCACGGTGCTTGTCTTTTGTTCGCCGTCGAATTCCGCCGTGTTTGTAATCTGTTGATTCTGCGCGGTTGCTTCCACCGGCGTTTTGTATTGGATTACGATCTTAGCTGTGGTGTCCTTGAATTTCAGCTGCGGTTTGCCGTCCACGCCGGTTTCCACGGTAAAGTAATCCGTGTAGTTTTCAGCGGTGATAGGCGTGTTATTCGCCGTGATTTGCGACACATAGCCCTTGCCGTCCGTCTTCGAAAACAGCAGACTGCCGTTTTCGTCCACAAGCTGGTCGAACATCGTGTCCGTCAGCGTCTTATCCTTGATATTGAAACGGTTTTCGTTGACGGTGAGCGTCCACTGAATGCAACCCTCATTGGTGTTGTACCAGTTGCTCTTTTGCAGCTTTTTAATCTGAACGTCAGTAGGGTTGCTGTTAGAGGAATTCTGGGAATGATCCCACTTTCCGCCACTCTGGGCAGCGAAAGTGTTTGTCAGCTGATCGTATTCACCGGTCATTCCGTCCTTGTCGAACGTGTATTCATACTTAATTTCGTATGTTTCATTTGCCGAAAGCGGCGGCAGCACATAGTCCGTCGTCATGGTATAGACCTTGCCGCTTTCGTCTGTCGTGTTCGCATAAACGTAGTGAATGTGCGTTCCCGTCGTACCGCAGGCGCATGTACCGTCCGTCTTGATTTCTGTCGAAGCAGAGTCAACAGCGGGCACCTGACTCCAGTTAGAGTGTGTTTTAACCTCCGTGACGGTCATGTTTGTCAGGGCAATTTGCTTATTCACCGCCGTCATGACGTCTCGAGCAGTCGCGTTCTTGCCGTTCGTGCCCTTTGTGGATTCGATTTTGACGGTATACTCAATCGTTCCTTTTTCCCAGTTGACATTAGCCCCGCTTTTCCAAGTTTTCAAATCGCTGAGGAGGGAGTTGTTGCCCCTGTCGATGTCCTCCCACTTCACGGTAGTCGATGCGCCACCGAACTTGATGGTCAGGTCGTCGTTGCCCAGATCCTTAACATCGTCCTTGCGGATTTCGGCGCTCATCTTCATGGTGCCGGTGCGGTCGTCATGGCTGGGGTGTTCTCGGACAAAGTCAATATACTCGTCGGTGAACCACATTTCAACGTTATTCGTTTCGGGATTGTACTGGAATTTGAACGCCGACTTTTCATTGCTGAATTTGGCGTCCGTGCCCGACCAGACAGAAGTGCTGTCCGTTTTGATATGCGTATTCTCTGCCGGAATAATAATCTTGTTGCCTTCGCCATGGCGAAGAATAGCTGCATCCGAAATCTTGAAATCCGCTGCGAAGCTATAGTTGTACGCATTGGCATTTTCCGGAAGTATGATGTTTGATACCGTAATATTGGTAATCTGCATGCCGCTCTCGCTGACGGCAGGCGGTTCGTTCGCCATCATCAGGAAGCCCGGGTCGAGTCCAAGCGACGGCATCATCATGTCGTCCGGCTTCGCGGCATCAGCGTCCATCGACGGAATCACCGTAAGCGCAGGTGTCGGGGACGGCTCGTCCATCGGGGCAGCAGTTTCGGCGGCGTTTTCCGTCGGCGTGGGCGTTACAGGCGGCACAAGCGTCGGTTCTTCCGTAGGCGCAGGCGTTGCTGTGGGCGCTTCCGTGGGCGTTGACGTCACTTCGGGAGCTGCCGTCGGCTCAGCTGTCGCTTCGGGGGCTGCCGTCGGCTCAGCTGTCGCTTCGGGGGCTGCCGTCGGCTCAGCTGTCACTTCGGGGGCAACCGTCGGCTCAGCTGTCGCTTCGGGGGCTGCCGTCGGCTCAGCCGTCACTTCGGGAGCTGCCGTCGGCTCAGCTGTCACTTCGGGCGCTGCCGTCGGCTCAGCCGTCACTTCGGGGGCTGCCGTCGGCTCAGCCGTCACTTCGGGGGCTGCCGTCGCATCGGGGTTCGGGGTCGGGTCATAGTAACAATCAGCCGTGTGCGTGTGCTCTTCTTTGCCGCAGATATAGTGGCGTTCGTAGCAGTCCGCCGTGTGATGATGGCCGGAATCCTCCGCCGTCACCGTCACAATGCATTCATTCGTATGCTGATGCCGCAGCACCTGAATATAACCACAGGTATAGTAACCGGTTTTCGCATCGACGCAGGACGCGGAATGCGTGTGCACTTTCGCCGGGTCAGGATAGAGCTTGCACTTCAAGTCGCCGCGCACCATCTCGTAGCAAGAATCATCATGCGTGTGTGCGCCTTCGCCCTCAAACAGACCGCAAGTCGGTTCTTCCGTCGTCGGATAGCAGGCATCCGTGTGGTGATGCGCGCCCTCACCTTCCGTCAGGCCGCAGGTGTACGTCCGGGTCACTTCGTAGCAGCTGTCATCATGGACATGCGGCATGTCGGAGTTCGTCGCAACGTCCTCGGTGCAAATCAGCGTGCGCGTTTCCGTCACGCAATCCGCCGTGTGCTGGTGCCCTTCGCTCTCAAACAGACCGCAAGTCGGTTCTTTCGCCCGGTAGCACGCATCCGTGTGGATGTGCCCCTCGCTTTCCGTCAGTGTGCAGGTCAGCTGTTTTTCCCAGTTGTAGCAGGCATCCGTGTGCTTGTGCATCGGATGCTCCTCCAGCGTGCAGATAAGAACGCCGTTGCTGTCGTAGCACTTCTCGTCATGCTCGTGGATGTAGCCATCCCAGTAGCCGCAGCTGAGTTCGCCCTGCGCATTATAGCAATCGGAGGAATGGCGGTGCGGCTCAAAGCTGCAGCGCATAATATCGGTAAAGACTGTCTCCGCCTCGCGCTCGGAAATCAGGCAGGTCAGCTCATCCACGTAGCAGTCCGCCGTGTGGGTATGCTCCTCCAGCCCGCAGTACGTTTCCGCCGCCATCGTCAGGCCCGGCATCATCAGCACATAAGACGTGCAGATGGCGACAACGAGTGCCAGCGCCGTGACCGTCTTAAGCAGACGCATCCGGCGCTTCCGCTGCGCAACGTATTTTTCTGCTAATTCCATGAGTTTGCGGTTCATGTCAGCATCCTCCGATTCTGGAACCTGTGTTCCTCTTCTTGCTGTATTGTACTTACGTTATTGCAGGAATCCAATGCGGTTCAGCGGCCAAATGCGGAGCGTTACGCGCCCCATAATCTGCTCTTCGGACACTGGACCGACCAGTGTGCTTCTGCTGTCGCGCGAGGTGGAGCGGTGATCACCCAGAACAAAATACCGCCCGTCCGGCACTTGGTACGGCAGCGTGATGGAGCAGTCGCCCAGCGCGCGGTCGGTGATGTACGGCTCATCAAGCAGTTCGCCATTGATGTAGACGTTGCCGCTTCCGTCGATGTTGACCCACTCGCCCGGCAGGCCGATAACGCGCTTAATCAGCACCTTATTGTTGTAGTAAAAAGCGATAATATCGCCGCGCTGCGGATTTGACCCGCGCACGACCATTGTGATTTCGCCCTGCCCGACCACCGGCGTCATTGACGTGCCGGTGATTTGCAGGATGGGCATGACCATGGTTGCAATCAGCACCGCGACCGCCGCCACCACCAGCAGCGTATAGAGCGTGCTGCGCAGGGCGCGGTTGTAGCTGTGCTTGCGCTTTTCATGCTTCAGTTCCGTTTCCAATTGTGCGGATGTGGGGTTCATTTGCCGCAGCAGGTGGGCGCGTTCCGCCGCTTCCTGCGTGTCGTTGAGCAGCTGTTTGCCCGTTTTCTGCTGATTCTTGTCTTCTGACACCTGCGCGCCCTCCCTTCTGTCATGTTTCTTTACTGCTGATTGGCGGCTTTCTTTGCGCGCGCGAGGATTTCCTGCGCTTGGCTTTCTGCCGCGCTGATTTTCTCCTGGCAAAGCCGCTCGACGTTCTGCTGATACTGTTCCGCGGCCTTCTGCGCCGCCTCAAACACGCCGTTTAACTTCAGCGATGCCTCCGCAATCGAGCCGCACGTTTCCAGCTGCAGCTGCTGACTTTGCAGCGCCGCTTCTGCCGCATTCAGCCGCTGCTCCAGTGCTTCAAATTCCCGTGCCTGTTCCAGCAGCAGTTCCAGCAGCTCCGCGCGTCCCAGCTTCCGCAGTTCCTTCTCTGTCACAGTTCACGTCTCCTTCGCATGTAACGCATTTATCGTTTCTCGATATGTAATTCGCCAGATTTCCGGCGAATCACAGTTCAAGTTCTTACATGGTTTATTATACCATCAAATCTTCAACTGTCAAGACGGAAAAATAACATTCATTATGCTCATTTGGTGCATTTTTGTGTGTTTTGCCATACTTTCGTGTGGCAATTTTGTCATTTCCACCTGTTAACGGCTTGTTAGTTTCCTGAGTATTGTTATTTGCATGTTAAAACTATCGTAATAGGAATATTTTTTTGTCTGTTGCTTTCCTCGAATTTTCGTAATTTTCGTTCAGTGTACGCAAATTTTCGACCGATTTTTCTTTGTTTCCACGCCATTCGTTCGTCTTTTTCAATGTAACATTCCAGACTTGGCAAACAAAAAACAGCATAATATTGTTGATTCGCGAAAAAAACAGGAGCAGCCCGTAAATTGTGCTGCTCCTGCCCAATATTCTGTTACCCATTCGGGTTTGCGCTGTCGTCATCCTGGCGATACTGATCTGTACGGCGACGATGGCGCGGCGTTTCCTCTGCCGATTTCGCCACCGGGCGCGCATACGGATTCTCCATCGTCGTCGTGCTCTTCGGCGCGGCAGTGGACGGGGTCTCCTGCGGCTTCGTCAGGGGCTGAATCGGCGTGCGATAACCGACTTGCGGTCGGTTCTGCACATCCTGCGTCTGCGGAACGGGTGTCGCCGGACGCACCTGCACAGGCGAAACGCCATTGCTCGTCTGCGGACGCTGCTGCGGGGTTGCGTACGCGCCGGTGCGCATCTGCTGCGGCTGACCCGCCTGACGCGCAACCGGACGATCCGCATTGCGCGCTGCCTGTGCGCGGCGCTGCGCCGCCTTCATCGCAACCTCACGCTGTTTCTTCTGGTACTGCATGAAGGCGAATCCGCCGCCGCCCAGCAGCAGCACGACCGCAATCACGATGAAGATAACCAGCCCGCTGTTGCCGCTCTCGTTCACCACAGGGTACGTCGCGGCTGCGGTGGGCAGCGGTTCGAGCGTCGGTGTGGGCGAAGCGGAAGGCGTCGGCGTGGCGGTTTCCTGCGTAGGGGCAGTTGTGGGCGAAGTCAGCGGGCCGGGCGTTGAAAAGCCCTGCCACGGCACATAGCTGACCGTTGCGCCGCTGCCCTTCCAGTCGTTGATGGTCTTGTCTTCTTCCGGAATCAGACCGCTGGTCGGTTTTGCAGTGGCATTCCCCGTCGTGTTGTTCTGGATGCCCTGAATGTACTCGCTGCTTTGCAGGAACTCTTCCATTTCCTCCACTGTCATCCAATGGAAGTATTTTCCATTGACGTAACCTTCTTGGTCATTGTAGCGGATGTGATACCACGTTTCGCCGTCCGTTCCGGTCGTTGTGCCGAGGACAAAGCAGAACGCGTAGTTGTACAGCTTTCTGATACGGCTCGCGTTCATGCTGGGCTGCTGGCGGAAATTGACCGAGGTCGTCGTGGTCACATAGCCGTAGCTGGAGTAGTTCGTCGGGTCGTAGGGCTGGGGCGTGGTGACAAGCGTGGGTGCGGGCGTGGCGTTCAGGTTGTTCAGGTACGCCTCGATTTCCGCCTGCGTCATGAAGCGGAGCATGTCATAGCGCACATAGCCCCACTGCCCATTATACTGCACGCGGTGCCACGGCATACTGCCCAGATAATCCTGCCCGGAGACGTAGACAACTTCGCCCTGCATCAGGTACGCCTCAATCGCGCTGAAGTCGCCCGCCATCTGCCGCAGCGGCACGTTGTTGCCCACAGCGTAGGCGTAGCCCATCTCCTGTGCGGGAACAGGCGTCAGGTACGGCGTGGGGCTGGGCGTGGGCGTGCTGCGGGACTGATTCCACTGCTGAATGTACACCTGCGCCTGCGCGTCGGTGACGTAGCGGAGGTTCGCGTCCGGCACATAACCAGACGTCCCTTCCAGCGTGGTCACAATGTCCCACGTTTCACCCGCCGTGTTCAGCTGGCTATTCACATACACCAGCACATTCGCCTGCAGCGTCGCCATAACGTAGTTGCCCGTGCCGATGCCGGTGCGCATTTCGGTTTCGCGCGTAGTGACGGCATAGCCCTCATACGGCACAGCGGTCGGCGTCGGGGTCGGAGCCTCGGTCGGGGTCTGCGTCGGTACGGCAGTTGCCACCTGACGATACCAGAAGGCAATATCCGCCGCATCCATGCTCAGCGTGCCGTCTTGGAAAACAGTCAGGGTGATTTGCTCGCTGCCGGGAATCAGCTCATAGCCATCCCGCAAATTCGTCGGCATCGGGCTCAGGATGTATGTGCCGGGCGCGAGCGTCATCGACTGCGCATTCGCCACGGGATTGCCGTAGCTGTCCAGATACTGGATGATGATGGTCGCGTTCTGCGGTGCGGCAGTCGGGGTAGCCGTCGGCACTTCCGTTGGAATTTCGGTCGGAATCGCCGTCGGGGTCTCGGTCGGAACCGGCGTGCCAGTCGGAATCGGCGTTGCCGTCGGCACAGGTGTTGCGCCGGTGGATGCGGCATACGCGTCGCTTTCCGCCTGCGTCATGATGGTCAGGAATTCGCTCTTGATGTAGCCGCTCTGCCCATCCACCATGACGACGCTCCACCGTTCGCCCTTGTCATTCAGCATTTCGTTGACGACGTAGACGTTCGAGCCATTCGCCAAGCGCTTGATGACCGTGTTGCTCTTGCTGGTCGAGGGCTCGCTGCGGAACGCCACTCGATTGCCGTTGATGGTCGCGTAGCGGTTGACCGGCTGCCCGACGGGAATCGGCGCTTCAGTGGGCGCAGTGGTCGGCGTTTCGGTCGGAATCGGCGTATTCGTGGGCGCTTCGGTCACGGGAACATCCGTCGCAGCGCTTTGAACCGGGCGATAGTAGAACGCCAGCTCTTCCTCCAGCGCTTCCGCGCCTTCAATCAGCAGACGACCATCTTCCGTTACGGTCAGGTCGAACTGCGTCCAGCTGCTTTCCAGCTCGTAGCCAGGGATGGAATCATACGCGGGGGTAACGTGGTACATCCCCGGCACAAGTTCTTTCACCGTCGGGTCGGCAATTTCCACACCCTCGGTGTTGTAGTAGCGGATGGTGACGGTCACGAACTGCTGCGCAGGCGCGGGAGTATCGGTCGGCGCGTCCGTCGCCGGAATGTCCGTTGCAGGCACGTCCGTTGCGGGCGCAGGCGTGTCCGTCGGCGCTTCCGTCGCGGGAACATCCGTCGGAGTCTGCACCGGGTGATAGTAAAATCCGACCGCATCCGCCGGAATTTCTTCGCCATCCATGTACAGCGTGCCGTTCGCATCCACCGTCAGGTCAAACTGCGTCAGGGTACTGTCCAGCTCGTAACCGGGGATTTCGCGCTCCGGAATCATCGGATACGTCCCCGGCAGCAGTTCCTTCACCACCGGGTCGGCAATTTCCACGCCGCTCATGTCGAAGTAGTGAATCGCCACCGGCATCGTCTGCGGGGCGGGCGTGTCCGTCGGCGCGGGGGTATCGGTCGGCGCTTCGGTTGCGGGTGCTTCCGTCGTGGGAATATAATAGTAGAAATACACCTCGCTCGGCGTCGCGATACCGCCGGAAACGTTCACTTCCACCGTGCTTTCCGTGCCGGGCATCGGCACATAGCTGTCCGCCATGCCCTGCGGATTCGCCGTCACAAGGTGCGTCCCCTCGCCCAGCGTCAGCGTGTCGTCCATCGCAACAGGCTCGCCCTCGGAATTGAGGTAGTGCACGGGCACGTTCACTTCGGTCGGCTGCGGGTCGGCATAGAAGAAGGACACACTCGCCAAGTCGGTCGTACCGTCAGGACGCAGCGTGACCGTCTGCGGATTTTCGCTGATGAGGTCGTACCCGCCCACGCGGTCGCTGGCGGCATAGATGTAATTCACGCCCTCGGTCAGCGTCTGCGACTGCTGATCCAGCAGCGTGCCGTTCTCGTGATAGTAGAACACGTCGATGTTGGATGTTACCGGCTGCGGCGTGGCATAGTGGAACACAACGGGATTCACGCTCGCCGTGCCGCCGTTGTCCACCCACACATGCACCGTGTCCTCGCCGACAAGCTGATACCCAGCAGTCATCGCGCTATTGGCGGTAACATAGTTGTCGCCCTGATTCAGCGTCACATACTGCGTGTCCAGAATCGTGCCGTTGTCATCCAGCTGATACAGCACGGTCACTTCCGCCTGAATGACGGGCGGCTCGGTCGGGGCTTCGGTGGGCACTTCCGTCGGCGCTTCGGTCGGCTGCTCCGGCACGGCGTAGACAAAGCGCACCTCGCTCGGCGACGCGTTGCCCATGCTGTCCACAAACACATCCACCACGCCGGACGCGGGTTTGACAAGCAGATAATCCCACGGCACAACACTGGAATTGGCGTACACTTGGGTAGTCGCGTTCGTCAGGCAGCTTGCGTACTGGAAATCCAGCTGCTGGCCATCCTCCGTCACATAGTACACCGGCACGTTGACACTCTCCTGCGCGGGCGTTTCGGGCATTCCCTGCGACGAGAGGTACAGCGGGAACATCCCTTCATAGACGCTGTTGCAGTAATAATCCACTTCATACGAATACATCGGGTCAAGGGCAGTCGCATCCTGCGTCCACATGATTTCCGACGCATAATCTTTCAAGTAGAAAGTATACGCCGGGTCAGACGATGCAACCTGCACCTGAACCGTGCTGAAAAGGGCGGACGCATCCAGCGTCGCCCAATACGCATGTTCCGCGCTGTCAGGCACGGGGAACGCCTGCGTTGTCTGCTGCTGTCCCTGCGAATCCGTCCAAATGACGGACACGACGACGTCCTCCCAGCGATCCAGCGCCAGCGCCGGAACCATCGCGGTTGTCATCAGCAGCGCCGCCACCATCAGCACAGACAGCAGACGGCCAAGACCTTTGACGCCGGATTTTCTCATGTTGGGTTTCCTCCTTGCTCCTGCCCTTTGCGGGCCTGATGCCATTCTATTATACCGCAGCGGCGCGGTTTGTCAATCTTCCGCACCCTGCCGCATTTTTCCTTGCGATTCGCAGGATTTTTTGCGTCTCTTGTCGAATCACTATGGCGAAAATCATCCTATTGTTTGAGGAGGACATTGACCATGATGGACGACAAGCAGCTGACGGAAGAGTATTTGGATGGGAAAGTCGTTTTTCCCGGCAAGATTATCCGCGTTGAGCATTGGCATGTGCGCCTGCCCAACGGCGAAACCGCCCTGCGCGAGGTGGCATGCCATCCGGGCGCGGCAGGCATTGTTGCGCTGGATGATGACGGGAACGTGATTCTCGTCCGCCAGCATCGCATCGCCGTTGGCCGCTTGACGCTGGAAATTCCGGCGGGCAAGCTCGATGGGGTGGATGAAGACCCGTTCGTCTGCGCCCAGCGTGAGCTGAGCGAGGAAACCGGGCTGACCGCCGACCACTGGCGCAAGCTGACCGTGCTGGAGACGACCCCCGGCTTCTGCAACGAGCGCATCCACCTTTACCTGGCGACGGGGCTGCACGCTGGAAAGACGCATCCGGATGAGGATGAGTTCGTCTGCACACTGCGGATGCCGCTTTCCGACGCGGTACAGAAGGTGATGGACGGCACGTTCCGCGACGGCAAGACCGCGCTGGCGCTCCTGATGGTGCAGCAGCTGCTGTCCGCCCCCTGCAAACAATAAACGTGCGAAACGCGCGTTCTGTTCCATCCACGCTTATTGTAACAAATATTTCATCAAAATGCAATCGTGTGGACGGATTTTTGCGCGTTTTTTCGGAAAATTTCGCTGACGGAGGTGCTTTATGGCTGGAAAAAAGCAGCGTCATCCCCTGTATGTTCTCTTTCTGCTGCTGATGCTGCTCATGCTGACGCTTGGTGTGTATCTGCTTGTTGTCGGCTGTCAGCAAGGGAATCCCCCTGTGCCGCTTGCGCCGTTTTCGCCGCAAATTATCGGAGGTTTCTTCCGCCATGTATGAAAAGCTGGGGCAATGGCTCTCCCACCGCAATCCGCCGAATGAGCCGATTCCCGCAGCGGATTACTTCGCGTCCCTGCCGCGCCTGACGACCGACCGGCTGCTCCTGCGTCCGCTGACAATGCGCGATGCGGCGGATATGTTCGCTTACTCCCGCGACCCCGAAGTCGCTCGGCATGTTCTCTGGGATGCGCACAAGTCGATGGCGGATACGCGCAGCTGCCTGCGCTACATCATCAGTCAGTACCACAGCGGCGCGCCGTCCAGTTGGGGCATCGTGCTGCGCGAAACGAACCGCGTCGTCGGCACGATTGGCTTCATGAGTTACAGCGACGCGGACAGCGTGGTGGAACTCGGCTATTCGCTCGCCCGCTCCTGCTGGAACGGCGGACTGATGACCGAAGCGCTGGCAGCGGTGCTGCGCGAATGCTTCACCGCGCTGCGCATCCACCGCGTCGAGGCGATGCACGAGTGCGACAACCCTGCCAGCGGGCGCGTGATGGAAAAATGCGGTATGCGCCACGAAGGGACACTGCGCGGCAAGGTGTTCAACAAGGGCAATTTCCACGACGTGGAGCTGTGGGCAATGCTGCGGGAGGACTGGGACGCGCGCCATTGAGCGAGTTTCTTCCTATCTATATGCTGGAGGATACGCGAATGCAGTTTGACATGATTTCTGGGCTGCGGTGGATTCACTCGTCTCGTCCGACAAAGCGGCGGCGCGCGAAATAAGCGCATCAAAAAAGAGGGCTTCCGCCCCCTTTGAATTGGATTTATACTAATTCGATTCCAAAACATGTCATCGAGCATAGCAGATTTTTCGTTCCGGCAAAGCTGAGTGAAGCGAGGCGTACT
>ENA-OWRJ01001151-OWRJ01001151.1-human-gut-metagenome-genome-assembly--contig:-NODE-1151-length-29688-cov-34.163635_pt1 | contig 29688 bp, 29 predicted proteins | sample MGYA00248269_ERZ651897 | MGnify/ENA primary metagenome ERZ651897 (study PRJEB26924, sample SAMEA4378252) | human gut metagenome | biome: human gut; feature: human-associated habitat; material: faeces...
CGTTATTGCAGTAAACATGCAATCGCTGAACCAGCTAAACCTTTATTTTGTATCTATACTGCACCAATGAGTTTAAGTTTAGCAGGATATCTTGCTTGTGTTGCTGATAAATCTTTAATTATGATTGTAATTATGCAGATATTAGCTCAAGGTTTATTTGTGGCAGTGCTTACACAGATGCCAAAACTTTTAAAATTAAAATTCTATCCTAGTTATGCAGCATTTACTTTCCCATTTGTTATCACTGCGATTGCACTTCGTCAGACTGTTAGTTATTTAAACAAAATCAATATAACAGTACCTAGCATTTTAAATTATGTAGTAGGAGTGGAAACTATCTTAGCTACAGCGATTGTAACTTATGTGTTTATCAGATATTTGAAATTCTTACATGAACAAATGATTGTGAATATGGGGGATAGAGCGAAAACAGTTTTTGGTACAATAGCTAATATTGTTAAATAATGAAGCCTTCAAAATTCTAAGAATATACCTTAATACTATTTAGGTTTAGATTTTATATCTAAACCTATTTTTTTATTTTTATGACAAAAATAAAAAGACAAGTAAAATACTTGTCTTTATGATATAATTCTTGGCATAGGGAATAAATTGATGTGTCATGCCTCTCTTTTAGGGAGGTGGTAAATATGACGAATTATGAAGTATTGTCTTTGATAATATCTTTATTAACGCTTATATTTACTATACTTTCTTATTTTAATTGATTTTAAAATAAAAAAGAAGCCATCTTGATGGACAGCCTCTTCTTCAACAATAACACTATAAGAAGAGGGCTGACATCGGCAAACATCAGTTTATTCTCTTCTTTGTTTATTATACTACAATGAATATGGCAAAACAAGTTGAATTAATTTAGATATTATATTAGGTATTATAATTGATTTGTTTTAACTAAGGACAGGATATGTTATCAAAAAGCATTTTGCCAAATAGTCTATAGATGGTATAATATAGCTATTGTTTTTAACTATTTATAATTTGTATATATAAGAAAGGATGGAAATGAATGGTTGAATCAGCATGGTCGCTATTGCCTCCGATAATTACCATAGTATTGGCTTTGGCGACAAAAGAAGTATACATGTCGTTGATTGTGGGTATCTTTGTAGGGGCTTTAATGTTCACAGGCTTTGATTTATTAGCTGCTATTGATACATTTTTTGCAATTATGTCCGATAAAGTTGGCGGAAATGTATATATTTTAGTATTTTTGGTCTTATTAGGTATTATTGTAGCAGCTATTGCTCGTTCTGGTGCTTCTCGTGCTTATGGTGAATGGGCAGCAAGTGTAATCAGAGGAAAACGCAGTTCCTTACTTGTTACTTCTATCTTAGGGGTAGTTATCTTTATCGATGACTATTTTAATTGTTTGACTGTAGGTACAGTTATGCGACCTGTTACTGATAAATTTAATGTAACTCGTGCAAAACTCGCTTATATCATTGATGCTACAGCAGCACCAATTTGTATTATTGCTCCAGTATCTAGCTGGGCAGCAGCAGTTAGTTCTTCACTTCCAGAAGACAGTGTTATTGATGGTTTCTCCTTATTCTTGCAGACAATTCCTTTTAATATGTATGCATGGTTTACTATTATCTTTATGTTGTTCTTGATTTGGACTGGTAAAGATTTTGCTGCTATGAAAACTTTAGAGAAAAAAAGCGGTGGCAAATTAGTAATTCCTGAAGAATATAAAGAAGAAAAAATGGAAGCAGTAGGTAATGGTAAAATCTTAGATTTATTATTACCACTTATCGTTTTAATCGGTGGTTGTATCTTCGGTATGCTTTATACTGGTGGCATTTTAGAAGGTGCTAGCGTATCTGATGCTTTTGCAAATTGCGAATCTGCTAGAGGTCTAGTAATTGGTTCCTTTATCGCTTTAGTATTCACATTCTTACTCTATGTACCACGTAGGGTGCTTCGCTTTGGTAAATTCTGTGAATGTTTCAACCAAGGTTTTAGAGCTATGACTCCAGCTATCTTCATTTTATGTCTTGCTTGGAGCTTATCTGGTGTTTGTGGTGAAGATTATTTGAATATCGGTGGTTATGTTGGCGGTATCGTATCCAATAATGCTACTGTAGGTATGTTCATGCCAGCTGTATTCTTCCTTGTAGCTATCGGTCTTGCATTCGCTACTGGTACTTCTTGGGGTACATTTGGTATCTTGATTCCTATCGCACTTGCTGTAGTATCTACTGATCCTCATCTTTTAGTAGTTACAGTAGCAGCAGTATTAGCTGGTGCTGTAGGTGGTGACCATGTATCACCAATATCTGATACAACTATCTTAGCTTCTGCGGGGGCTCAATGTAGTCATATCGACCATGTAAGTACACAGGTTCCATATGTTATCGTAGTAGCTAGTTGTGCATTTGTAGGTTATTTAGTAGCTGGCATTGCTGGTAATGGCTGGATTGGTGTAGTATCTGGTTTTGTTTTATTAGCTATAGCTATGACTTATATTTATAAAGTTTTAATGAAAGATTAATAAAGATTAATTAAGAAAACTCTAGGATTTATATTCTAGAGTTTTTTTATATCTAAGTTTATATTTGATATTATTAGGAAAATTATATTTTTTTGTAAAATATAAATATAAAATAAGAAAATAATATAGTATTGGATTTTTACATATATATGATATAATATAAAATTAGTTAAGAATGGATTTATAAATTAATAATAAAATTTGTGGAGGATTTTATGGGAAGATTTTATAAAAAAGCGATAGTTACAGCTTTATTAGTATCAGCATTATCAACTACTGCTTTTGCAGCCTCAAAAGATAATACAGATTATGAAAATATACCACCAGAAGCTGTTATTGTTACAGATTTTAATAGTGATATCTTTAAATCATCAGCATTTTCTAATTATGATAATGAATATCAACAGTATAGATTAAGTAAATATGATATTATAAATGTGAGTATTGTGGGCTTTAATGATAGTCTTAATAAATCAAATACTATGGGACGATATGGATATACTTCTAGTGCGATTAATGGCAGTGTAAATTATAATTCTACATTAGCACAAACAGGTTTTAATGATATTGTAATTGGTCCTGATGGATATGCACAACTTCCGTATGCTGGTTCAGTAAAACTTGCTGGGCTTACAGTTGATGAAGCAAAAGATTTACTCACTATGAAATTAGGAAGATATTTAAAAATACCATCTATGTCGGTGATAGTTACTTCTTATGGACCTAGAAAAGTACAGGTTTTAGGAGAAGTAGAAAAACCAGGCATTATAGAGCTTGCGGCAGATGACATGAATGTTTTGGCTGCTGTAACAAGTGCAGGTTGGGCAAACAAATATGGTCGTATCAAAAAAATACAAGTTATTCGCATTATTGATGGTGTGATGTATGTAAAAGAAGCTAATTTAAAAGATTATATCGAAAAACATGATATACGTCAGAATATAGAATTAAAAGATGGAGATATCTTATATATTCCTCGTTCTAATAAAATTGACCTTCAAGATGATATTATGCCTTGGATTAGTTTCTATGGATTATACAAAAATATTACTGATTAATGGAGTTTTGATTTAATGGATACACAAAATAATGATACAATTGATTTAAAAAAATTGTTTTCTTTAATGATAGAAAAGAAAATGATAGTTATAACGATAGTAGTAATTTGTACTATAATCGCCACTATAGTAGCTTTTGTCTTACCAAAATCTTATCAATCTACTACACTTGTACGTGTAAAATCTGGTAATAGTTCCATGTCTGGTTATGCAGCTATGGCAGCTGGCTTTGGCATAGATATAGGGGGAGCAGGAAGTTCTGGTTCACCTGAATCTTATATTGAGTTAATGAAATCTCGTGAAGTTTTAGAGCCTATTATTGCTGAATTAGATATACCTGATGAAGATAAAGAAAAATTAACAGCAGAAGGTTTTGCAAAGAAAAATTTAGAAGTTACTAATATTAAAAAGACAGATTTAATAACTATAGCTGCTTATGGTAAAACACCAGAGGAAGCACAGATGATTTCTCAAGGGGTAGCAGATAATTTCTTATCCTTGATGACTAAATTAAACAAAGAAGATAATTCCACTACTTTGAAATTCCTTGATGAACGCATAAAAATCGCAAAAGAAGAGATGGAAACAGCAGAAAATAAATTAGCTGCTTATCAACAGGAACATAAAATCTATGCACCTGATGAACAAGCCAAAGCTATTATTGCTAATTTAAATAATTATGATACAACAATTGCTCAGCTTCAAGCGCAAAGTGAAGGTGATAGTGCGAAACTCGCTGGTGTGAGTAGTCAATTGGAGCAGCAAAATGCTTCTTTATTGGAATATAATGTATCTGATAATACAAATATCGGCAATATCCGTGAGTCTATAGTCAATAAACGTGTAGAACTTGTAGGACTTCAGCAACAGTTCACTGATGAACATCCAGATGTGATCAAAGCCAAAGAAGAATTAAATAGCTTTGAAAAATCTTTGACTGATGAGATCGCCAAAGCTGTAAATTCACAATCAGTGACTTTAAGCCCAGTACAATCAAGTCTTTTAAAAGATAAAATAAGTACAGAAGTGCAGATATCTGTAAATAATGCTTCTCTAGAAGCTTTGAAAGCAAAACAAGCAGAAGCTCAAGAGAATATAGCTACATTATCTGCTGATAGTGTAGAATATATGCGTTTAGAACGCAATGCTAAAATTACAGGTCAAGTATATACTTCTCTTGTACAGAATTATGAACAAACTAGAATTCAGGAAGCAAAAGATTCTATGGATATCCAGATCATTGATGCAGCAGATCTACCAAAAGCACCAGCGAAGCCAAATAAAAAATTAATTGTAGTTATTGGCTTTGTCTTAGGTATAATGTTCAGCTTTGGTTATACTTTATATAATTATAGTAGAAGATATGGTTTATAATAGGAAATAGATGTAAAAGGAGAAGTATAGATTTAAAGATAAAGATAACTTCTCCTTTTATACTATAATTAAAAATAAATGCAATGTAGGTGAATTTATTGGTACAAAATTATAAAACTAATCTAAAACAGAATATCCGCATAATTTGGTCCGGTATATCACTGATGGCAGATTATCTGGCGATATTATTAGCAGAGATGATAGCGATGTATTTTAGTGAAGAAAATCTTCGTTATATAGATTTATTTATCGTTATACCGTTTATTTATATAGCTTTTATCGCTGCTGCTAGGACTTATCGTCGTACTATTCCTTTTTGGCAAAGAGTAGAATCGCTTTTTTATAGTAGTATTTATAGTATTATTGCTATTTTATTGTTCTTTTTTGTAAGCGCTAATTCTACTGAACATAGTATAGCTTTTTTAGCATTACTTTGGTTAGCTAGTTTTATATGTCTGATAATTGTGCGTTATTTATTGAAACGTATATTAGATGAAAGAAAAATATTTAAGATACCTTTATTAATTATTGGGGCTCAAGAAGAAGCTTTAGCTTTTACGAGAAGCATAAATAATGATATAGGAATGAGTTCTTATAAAATAGTAGGTTTAATCAGTGATAAAACTCCTGTAAAAGGATTAGAAAATTATCCATTATTGGGTGATTTTAAGGATATAGAAGAAATAATCAAAACTACAGGGATAAATAATGTATTGATAGCTATTCCTTATTTGGAACAAGTAAAAATGCAAAATATTATTCATCGTGTACAGCCATTAGTGAAAAATATCTGTATCATTCCCAATCTTACAGCTATTCCTATGGGGGGAATAGATGTAGAAACATTTTTTACGGAAAAAATCATGCTTATTCGTGTACGCAATAATTTAGAACGTAGATTAAATCGCATTATTAAATATTTATTTGATATGGTATTGACTATAGTGGGAACAATTTGTATTTCTCCATTTTTAGTTATTATCGCTATATGGATATATAAAGATTCTCCAGGACCAGTAATATTTAAACATATGCGAGTGGGTAAAGATGGAAAAGAGTTTCCTTGTTATAAATTTCGTTCTATGTGTGTAGATGCTAAAGAAAAATTAGAAGAATTGTTAAAAAATGATCCTGAAGCAAGAGCAGAATGGGAACGAGATTTTAAATTAAAAAATGATCCTAGAATTACTAAATCTGGAGCTTTTTTGCGGAAGACTAGTCTTGATGAATTGCCACAGATTTTTAATGTATTAAAAGGTGAGATGAGTCTTGTAGGACCAAGACCTATAATTAAAGCAGAGATGCAGCGTTATGGCAATTATATCAATGATTATTTGATGGTGCGACCAGGAATAGCAGGAATGTGGCAATGTAGTGGTCGTAATGATGTAGATTATACAGAACGTGTGCATATGGATAGTTGGTATGTGCGCAATTGGTCTGTATGGCTTGATATAATGATTTTATGGAGAACTTTTAAAGCAGTATTTGCAAAAAAAGGAGCTTATTGATAGATGAAAATTATTATTTTAGCAGGTGGTGGAGGCACTAGATTATTCCCGCTATCTAGAGATTGTTATCCTAAACAATTTCTGCATGTAATCGGGGATAAATCTTTACTTGCTCAAACTATAGAGAGATTTTTAGGTTTAGTTGAAGCAGAAGATATTGTTATAGTGACTAATGAACACTATATTTTTCATGTGCAGGCAGAATTAAAAACTATAAATGCACAAAAAGCTCATATTATCACTGAACCTATGGGGAAAAATACAGCTCCTGCTATTGCCTTAGCACAGACTTATTGTCAAGATGTATTGCAATGTGATGATGATGAGATTTTATTTGTCAGTCCATCAGATCATTTAATTAAACCGATAGATGCTTTTCAAGATTTAATTAAAAATGCTCAAGATGTAGCTAAAGATAATATAATTACTTTAGGAATTAAACCTACAAAACCAGAAATTGGTTATGGTTATATTGAAGCAGAGAAAAATAATAATGTAGCTAAAAAAGTTATTTCTTTTAAAGAAAAGCCAGATTTGGTTACAGCTAAAGAATATATATCTTCTGGTAATTATTATTGGAATGGTGGTATGTTTATGTTTAGTATAGCTACTATGCAGGCTGAGCTAACTAAATATATGCCAGCAATAATAGATATTACCCAGAATGGTTATCAATATACAGTAGATAATTTTATAAATATGCCAGATATATCCATTGACTATGCAGTAGCAGAAAAATCACAAAAGATGATGATGATACCAATGGAAAATATTTATTGGAATGATATTGGCAGTTTTGATGCTATTGCAGAAGTACTTTCTGATAAGGATAAAAATGTATTTAAAGGTGATATTTTAGCGGAAAATTGTACAGATACGATGATTATCGGTGATAATCGTCTAATAGCTGGTATTGATTTGGAAAATTTAATGATTATAGACACACCAGATGCACTGCTTGTAGCCAAAAAAGGTGAGAGTCAAAAAGTAAAAAATATAGTGAATAAGCTTAAACAAAATAAAAGAAAAGAAGCAAAAGAAAATGTCACTATGTACCGCTCATGGGGAAAATATACTTTACTCACTGAAAGTGAAGGTTATAGAGTGCGTAAGGTAGAGATGGATCCAGGAGCTTCACTTACTATGCAGATGCATTATCATCGTAGTGAACATTGGACTGTTATCTCTGGTACAGGTAAGACTATTATCAATGATAAAGAAAGTATTTTTACAGAAAATCAAAGTACTTATATCCCTATGGGGGTAAAACATAAATTATCCAATCCAGGAAAAATACCTTTGATTATTATAGAGGTGCAATCTGGTAAATATATTAATGAAGATGATATTGTAGTTTTTGAATAGTCTAAAGATGTAGGTGAATTATTAAATGAAGATAGCAGTGGTATGTGATTGGCTTGTAACTTATGCGGGAGCTGAAAAGGTTTTAGAGCAGATATTAAATATTTATCCCGAAGCAGATTTGTTTGCTTTAGTAGATTTCTTAGATGAAGATAAACGTGATTTTATTAAACATAAAAAAGTAACAACATCATTTATTCAACATTTACCAAAAGCTAAAACTAAATATAGATCTTATTTGCCTTTAATGCCACTTGCTATTGAACAATTAGATTTATCAAAATATGATTTAATTGTATCTAGTTCTCATTGTGTAGCAAAAGGAATTATGACAGGACCAAATCAAGTACATATATCATATGTACATTCTCCGATTCGTTATGCATGGGATTTACAACATCAGTATTTGAAAGAAGCAGGATTGACAAAAGGGATAAAAGGTTGGTTAGCTAAAATAATACTTCATTATATGAGGATATGGGATACAAGAACAAGTAATGGAGTAGACTATTTTATAGCTAATTCTAAATTTATAGCGAAACGTATTTGGAAATGTTATCGAAGAGAAGCTGATGTAATTTATCCGCCTGTTGATGTTGAAGCATTTGAGTATTGTGATCAAAAAGAGGATTTTTATTTAACAGCATCTAGAATGGTTCCATATAAAAAAATAGATTTAATAGTAGAAGCATTTACTCAAATGCCAGATAAAAAGTTAATTGTAATAGGTACAGGACCTGACTTTGATAAAATACAAAAAATAGCACAAGGTCATGACAATATAAAATTAATGGGATATCAGCCATTCAGTGTATTGAAAGCACATATGCAAAAAGCAAAAGCCTTTGTATTTGCAGCAGAAGAAGATTTTGGTATAACACCAGTTGAAGCGCAGGCTTGTGGAACACCTGTTATTGCTTATGGTAAAGGTGGAGCTTTAGAAACAGTAAGAAACTTAGAAATAAAAGATAATCCTACTGGTGTGTTTTTTTATAAGCAAAATGAAGAAAGTTTAATAAAAGCGATAAATTATTTTGAAAATAATTTAGAGAAAATCCAAACTGAAGATTGTAGAAAAAATGCTCTTAATTTTGGTATAGATTGTTTTAAAAAAAATATTAAATATTGTGTTGAAGAAAATATTAATAAAGGCGGTAAAGTATGAAAATTATTATTTTAAGTGATTATGCTTTTATTAATGGAGGAAATGCTCAAATAGCATTAAGTACAGCAGTAGCCTTAGCAAAGAAAAACTATAGTGTTACTTTGTTTGCAGGTGTTGGACCGGTAGCTGATTTTTTAAAAAATATACCTAATTTAAAAGTAATATGCTTAAATCAGTATGATATATTATCTGATCCAAATAGAATGCGAGCTATTATAAATGGATTATGGAATTTTAAAGCACGAAGAGAGTTTAAATTTTTATTAAAAAATTTTGATACGAAAAATACAATAATTCATATTCATAGTTGTTCAAAAGTATTATCTAGTTCGTGTATTCAAATTGCAAATAAAATGGGTTTTAAAATGCTATATCATTTACATGATTATGGAATAGCATGTCCTAATATGGGATTTTATAATTATCGACAACAGAAGATATGTAGATTAAATCCATTAGGTATGAAATGTATAATGACGAGTTGTGATTCAAGGCATTACATACATAAGGTATGGAGGATAGTAAGACAATGGATACAAAAAAATATAGGTGGAATGCCTAAAAATTTAAATTATATATATATATCACATTTTAGTTATAGTATATTAAGACCTTTTTTGAATGAGGAGAATAAAGCATATTATGTATCAAATCCAATAAATATAGAAAAAAAGGATAGAATTGAAGTAGAAAAAAATAAAGAGTTTATTTTTATAGGTAGATTGGTACCAGAAAAAAATCCAATATTGTTAGCTAAAGTAGCAAAAAAAATGAAGTTATCAGTTACTTTTATAGGTTCAGGTCCATGTGAAAATGAAATAAAAAATATATATTCTTCAGCAAAAGTAACAGGTTGGCTAGATAAAAGAGAAATTGAAAAAATATTAGAAAATGTAAGGTGTTTAGTATTTCCTTCAAATTGGTATGAATGTCAACCTTTAGTAGTTTTAGAGTGTATGGCAAGGGGAATACCATGTGTGTCTTCTAAAAATTGTGCATCAAGTGAAAGTATAATTGAAGAAAATACAGGATTATTATTTTTGAATAATGATTCAATAGATTTAGAGAATAATTTAATTAAGTGTAAAAGTGATAACTATATAAAGATGTTGAGTGAAAATGCTTATAAATTTTATTGGAATAAAAATTATAAGATGGATAGATATATATTAAAAATAATTAACATATATAACGAAATTTTAAATTTATAGATATAAATAATTATTTAGGAGTTTTTTATGAAAGTATTATTTTTAACAAATATACCATCACCATATAGAGTAGAGTTTTTTTCGTTGTTAGGTAAACAATGTGATTTAACAGTTATTTATGAATTAGAATATGCAACTAATAGAGATAAAAAATGGAAAGTAGATGTAAAAAAAACATATAAAGAAATTTTTTTAAATGCTAAAAGAGTATTAGCAGATGGCGGATTTAGTTTTAATGTATTAAAATATTTAAATAAGAAATATGATTTTATAATTGTAGGAACACATGGAACACCTATTGCTAAATTAGCTATGATATATATGAGAATAAGAAAAATACCATATATTTTAAATTTAGATGGAGCTTTAACATATACATTAGAAAATAGAAGTAAAATAAATTTATTTTTAAGAAAAATAATGTTTCAAGGAGCAAAATATTATTTGACAACAAATGATGAATCAATTAAATATTTAAATTTTTTTGGAATAAAGAAAGAAAAAATATATAAATATAGATTTTCATCAATAAAACAAAATGATATAAAAAATGATATACAAGAAAAAGAAAAAAAGGATTTATTAAAACAAAAACTAGGTATAAAAGAGAAATATGTAATAATATCAGTGGGTAGATTATCGGTTGATGGAGATATATTCGCTAAGGGATTTGATAAGGTATTATTAGCTAGTAAATATTTTAAAGATGATATAGGAATATATATTATAGGAGCAGATATAATTGATAGTTATAAAAAAATTATAAAAGAAAATAAATTAAGAAAAATATATTTTGAAGGATTTAAAAATAAATATGAATTAGATGAATATTATAGTGTAGCAGACATTTTTGTTTTTATGTCAAAATGTGATACATGGGGATTGGTTATTAATGAAGCCTTAGCAAAAGGTTTACCAATTATAACTACGGATCATTGTGGAGCAGGATTAGAATTAATAAAAAATTATAAAAATGGCTTCTTATTACACACGGGAGATTATGTTAGTTTAGGGAAAAAAATAAATGAAATTTTAGATAATGAGAAATTAAAAAAATCTATGAGAGATAATAATTATAAATTAGCAATGGAGTATACAATAGAAAAAATGGTAATTGATCATATTAATATATTGAAAAAAATAAAGGGGTGATTTTTTGGGAGTGTATATTACTTTAATAATTTGGAGTGTAGTATGTGCAAGTATTTTCTTAACAAAAATTTCTAGTGATAAGAAAAAAAAGATATATTTAATATTAGTATATACTCCATTGATTTTTATATCAGGATTTAGAAATTGGGATGTAGGAACAGATACAATTCTGTTTCATCAATGGTATAATGCGACAGCTAATATGGATATAACATTTGAATGGTTTGCTACTTTATCTAATGGTGTGCCTATAGAATTTGGTTTTGCTTATATTGGCTATTTATTAAATTCTCTTTATTTGGATGCTCAAGTTATGATTTTTTTTGTGTCATTGGTGACTATATCAGGAATAGGGTATACTTTCTATAAATATTCGTCTTCAATTTGGTTATCTACATTTTTATTTATCGCATTGTTTTCATATCAAGAATCAATGAATACGGCTAGACAATATATAGCCGCAATGATAATGTTTAATGCTTATGGATATTTAAAAAATAATTTTAAGTTAAAATATTTATCTATGATTATATTTTCGATGATGTTTCATTTTACATCTATAATACATGCAATATTATTATTTTTTATGTCTATTAATGTTAAGAAAATAATTTATACTATGGTTTTTTTGGGAATAATTATATTAGGAAGTTGGGATTATATATTAATATATGTACAGAGTATAGCCCCAAAATATCTAGAATATATGAATAGTGAATATACTACTGCTAGAAATTTAGGACCAGGTATAATACAAATTTTTGGTATATTAATAATTATGATTATTTCTTTATATTTAAATTGCAAAAAGAGATTTAATGTGCAAGAAAAAAAAGATCTTATAATTTATAATATATTTTTGTTTTTTTATATAGTAGTAATTTATATTCAATATTTTTTACCTATTATATCAAGAATAAATCCATATGTATCTTTATATATAGATATGTGTATTCCTTTATTATTAAATAAAATAAATACATCTTATTTTATTAAATATTTATTGTATATTATGATAATTATTGTAGGTTTTGTTTATTGTTTATATTGTATGAGTATAGGAAAACATGAAGTTGTTCCATATAGTTTTTGTTTTTAAATAAAAATTATATTAAATCAGGAGATTTTAAATGAGTATTAGAATATTAATAGTAACACATAAAGATTATTGGATGCCTAATGAAAAAATTTATTTACCTATATTAGTTGGAAATAATAATATTGAAAAAGAATTTTTAAGAGATAATGTAGGGAATAATATTTCATATAAAAATAAAAATTATTGTGAATTAACAGCAATATATTGGGCTTGGAAAAATTTATATTTAGAAAAAAAAGATTATATAGGATTATGTCATTATAGAAGATATTTTTCAGATTATTCAAAGGTTGATGTATTTCTAAAAAAAGATATTAATTCAAGAAAAAATTTAATAATGAAAGAAGATAGATATAAAGATATATTAAAAGATTATGATGTTATTGTGGGAAAAAATGTATTAAAAAGATTAACAATGAAAAAACAATATATAAAAGGGCATAGAGAAGAAAGTTTAATAGTTCTTAGAAAAGTAATAGAAAATTTATATCCAGATGATATAAATTTTTTTGATGAAATAATAAACAGAAAAATTTTATATCCGTATAATATGTTTGTTATGTCTAAAAAATATTTTGATGAATATTGTGAGTGGCTATTTAATATATTATTTAATTTTGAAAAAGAAATTGATATTTCTAAATATGATAAATATCAATCAAGAATATTTGGTTTTTTAAGTGAGCGTTTATTTACTATTTGGCTGCTAAAGAAAAATTTAAAAATCTATGAGAGTGATATTATATTTTTAGAAGAAAATCCAAGTTTATTTGAGCGTATTAGAATTTTTATAAAGAGTAAAGTTTATAAATAACGTTATATTAATTATAATAGATTTATATTGAATAAGGAGGAATATCTTTGAAATATAATTATCTTATTATTGGTAGTGGATTATTTGGTAGTATTTTTGCTTATGAAGCTACTAAAAGAGGAAAGAAATGTCTTGTCATAGATAAGAGAAAGCACATTGGCGGTAATATTTACTGTGAAAATAAAGAAGGAATTAATATTCATAAATATGGTGCACATATTTTTCATACAAATAATAAAGAAGTATGGGATTATGTAAATCAATTTGTTGAATTTAATAATTATATTAATAGTCCAGTAGCTAATTATCGTGGTGAGATTTATAATTTGCCATTTAATATGAATACTTTTAGTAAGATGTGGAATATAGCTACACCACAAGAAGCAAAAAATATAATTGATAAACAAAAGCAAATTATAAAGAAAGAACCTGAAAATTTAGAAGAACAAGCTATAAGTTTAGTAGGAACAGATATTTATACTAAGCTTATAAAAGGCTATACAGAAAAACAATGGGGAAGAGATTGCAAAGACTTACCAGCATTTATAATAAAAAGATTACCTGTGCGATATACTTATGATAATAATTATTTTAATGCACGTTATCAAGGTATACCTATTGGAGGGTATACTCAAATTATTGAAAAATTATTAGCTAATTGCGATATAAATCTTAATGTAGATTTTACAAAACAAAGAGAAAAATATCAAAATATAGCAGAAAAGATTGTATTTACAGGTGCTATAGATAGTTATTTTAATTATAAATTTGGTCAGCTTGAATATAGAGGATTACGTTTTGAGACTGAAAGATTAGAACAAGATAATTATCAAGGTGTAGCGGTTATGAATTTTACAGCTAGAGAAGTACCTTATACGCGTGTTATAGAACATAAACATTTTGAATTTGGTACACAGGCAATAACATATATTACTAAAGAATATCCAGAGAATTGGTATTTAGGAAAAGAAGCTTATTATCCAGTAAATGATGATAAAAATCAAAAATTATATCAAAAATATCTTGAACTAGCTAAAATGGAAAAAAATATTATTTTTGGTGGTCGTTTAGGCGAGTATAAATATTATGATATGGATAGAACAGTAGAAAGTGTATTAAATTTAGTAAAAAATATATTATGAAATAATATTAAAATATGCATCTAAAATAAAAAGGAAATAAATGTAATATGAAAAAAATAAGTATAATTATTCCTATATATAATGCAGAAAAATATCTGGTAAAATGTTTGGATTCTGTGGTAAAACAAACATATAAAAATTTAGAAATTATTTTAGTTGATGATGGTAGTAAAGATAATAGTAGATTAATTTGTAAAAGATATATTTTAAAAGATAATAGGATAAAACTTATATGCAATAGTAATCATGGAGTGGGATATAGTAGAAACTGCGGTATAAAAAAAGCTAATGGTGATGGAATTATATTTATTGATGCTGATGATTATGTAAAGTTGGATTATATAGAAAAAATGGTAGAATTTTTTGATAATAATGATTTAGTTATATGTAATGTATATGACTTTTATGAGAAATATGAGAAATATATTTTTAATGAAGTTAATTTAAAAGAATTAACAGGTGATTGGAAGCAGGATATTTTTTTATTAGGAAATAAAATATTTTATCCGCATTTAAAATTATATAAAACAAAAATTATAAAATATAATAATATTTATTTTCCGGAAGACATGGTTACAGCAGAAGACCAAATTTTTAATTATAGATATTTGAAGTATGTAAAAAAATATAAATTTATAAATGAAGCATTATATATTTATTCACATAGAGAAAATATGTCTTTATCTAGGTTAAGAACAAAGGCGTCTTTTGAATCAGAAATAAAAAGTCTTATTTTTAAAGAAACTTATTTTAAAAAAATGAATGTATTAAAAGGAAATAAGATGATAATGCAACAATTATTTTTTTTAGTAACTAAATATATAAATTTTGATGATGAAATAAACAGTTTTAATAAATATAAAGATAGAGTAGTTTATTTAGGGCAATTTATACCGGATAATCAAGATTTTTTTGCAATAAAAGAAAAAATATTGTATATTTTAATGAAAAATAAATGTATTAGAAGTATATATTTTTTTAGTATATTAAATATCTATAAAATAAAGATAAGATATTATATAAAAGATATTTTTTTAAAATTAAAACTTCTATTACTTTTATTAAATAGATGAGGATATAAATTCAGTTAATATGTTTTATTATAGTTTATTTTATCATTATGGATTTTGATTTAACTGCTTATTATTTTTAAATATAATAATTATAAGGAGAACTTTTAATTTGTTAAGAATAGTAATTCTAACTATAAATGATAATAATATTTAATCCAATATTTATTAAAATTAAATATAAAAAATATTATATGGCATAATATAGAATGTTATATAATATTAAAAATGAAAGTAGAGTGTTTTCATGAATAGATTAATATCAATTATAGTTCCAATATATAAAGTAGAAAATTATTTAAAAAGATGTATAGATAGTATAATTAATCAAACATATAAAAATATAGAAATAATATTAGTAGATGATGGTTCTCCAGATAATTGTGGTGTGATTTGTGATGAATACGCTAAATTTGATGATCGAATAAAGGTTATACATAAAAAGAATGGAGGATTATCAGATGCACGTAATTGTGGAATAGAAGTATCAACAGGAGATTATATAATATTTGTAGATAGTGATGACTATGTTTCTAAAAATATGTGTGAAAAATTATTAATACGTGCTTTAGAACATAATGTTGACATTGTGAGTTGTAATTTTAAAGAAATATATGTTGATAATAATAAAGAAAAAATAAATAAACAATCAATAAAAGAATCTTTAGAAGTATATACTAATTTAGAAGTGATATATAAGTATTTTTTTGATTATACAGTAGATATAAATGTTGTTTGGAATAAATTGTATAAAAGAGAACTTTTTTTTAAAAGAGAAAGTATAAGGTTTCCAAAAGGAAAATTACATGAAGATGATTATACGGTATGTAAATTTTATTATTATGCTAATAAAATAGTTATTATTAATGATATTTTATATTATTATATAAGACGTTTTGATAGTATAACAGGAAATTTTTCAGAGAAAAATATACTAGATAAGATAGATGCAATAATGGAGCATTATAATTTTGCTAAAAATAAAGAAATTAAATTAAAATATATAATTCAAGCAAAAGGTATAGATTATTATAAAGATTATTTATGTATAAAATCTAGTAAAAAAATAAATAAAAAAATAAATGATTTTAGAAAATGTATTTTAAAAAATAAAGAAAATATATTAAAAAATCCATATATGAATTGGAAAAAATATATAAAGTTTATATTAATATGTCTTAATATAAAATATATATTAAGAAAATTATAGGAGGAAGATTTTTTGCTGTCTAAAATAAAAAATATAATATATAAAATAATATTATGTTGTAAAATAAAATCATATATTATAAAATACAATAAAAAAATTTTTTTAATAGGAACACCATGGTATGGTAATTTAGGAGATCATGCAATTACATTGGGAGAAAAATTTATAATAAAAGAAAATTTTCCAGACCATAAAATTATTGATATTCCTTATAATATATATTTTAGTAAATTAAGTAAAATCTTTAGATTTAAAATAGCTCCGAGTGATATGATATATTTACAAGGTGGAGGAAATCTTGGTTCTTTATATCCTCAAGAAGAAAACTTAAGAAGAGATGTAATAAAAAAATATAAAAGAAATAAGATTATTGTTATGCCAGTAAGTATATTTTTTCATAATAATAATTTTGGGAAATCAGAATTAGAAAAAAGTAGTAAAATATATAATTCCCATAATAAATTAACAATTATATCTAGAGATGAAGTGAGTTTTAATTTTGCTAGAAAATACTTTTATAAAGTAAATAATATCTTAGCGCCTGATGCTGTTACGTCCTTAGATGGAATTTTATCTGATGTAAATGTAAATAGAAAAGGTGTTCAATTTTTTTTGAGAAAAGATATTGAAAAAGTTTTATCAGATGATATTATCAATAAAATAGAAATTTATTTAAATAAGTATAATATAGAATATAGTGTTTCGGATACAACTGTACCATATGAGGTAAGAGAGAAACAAAGAAAGACAGAAGTTTTTTCTCGATTAATTATGGCACGAAAAGCTAGGTTGGTTATAACAGATAGATATCATGGTTTGATATTTTCTGTTATAACGCATACTCCTGTTATAGTTTTTAAATCATTTGATACAAAAATATCATCAGGTGTGAAATGGTTTGAAGATTTAGAGTGGGTTTATTATGTGGATTCAAATGATTTAAATAATATATTTAAAATAGTAGATAAATATTGTTTACATGAAGAATACAAAATAAAAACTACAAGTAAATGTAAAGATATTGTAATAAAAAAAGTGAAAGATGTTATTTGGGATGGAGAACGAAAATAATGAACGATATAATATTGGATAAAATTATAGTGGAGAAAAATAGAGTAGAGTATAAATATACAGCTAGTGGACTAGTAAAAGAATATTTAAATTTAGATGAAAAATTTTTTATTGAATATAGTATAGACATATCAGATGTTCCAAAAAGTATATTAGTGATACCTTTTTTGTGTAATATGTTACCCATATCATGGGTATGTGATATTGAGATAAAAGTAAATGAAATAGATAAAGACTTCTATAATAGTATAAATGACTTTAAACAAGGATATATAGATATGTATCCTAAAGTAGATTTTAAAGGAACTTTAATAGCTAGCAATATAATAGATAATAGTTATATACCAAGTAAAAGAACAGCTTCTTTTTTTAGTGGTGGTGTAGATGCGTTTTCGACGTTAATATCTCATGTAGATGAAAAACCGGTTCTTGTAACATTATGGGGTTCAGATATAAAATTAACAGATATCAAAGGTTGGAATATAGTAAAAAAACATGCAATAGAAACTGCAAAAGAATTTAATACAGATAATTTATTTATAAAAACTTCATTTAGATTATTTTTAAAAGAAGGTAAGTTAGGGAATTTAGTTTATAAAAAAGCAAGTGATTATTGGTGGCATGGATTTCAGCATGGAATAGGGTTAATAGGTCATATTGCTCCATATGCTTATAAAAATAAATTAGATAAAATATATATAGGTGCTACATTTACAGAAAAAGAAAAAGGAAAAGTAACATGTGCATCTGATCCAACTATTGATAATTTTGTTAGAATGGCATCTTGTAAAACAATTCATGATGGATATGAATTTACTAGACAAGATAAAATTCATAATATAGTAAAATTTAGAGAGAATAGTAAAAAAAATTTTGAGTTAAGGGTATGTTGGGAAACTGAAGGAGGAAAAAATTGTTGTTCTTGTGAAAAATGTTATCGTACAATATATGGTATTATTTCAGAAAAAGCAAATCCTCATGAATTTGGATTTGATATAGATAATCTAAATAAAATAGAAAATGAATTAAAACATAAGATAGTATTATCAAATATACTTATTCCATTATGGAAAGATATTCAAAATAGATTTATAGAGAATAAAGACTTTTTGTATGATCAGTATAAATGGATATACAATGTTAACTTTGAGAATATAAATAATGATTTTAGAAAAAAATATTTAAATAAGTTATGGAGAATTATTTATAAAATAAAAGGGAAGATAAATTTATAGTAAAAGGATATATTATGAAAAAATCAAAGGCATATAATGTATTATTAAGTACATTGACAGGACTTAGTAATAGTATAATTTTATTGATTTTAAATTTAATTTCACGTAATTTGTTTTTACAATATATAGGAATAGAATATTTAAGTGTAGCTCAAGTAATAAATGATTTATTAACAGTTATAGCTTTTTCAGAACTAGGGGTGACAAATGCGGTATTATATATGTTATATACCCCAGTAGCTACTAATAATAGAGATAAAGTTATTAAGATTTTATATTTATATCGTAATTTTAATCGTTATGTAGGAATCTGTATTGCTATAATAGGTTTATTAGCCATGCCGACCTTATCATTGTTTATTCGTACAGATGTTCCATATAGTACAGTGCAATTAATTTATTTAATGAATTTATTTACTTCTGTAAGTTCGTATTTTTATACGTATAGAAGTATTATGTTAAGTGTAAATCAAAAAGATTATATAGCATCAATAATATCATCAGGGTGTTCAGTTATAAGGATTATTATTCAATGTATTATTATTTACTATACACATAATTATATTTTGTTTTTATTAACGAGTATTATTGCTACAGTATTACAAAATATTATAATTTATTATAAAGTAGGAAAAATATATCCATATATATGCAATTTATCGAAACTAAATAAAAATATCGAATTTAGTCAAGAAAAAAAAGATTTAAAGTCGAATATATTATCTATAGCTTTTGTAAAAATAACAGGAATTGCTATTCATAATACAGATACAATAATAATATCATCTATTAATACAATAATGGTTGGAATATGTGCTAATTATACTATAATTAGTAATTATTTACGTTCACTAATAAATATTTTTCAAAATGCATTAGTACATTCTATTGGTATAAGTGTAGTTGAGAGAAATAAAGAAAAACGATATGAATTATTTCAGCAGATTTATTTAATAAATATTTTTATATCAGGATTTATATTTATTTGTTTGGCTAATTTATGGAATGATTTTATTGTATTATGGATTGGTGATAAGTATTTACTAGATAAAATGATATTTATTGCATTATTAATAAATGTATCATGGAATTTGATGATAGCTACTGTATGGATGTTTAGAGATACTTTAGGATTATTTAAAAATGTTAAATGTATGTTATTATTAAATACAATAATAAAGATAATTTTATCTATAGTTTTGGGTTATTATTTTGGAGTAGCTGGTGTATTTATAGCAACAGTTATATCAGATATTTTTACTGATTTTTGGTATGATAGTAATTTGGTATTTAAGAGAGTATTTGGTAAAAATAATGCTATAGAATATCAATTAAGTGTTTTGATAAATATGTTATCAGTAGGAGCATTATCATATTTATTAATATTTTTTATGTCTAATTGGAATATTACAATATATAATTGGTTATTAAAGTTATTTATAGTTATAGCTGTGTATATATTATTTTTTATTTTGAGATTTGGAAAAACTAAAGCGTTTAGAATGTTATATACAAATTATATACAGATAGCTTTAAATAAATTTATAAAAAGAGGATGATTTAATGAATTATTTATTTTATGATAAAAATTTAATTTATCCAGAAAATAAAAATGAATATTCTCCTAGTGAAATGTACCCAGAATATCCATTTAAAAATATTAGTTTAGGTACAGAATCTAATTCAGTATATACAACTATTAGAAAAATGTTTTATTTAATGGGGCTTGATAGAAAAAATTATGGAAAAAAATATTGGAATCCTCTAGGAAAATGGATTAAGCCAGGTATGAAAATATGTTTGAAACCTAATTTTGTTATGCATAAAAATGGTTCTAATAATCCAGATGATTTAGATAGTTTGGTAACACATCCATCAATTATTCGTTGTATTTTAGATTATTGTTATATTGCACTAGAAGGAAAAGGAACTGTAATTGTAGGGGATTCTCCTGTAAAAGATTGTGATTTTAATTTATTAATGAAGCGTAGAAATTATATAGATATTGTTAATTTTTATAATAGAGTAAAATCAGATTTTAAAGTTAAATTTTATGATTTTAGGGGACCAGAAGAGGAAGGTGGGCAATATAATAGTAAAGGTGAAGGTATATTAGTAAATTTGGGAGAAAAGTCATGGTTTTATGTAGATAATAAAAATGCAAATAAGTATAGAATACCTAACTATCATTATAAACGAGTAGTTAAACATCATAATGGATTAACACAAGAATATTTAATTAATAATATAGTATTAGATGCAGATGTGATAATTTCTATTCCAAAACCTAAAACACATAGAAAAAATGGATATACAGCAGCATTAAAAAATTTTGTTGGTGTTAGTTATAGTAAAGAATATTTACCGCATCATACAGAAGGTTCAGTTAAAAATGGAGGAGATGAATATATAGTAAATAGTTTAATTCCAAGATTAACTTCAACAATACGTAAATATATTGATATAAATAGAGTAAAAATAGATAGAAAAAGAAAAGAAAATCCCAAAAGTTTTTTATTAAAGATAAATAATAGAATATCTCATTTTATGTGGAATTTATATAATAAAATTAATAAATTGGATTCTGTATTAATGAAATATAAAAAAGCTTCATTAGCAGAAAGTGCGAGAGAAGGCACATGGTATGGAAATGATACTTTATGGAGAACTGTATTAGATTTAAATTATATATTAAAATATTCTAATAATAAAGGAGAGATAACAGAAATACCTCAACGAACAATACTTCATTTTGGTGATATGATTATATCTGGGGAAAAAGAAGGACCAATGGCACCATCACCAAAAGAGCAACATATGTTATTATTTTCCGATGATGTTGTAGATTTTGATTGTATTGTTACTAAGATAATGGGTTTTAATTATAAAAAATTTAAGGGATTGTATAATGCAGTAGGTTTTTATCCTTTAACAAAAAATAAATATGAACAAATAGAATTAAAATCAAATGTTTTGGAATGTAATGGGTTGTTAGATTTGATTAATTTTAGAAGTATAAGTAAACCTTTTGTAGCAGGAAAAGGTTGGCGGGGACATATTGAATTATGATTTATAATCAGTATAGACTATGTATTTGCAGGTAGTGGTGAAGATTTTTATGAACCAGAAGATAAAAAAGCTCCACAAAATGTTTATGGACAAACAAAGCTTGATGGAGAATTAGCAGTACAAGAAATTTTAGATAAGTATTTTATTGTTCGTATTTCTTGGGTATTTGGTATAAATGGTAAAAACTTTATTAAAACCATGCTTAATTTAGCTAAAAATCATGATAAATTAACTGTAGTTAATGACCAAATAGGTTCACCAACTTATACAGTGGATTTAGCAAAATTACTTTGTGATATGGCTTTATCCGATAAATATGGTGTTTATCATGCTACAAATGAAGGTATATGTTCATGGTATGATTTTGCTTGTGAAATATTTAAACAAGCAGATATAAAGATAAATGTTGAACCAGTACCATCAACAGCATTTCCAACAAAGGCTACACGACCACATAATTCAAGAATGAGCAAAAAATGTTTAGATGAAGCAGGATTTAATAGATTACCTGCATGGCAGGATGCTTTATCAAGATATTTGCAAGAATTGAATATGTAAATATAGAAGTTTTTTGTAAAATATTGGAGTTAAAAAGATAGGTGGATTTTTTATCTACCTATCTTTTTTGTTGTAATTTGTGGCTGTTTTTATATGTTATAATATAGATAATCAATGATGGAGGGATGTATCATGGAGACTTTTAATAGATTAAATGATTTATACTTCAAAAAGCTTTTAGGCGATAAAAAAAGAAAGAATTTAACGCTTAGCTTTTTAAATGGAGTTTTAAATAAAGATGATGAAAATTATTTTACAGATATAAGTTTTTTAGATAAAGATAATGAACCTTTAACCTTAGACGGTAAATTGTCTAAATTAGATATTAGAGCAGATTTAAATGATGGTACACAAGTGGATATCGAAGTACAAGTTTGTCCGTTTAAATTTATGGCTGAGCGTTCATTATATTATTGGTCGAAGATGTATTCAGAGCAATTAGCAAAAGGTGCTGAATACAAAAAGTTAAAGAAGGCTATAGCCATAAATCTATTGGCATTTGTTTATTTAAAAGATGAACAGGATTGGCATAATATCTATAATCTATTAAATGTAAAATCTTATAATAAGCTTACAGACCATATAGAGATACATTTTCTAGAATTGCCGAAATTTACTTTGAAGGATATGCGCAAAATAAGAGCATCAGAAGCATGGCTTGCCTATTTTTCAGGAAAATATAATAAAGAAGAATTGGAGGAAATAGCGATGACAACTCCAGCGATTAAAGAAGCAGTAGAATTTGAAGATACATTTTTACAGGATAAAATAGAACGTAGAGCATATGAACAAAGGGAAAAAGCGATAAGAGATTATTATTCATATATAAGTGCATTTAAAGAAGAAGGATTAGAGCAAGGAATGAAGGAAGGTTTAGAACAAGGTTTAAAGCAAGGATTACAACAAGGTTTAGAACAAGGTTTACAGGAAAATAAAATTCAAAATGTGGTTAATGGATTAAAAGAAGGTATTGATATTAATATTATTGCTAAGATAACTAAGGTATCTATTCAAGATATTGAAAAAATAAAGATGGAGTTTAATTTATAATTTTAGAAAAAAACTGCACCTCTAAAAGTTGTTTTATATCCAATTTTTAGGGTGCAGTTTAATTTTTATCTATGATTTAGTAGTATTCATAATAAATATTACAATCAAGTATCATATCATCTATTTGCTTATGATCTGTATATTGCCATATCTTACAAATGCGATCAGGATATTCAAGTTTAAAGCTGTTTTTATGATAATATTGAGCAGACCAGATGGGGATATAATCTGCTAATAGATTTAAGTCAATGATATTGGTGAGCCAATTATAGGAACTATATAGACCTACATAATTATAATCTAGTTCGTTTAATCGGTTGATGAAGTTGCCAATCATATAGGCTACATTGATATTGTTTTTGAGCATAGATTTATCTTCTGCATCATACCAGATGCCAAGTGGCGGATTTTGTCCATTGAGATATGTTTTGATTTGTTTATCTACCCAATTAGCTTCTGCTATAGCTTTATCAATTGTTGAAGCATGAGCATAATAATATATGCCATAGGGCAGATTATAAGTTACAGCATTATTTACATGTGAGATAAACATTTCATCTAGATGAGTGTACTCACCTATTTTGATGATAACGCCTTGAATATTATTTGCTTTTAGTTTTTGCCAATTGAGTTTTTCTTGCCAAGCTGAGATATCTACTACTTGAAAATTTTGCATAAGTAATCACTCCTTTAATGATTTACTTGCGGTTTAAAGGAAGAAATTAAACCTTTTAAGCAAATTTGGGGAAATTTTTTGTTATTGTTATAAAAATTTACGATATGTCGAATACATTTTATTTTTATAAGAGTATAATATAGTTAATTTAAGAAAAAGCGAGATGATTATAATGCTACTTATAAAGGCAGTAGATTATAGGATTTTGGAATTGTGTAAGGCTTATAATTTGAGCATAAATGGCTTGGCAAATAAAGCAGGAATGCCACCTTCAACTGTGGCTAGCTTATTAAGTGAAAAAAGTCGTAATCCTACAGAAGATACTATTTTTAAAATTTGTATTGGTTTTGGTATGAGAATGGATAAATTTTACGCCTCAAATTTATTTGACCTTAAAAATATAAGTTTAGAAAATACTTCGCAGAAAATATATAAAGTTTAAATTCATAACTGCACATATAGCGAAAGGCAAACTATTATGTTTTTGGATAATAGTTTGTCTTTTTTTATTTGCTAAGAAAAAATTTTTGATTTAGGGGTTGATTTTTGCCATCTAAGTTGCAAGTAAATAAGTGTAAGGAGTTGATAAGATGAATAAAAAACGGCGGCAAAAGATGTTATCAATTAAAGCTATGATGTATTTTTAAATTTTAAAATTAAGGAGTGATTTTTTATGGCAGATACACGTAAATTAACAATGGTATTTACTTTAGATAATGGAGACGATTTTAAATATAATTTGGCAGCTCCTAAAGATGAATTGACAAAGAGTGAAGTCGATGTAGTCATGCAGAAAATGATTGATACACAGGCTATTATCAAAAATAATCATAAAGCAACAGCGATTAAAGAAGCATATATCACAACTACTACACAAGATGTTTTAGCTTAAGTTTAATTTATAATTTTATAGTTCATTAGGAGGAATGTATTATGGCAGTTAAGAAAAACGCAGAATGTGAAATCATTATTAAAGTGGAAACAGGTACTACTTCTACAGGTAAAGCTAGCTATAGCAGTCGTAGTTTCGGTTATATCAATCCTTCTTTAGCAGAAGATGATATTTTAGATATCGGTCAAAAAATAGCGGGCTTACAAAAATATAATTTAGGTAGTGTAAATCGTCAGGACACAGCAGAAATCGCTGCGGAATAAGGAAAAAGGGGTGTGTGTCACCCCTTTTTCTTTTAAATTATTCTCTTGATGATAGAAAGAAGACGATTAGATGGAAAGACTATTAATAAAAGCTAAAGCTGGAGATAATTATGCTATACAGTTATTATTAAATAAGTATAAGAATTTATTAAATAGTGCTTCTAGACAACATCATTTAATATCTATTCAAGAAGAGGCATATGAAGAAGCCGTGATTAGTTTTTATCAAGCAATTAAGGATTTTAATGAGTCTTTAGGTGTGCCTTTTGCTGGTTACGCTAAAGTAAAAGTATATCAAGGTGTACATACTTTATTTCGTAGATATCTGCGTATTTGGCAAAATGAAGTATCTTTATCTGCTCAAATGAATACAGATGATGAAGATGAAATAAAAGAATTTGGGGATTTATTGGCAGTAGATGAGGATTTAGCAGATAGTATTTCTTCTAGATTAGATATAATAAAACTTATTCATCAATTGCCACCTAAACAATATAAAGTCTTTATCTTAGTAGTATTTAAAGGATTAAAATATAAACAAGTAGCAAAATTATTGCATATATCTGTACAAGCTGTAAGCAAAAATTATCGTAAAGCATTAGCTTTTATTAATAAATCTCTAGAGAAATAAAGAATTAAGGTGATAATATGGAATATATTTTTACGTATATAGCAAATTATGGTTTTCCTATGGTAGTAGCAAGTTTTTTGTTATTTCGTATGGATAAACACTTGGCTAATTTAGAAGAAGGTATAAGACGTATGAATGAAACTTTAGCTAAACAGGTCAATCATTAATAAAAATATAAGTTTTCTTCGTCATAAATATAATAAACTGCATTTTTAAAAGTTGTTTTATATTTGACTTTTGAAAGTGCAGTTTAATTTTTTTATGATATTTTTCTGTGCTATAATATAAATGATGGAGGAATATTATCATGGAAAATTTTAATAGATTAAATGATTTATATTTTAAAAAGCTTTTGGGGGATAAAAAAAGAAAGAATTTAACACTTAGCTTTTTAAATGGGATTTTAAATAAAGATGATAAAAATTGTTTTACAGATATAAGTTTTTTAGATAAAGATAATGAACCATTAACATTAGATGGTAAATTGTCTAAATTAGATATTAGAGCGGATTTGAATGATGGTACACAAGTAGATATTGAGGTACAAGTTTGTCCGTTTAAATTAATGGCTGAGCGTTCATTATACTATTGGTCAAAAATGTATTCAGAGCAATTAGAAAAAGGTGCTGAATATAAGAAGTTAAAAAAGGCTATAGCTATAAATCTATTAGCATTTGATTATTTAGAAGATGAACAGGATTGGCATAATATCTATAATCTATTAAATGAAAAATCTCATAAAAAACTTACAGACCATATAGAGATACATTTTCTAGAATTGCCTAAATTTACTTTGAAGGATATGAGAAAAATAAGAGCATCTGAAGCATGGATTGCTTATTTTTCAGGGAAATATAGCAAAAAAGAATTGGAGGAAATAGCGATGACAACTCCAGCAATTAAAGAAGCAGTAGAATTTGAAGATACATTTTTACAGGATAAAATAGAACGTAGAGCGTATGAACAAAGAGAAAAAGCAATAAGAGATTATTATTCATATATGAGTGCATTCAAAGAAGAAGGATTACAACAGGGGTTACAACAAGGATTACAACAAGGATTACAACAAGGATTACAACAAGGATTACAACAAGGATTACAACAAGGTATTAGAAAAGTTGCTATTAATTTATTAAAAGCTAATATGTCTATTGATTTTATATCTCAGAATACTGGACTGAATGAACAAGAAATATTACATTTACAACAATTAATAACTAAATAATGTAATGCTTATAAAAAATTTGTCCAATAAGAAGATTTATATAATAAAAAAGAATTGGAGAAATTGTGATGACAACTCCAGAAATTAAAGAAGCAGTAGAATTTGAAGATACATTTCTACAGGATAAAATAGAACGTAGAGCATATGAACAGAGAGAAAAAGCTATAAGAGATTATTATTCCTATATGAATGCATTTAAAGAAGAAGGATTGCAACAGGGTTTAGAGCAGGGTTTACAGCAAGGATTACAGCAAGGCATGCAAAAAGGGTTATATCAACAAGCTATACAAACTGCAAAAAATATGTTAAAAGATAAAGTAGATATAAAGCTTATTTCTAAATATACTAATTTAAGTGTAGAAGAAATAAAAAAGATAAACGAAGAATAAAGCCTTAAATTTTGAGGAAGTAGTAATGATAAGATTAGTAATTAAAAAATAAGACTTACAATAGGAATGAATAGGATAGCTAAAAATTAATAATAAAGAGAGATTTTCTTCATAGTTATAATTTGGTAAACTTTATAATTGATAGAGTTAATAATTTTATGAAGAAAATCTTTTTTTATGATATAATGATTTTTGATTGTATAAAATTGTCACAATTTAAAGTATTTTATTTATTTGAGTAGATTATAGGGAGTAGATTGTTATGAAACGTATTCGCAAAGCTGTTATACCTGCTGCTGGTTTTGGTACTCGCTTTTTACCAGCAACAAAAGCAACACCAAAAGAGATGCTACCAATAGTAGATAAACCTACAATTCAGTACATAGTGGAAGAAGCTATTGCTAGCGGTATTGAAGATATTTTGATTATCAGTGGTCATGCTAAACGTGCAATTGAAGACCATTTTGATAGCGCACCAATTTTAGAAGCTGAATTAAAAGCTAAAGGTAAAACTAAATTATTGGAAATGGTACAGGAAACATCAGAAATCAATGTGCATTACATTCGCCAAAAACATATGCGCGGTTTAGGTGATGCCATTTTATGTGCTAGAGCATTCATTGATAATGAACCATTTGCTGTATTATTAGGTGACGATATAGTTTATAATCCTGAAATGCCAGCTTTAAAACAATTGATGGATATGTATAATCAAACAGGTGCTACTATTTTAGGTTGCCAGCAAGTACCAAAAGAAAAAGTTTCTTCTTATGGTATTGTAGCAGGCGTGCCAACTATCAATGAACAATTGATGAAAGTCAATGATATGATTGAAAAACCAAGTATTGAAGAAGCTCCAAGTCAGATGGCAGTGCTTGGCAGATATATCATCACTCCAGATGTATTTGAAGTGTTACAAAATACTAAGCCAGGCAAAGGTGGAGAAATACAGTTAACAGATGCACTCAAAGTTATGGCAAAACGTGAAAATGTTTATGCTTATAATTTCACTGGTAAACGCTATGATGTAGGCGATAAATTAGGCTTTTTGAAAGCTACAGTAGAATTTGCTCTTCGTCGTGATGATTTATCTGGAGACTTTGCGGAATATCTCAAAACAATTGTAAAAGATTTATAATAATAATTATAATAAAAAAGGTGATACTAAAAGTATCACCTTTTATTTTATCTATATATTATATTTGTGATTAATTTTCTGGGATAGTTAGATTATCTTTAATTTGCGATACTTCGTTATTGATATCTAACATTATAGGAGCTTCAATAGCATAAATGCGATTTAAATTATTTACAATATCTTTATGCTCAATTTGATTGTAAGTTCCTTCGTTGATGATTACAATACTTTGACGAACAGTTTCATTTAATTTATAACTATAAACACGAGTTTTTTCCAAAATATTATAAACTAATGTATAATTGTTTTGTGATAATTCACTTGGCGGTAAAGCATCTTGCAGTGAATTATTAAAAGCATTTATTTCATCATATAATCTTTGCAATTGACTTAAAGTTTCAGTTGTAGATATGGATTGATTTTCATAATTAGAAATGATTTTGTGATAAACTGTAGCAAATCTATCTAGCTGATTGATATCTTCTTTATAATCATTGTACCATGTTATAAAATAAGGTTGTTCGTTTAAAATAGCCAAACGTTGCTCAGTGGAGATAGAATTTGAAGAAGATGGTATCACTAAAGAACTATAGACAGCTACAAAACAAAGTAAAATAATGCCACAAGGAATAATAAATATTCTCTTTGTAGGGTATTTTCTATCAGCTAAATAACTAGCAATAATGATAATAATCATAACAGCAATAGCTAGTAAAATATTCATAAAAAATTTTTCCTCCTTATATTATATGTTCATTTCTTTGATGGCAAAGAAACGAACCAAAGAAAGCCACCGCAGATAAAA
>ENA-OWRJ01001161-OWRJ01001161.1-human-gut-metagenome-genome-assembly--contig:-NODE-1161-length-29455-cov-4.878707_pt1 | contig 29455 bp, 28 predicted proteins | sample MGYA00248269_ERZ651897 | MGnify/ENA primary metagenome ERZ651897 (study PRJEB26924, sample SAMEA4378252) | human gut metagenome | biome: human gut; feature: human-associated habitat; material: faeces...
AAGTGGAATGAGTGGACGCCAGAATCAAAAAGGCGCAAGCAGATGGCGCAGGTGAATTTGGAAATAGTATTACAGCGTTTCGATGGCTTCCACGCGCACTGCACCGAACTCCGCCCAGCCGCCGTGGTCGTCGCCGCCATTCATCGGCATACAGAACAGCGCCAGCCGCGCCCCGACCCATGTGTGGCGCGCGGGTTCAAATGGCTGCCCAATCGGGTGAAACTCGCCGTCCTGCGCGTACTCGAACGACACGACCGCCGTGCTGCTCGATGTCGGCAGCAGTGTCACGCGAAAAGTCACGGGCGCGTCCTGAATCGGCACGGTTTCCGTCGCTGACTCTGTGTGCTCCTTGCCCTCGCTCTTCACGAACACCAGCGATACACCTCTTTCCGTCCGCCGAACCGCCGCGTAAGCGTACTGTCCGCCGACGAAGCCAACGCCCGCCTGTTCGCCCGCCTGCAAATGCGCCGCATCGAGCGTCGTCGTTGCGAAGAACGCCGGGCACGCAATTTTCTGCGTCAGCGTCTGCGGGCACTGCCAGAGTCGATTGCCGCCATCGGGCAGTTTCCGCGCATACAGCCGCAGCTTGCCGCCGCCGACCTCGTAGAAATCCGGCTGCCAGTTGCCCATGAACTGCCATTGCAGCCCCAGTGCGCCGCTGAAATCATCATCCCCGATTTCTCCCGACGGCTCACATTCCGGCGCTTTCGGCTTCCGATACGTTTCAACCGCAATGCCGCAGTCCGCCGCGTTCGCAATCGGCGCTGCTTGCGCGCACTCCTCGCCCACCGCGATTGCGTCTGGCGGCACAGGCGTTTCATCCGGGATGCCGATGTACGGCCAGCCGTCCGCCTGCCACGTCATCGGCTGCAAGTGCGTCACGCGCCCGTACAGCCCACGGCTCTGGAAGTGCAGGAACCAATGCTCCCCCTCCGGCGTCTCGACCCACGCGCCCTGATGCGGGCCGTTCGTCTCGCTGCTGCCCTGTTTGAGTACGACTTGGGTCTCATACGGGCCGAAAATGCTCCGGCTGCGCAGGCACACCTGCCACCCCGTCGCGACGCCGCCCGCGGGCGCAAAGATGTAGTACCAGCCGCCGCGCTTGTGCACCTTCGGCCCTTCAATCGTCGGATGCTTCTTCGTGCCGTCGTAGAGCAAGTGGTCGTCGCCGAGCGCCGTTCTGCCATCGGGCGAAATCGGGAAAATCCCCAGCCAACTCTTGAACCCGATTCGGCTCTTGGCGTACCCGTGGATGATGTAAGCGCGCCCGTCATCATCCCAGAAGGGGCAGGGGTCAATCAGCCCCTTGCCCGGCTTCACCAGCACCGGGTTGTCCCAATCCCCCAGCGGATTTTCCGTGCTGACCATGTAGATGCCCTCGTCCGGCATCCCGTAGTAGATATAAAACCGCCCGTTCTGGAAGCGGATGGCGGGTGCCCAGATGCCTTGCGCGTGCTGCGGCGCGGCATAGCGGGCTTCGGGGATGTTCTTGACGGCATAGTTGCGTAACTTCCAGTTCACCAAATCGCGGCTGGTGAGAATCGGCAGCCCCGGCACATAGTTGAACGTCGAGGCGGTCAGGTAGTATGTGCCATTGACGCAAATCGCGTCCGGATCGGAATAATCGCAGTACAGCACCGGATTGCGGTACGTTCCGTCACCGTTGTCAGCACACCAGAGAATCTCGCTCATGCTTCTACATCCTCCGCAGCGGACGTTGCAATCTGCCCGAACTGCGCCGCTTCCTTCTCCCATTGATCGTACTCGTCGCACAGCAGCGCGGCATACGCCCCGCCCAAATCGTGCAGGCCCTTGGCAATCAGCCCTCCGAACGCCAATGCGCCCGCAGGCTGCAAATGCGTGTTGTCGTGCTGCCCCAGCGGGAAATGCGGGTAAATCCCGGCAGGCAGGTTCATGTAGTACGTCGTTTGTGCGGCTTCGCCCTGTTCATCCACCAGCTTTTCGGACATGGCGGTCAGGTCAATCAGCGCCACATGCAGCTTCTCCGCCGTGCGGCGCATACTCTCCGCCCAGCGGTCGTGGTGGAACTGCGCGCCGGGGGCGTTGCGGTCGTAGCGCGTCAGCGGGGTGATGAACACAGGCGTTGCGCCCTTATTCCGCGCAACGTTGACGAACCGCTCCAAGTTCGCCGGAAAATCCGTCTCCGGATCAGTGTAGCGCGCCGGGTCAGAAGCCTTCTCGTCGTTATGCCCGAACTGCACAAAGAGGAAATCCCCCGCGTGAATGCGGTCGTAGATGGTCGCCAAGCGCCCTTCGTCGATGAACTGCTTCGTCGAGCGCCCGTTCTCGGCGTAATTCTCAATCTGCACCTGATAGCGCTTGACATAGCGGTCGAACACTTGCCCGATGCCCGTCTGCGGGTACGTCGCGATGGAATTCTGCTTGACGGTCGAGTCGCCCGCCCAGAAAATTGTGGTCATATCATTCACCCTTTTCAGCAAAAATGGCCGCAGCAGGACAAAACTGCCCCGTGCGGCTAAGAAGTCGTGTGTTATACTATTTCCAAATGAAAATGCGCCAAGATGCTCTGCGAATTTTTCGCTCTGGCTAACGGGAGTGAAATGCAGCGTAGCAGCGCTACGCTAAATGGAACGACCGGACGCCAGAACGGAAAAGGCGCAAGCAGATGGCGCAGGTGAATTGGGAAATAGTATTACTCCTTCACGGCGCCAATGTTGATGCCCTTGACGAAGTATTTCTGGAGGAAGGGGTAGAGAATCATGAACGGCAGAATCGCCACGATAACCGCCGCGTTGGTGACGGTGTTCTCCGCTGCGCCGCCGTTGGCAGCGGGCAGGTCAGACCCCATGATGATGGAACGCAGCTTCATCTGGAAGTTGTACAGGCTCTGGTCGGTGGTGATGTAGAGCTTGTAGTTGGTGTAATCGTTCCAGTAGGAGACGGCGAACATCAGACCGATGGACGCCAGCGCCGCCTTGGACAGCGGCAGGACAATTTTGTAGAAAATCTGAATCGGCGAGCAGCCGTCCAGCGTCGCGGACTCGAACAGGGACGTCGGGATGCCCTCGAAGAAGTTGCGCATCAGCACCAAGTTATAGACGTTGATGGCGGGCATCAGGATGACGACCAACAGTGTGTTCGTCAGGTGCAGGCTCTTCATGACGAGGTAAGTCGGAATCATACCGCCTTGGAAAATCATCGTGAAGAGCATGATGCCGGCGAAGAAGTTGCGGCCGGGCATGTCCCACTGAATCAGCACATACGCGCCGACGGTGGAGAGGAACAGACCGAGGAACGTACCCGCGACGGTCGTGACGACGGAAATCATCAGCGGGCGCAGCAGCGTCGGGTTCGAGAATACGGACTGATAGCCCGCAAGGCCGAAGTTTTCCGGCCAGAGCTTCATGCCGTAGCCGGTGGTCAGGTCAAGCGAGTCAACCAGCACCTTCCACAGCGGAACGAGGATAAACAGGCAGAAAAGAAGGAAGAAGAGGCCGTTGACAAACGGGAATACGGAAAAGTTTTTCTTTCCTTTCTTGATAGAGGGAAGTTTTGCTTCCTTTGCGGTTGCTTGCATGATGGCGTTCCTCCTTCCTTACACAATGCCGCGGCCGCGGATTTTCTTGCTGACCTGGTTGCAAATCAGCACCAGCGCCATGCCCACAAGAGAACGGAACAGACCGATTGCGGTGGTATAACCGAAGTTGACGTTGCCGCCGCTGTTGAAGGTCTGGTAATAAACGTAAGTTTGAAGCACCTGCGAGGTCTTGTAGACGGCGGCATTCTGCAGCACGAACACGCTCTCGAAGAGGTTCATGATTTTCGCCAGATTCAAGACCAGCACCGTCACAATGGTGTTTGCCAGCGCGGGAAGGGTGATGTAGCGCATCTTCTTCCAGCGGCCGGCGCCGTCAATCGAGGCGGCTTCGTAGATGCCGGGATCAATGCCGGTCAGGGTCGCCATGAAGATAATCGTTCCCCAGCCGGTGTCATGCCAAATGTTGATGATGTAGTAGCTGAAACGCCACCAGTCATTGTCACCCAAGAAGTAGATTTCCTTGTCAATCAGCCCCATTTGGATGAGCACCTGATTGACAAGACCTGCAGACGTGGGCGCGAACAGCATCCCGAAGACGCCGGCGGTAACGACCCACGACATGAAGTGCGGCAGGTAGATGATGGTCTGCGAGAGCTTCTTCATCTTCGTGGAGACCATTTCGTTGAGCAGCAGCGAAATGATGACCGCCATGAAGGTGTTCAGAAGCAGCTTGATAATGGAGATTTCCAACGTGTTGGTGAAGGACGACCAGAACTGTGGACGGCTGAACAGCTTCTGGAAGTTTGCCAGCCCGGTGAACTCAAGCGGGTTCGCGATTTTGCTGGGTTGATACCGGAAGAAGGCAAGCGAAATGCCAAACATCGGCAGGTAATGGAAAACGATGAGTGCCACAAAAACCGGTAGGAACATCACATAGAACCATTTGTAGTTCCACAGCCGCGTTTTCAGCGGTGCCTTGCGATGCTTTATCTGCGCTGGCGCTTGCATCAGGTAGTCCCCTCCATGAAAAAAATGTGCTGATTGGCTTAGAGTGTGTTTCTAAATTCGCCCGGCAGCATTTTCGGCATCTTTTCTTGCACTTCTGCGTCTTCAAACCTCGATTTACCGCCAGTAAACCTTCGGTTTTCATCCTTGAATTGCAAGAAAATCTGCTCGAAACTGCACCGGTCTCATTTTAGAAACACACTCTATCCCGTCTCGGGGACGGTCAGCGGATGCCAACCGTCCCCGGCGGAATGGGTTGTGATTACTTGTTCAGCAGCGCGTTCAGGCTATCAACGATTTCCTGAGACTGCGCAGCGTAACCTTCGGATTCAAACTGCTCCATCGCCTGCTCATAGGTCAGCTTGCCCATGATGACGTTGGCAATCAGTTCGTTCTTCTTCTGGGTCAGTTCCGCGCCGTATTCGCCCATTTCTTCGGTGGTCGGCACGATGGCGGCCAGCTTGGAGTTGGCGTTGAACAGTTCGGATGCCGCACGGGCTTCTTCCTTGACGGACTTGGGATCCGGGTAGCCTTCCGCGAAGGAAGCGAGACTCAGCATCGGGTCGATGTGATTCTTGGTGTACAGGGTGCCAGCCTTTTCGAGGTTTTCGAGGAAGTGGAACGTGCCCTTTTCATAGGTCTTGTCCAGCACGGTTTCCGCCGCACGAGACCAGTGGGTGCCTTCCGCGCCATACGTCCACAGCATCTGCATATCGCCGCCGTCGAGCATGGTGTCGATGAAATAGGCGAACACGCCTTCCGGATTCTCGCAGGTAGAGGTGATGCACCAGACCGGCGGAATGCGGTCGAAGTACGCGCCGACTTCCGCAATCGGGGGCAGCGCAATCAGTTCAGAGTCATGGCCATTCGCTTCAAGGTTGGTCTTGAGGTTGGTTGCCCAAGTGCCCGCCCAGTAGGTGAACACGCCGAACTGCTCGTCGTAGAACTTATTGCGGCAGTCCTTGGTGGAGTTGGTCAGGGTGGTGGGGTCAATCCAGCCCTTGTCGTAGCCTTCCTTCAGGCGTGCCAGCGCAGCTTCCATTTCCGGCTGGGTGAAACCATCAACATACACGCCATCCTTGAGGATGAAAGACGGATACGCATCCTGATAGAATTCCGGCAGGTAGTTGGTGTAGGGCGCTTCGTTGCCGATGAAGCCGGCAGCGGACGTGCCGTAAGTGGTCTTGCCATCCACGCCCAGCTTAGAGAAGGCGTCGAGCATGGCAGCGTACTCTTCCCAATTGGTAGGCGCCTTGGTGATGCCAGCCTTGTCCATCCACGCCTTCTTGACGTAGGTGACGCAGCCGTTGCCGCGGGCAGGAGAGAAGCCGTAGAGGCGACCGTTAATCTTCAAGCCTTCGATAACGCTGTCGCCGGTGAAGCGGCCGGAGTTCTTCGTATTGGAATTCTCCCACGCTTCGGTCATATCCCACAGCGCGCCGTTCGCCGCGAAGTCGGAATAATAGGTAGAAGACATGATGAGCACGTCCGGCCACTGGTCGGGGTCAGCCATCGTCTGCTGCATGACGTCGTAGTAAGCGGAGTGGTCAGGCTGGTTGATGACGAGATCGATGCCCGTCAATTCTTCCCAGCGCGCTTCAAAAGCGTCGCGGCCATTCGCCTGATTGACCAGCGTGGTGTCAACCATGATGGTAATCTTTTCAGGCTTGGTTACTTCCTTTTCCTCTGCGGCAGCCGCCGTCATCGGAACGATCGCGCTCGTAGCCAGCAGCGCCAGAGAGGTCGCCATTGCGAGGAGCTTCTTCATCTTGGAACCCTTCCTTTCTTTTTGCATCGGCTTGCCCCGGCGTTGTCCGCCGTCGCCTTTGCGTTGATTGCATCATAGCATGAAAGCGCTTTCCGCGCAAGGCACAATTCTTTCCGTCGGGGTACATTTCTGGTGATTCAAGGGGTCAAAAATTGTACCCTGCCCCCGCAACCCCTTGAAAAATCCGAGTTTTCTGGTATAATAACAATGGAAAGTATCTTTGCGCTTTCTGTTGAAAATCTGGTTGCCTCCCGAATTTTTGAGAGACGAGGGTGAATTTCTTGACCCGAAAGAAACCGTGGCAAAACCTTCGCGCGCGCCTTGGACGTGCCTCCGGGATTGCCTTTTCCTATACGATGTTCCTGTTTGTCTGCTTGGCGCTGCTTGTCATCATCGGCTTCACCTATGACAGCCGCGTCCGCGACAGCTACTGGCAGCAGCAGCGCAGCCACCTCACGCGCGTGTCCAGCGGCATGGAAAGCCAGCTGCAATTGATGAGCGACTACTCCCTGCAATTGCGCACGGACGCAACGCTCCTGCGCCTGTCGAACATGCATGACGAGACGGATGCAAACTACGTTCTCGCCGCCTACCGCATGATGCAGAACCTGACCATCCGGCAGTACGGGCTGATCAGCCTGCCCGTCATCCGCTCGACATTGTATTTGAAGGAATCCAACCATATCCTGACGTCAAGCGAGTCTGTTCCAGCGGAGTTGTACTACCGCCGCACACGCTCTTTCCGCGCCAGCGAGTACGAAAATTGGCTTGCGGCAATGGAAAGTGCGACCGTCAAACCGACGTTTGTTGATTACGGGCAGTTTTCCGGGCGCAGCGGCGAGTTGGCGGTCTTGATGGATATCAGCGGCGCACAGCTGCCGTCGATGCCCGTCGTCGTGGCGTTTGAGCTGGACGGCAGTGCGCTCCGGGAATATCTGCTGCCTGAAAATATCGCGGATGCCGCCGTGTATGTGCTTTCTGCCGATGGTACGCCGCTTTTCAGCGTCGGCAATGCGGTTGCGCTGTCTCCCCTCACCTTCGATGCGAATCAAACGGCGTTTCAAGGCGATTACCGGATTCTTCGCCGCGTAAGTCCTTCCGGGCGGCAGTATCTGCTGCAGCTGCCGAACAGTCTGGCAAATCAGGCGACAGGGCAGTTTCTGCGCATCTATCTGCTGATTTTTCTCGCCGCGCTCGTGGTCGGCGCGCTGGTCATCATCCAGCTGATTCGCCGCGCCATGAAGCCGATTCGTCAGCTGACGACACAGCTTGGCGAGGCAGAGGATGCGAACGCGCAGCTGCAGCGCGAAATCGACGCGCAGCGCCCGGTCATCAATGCATCGTACCTGCGCAAGCTGTTGTCGGGACATGTCGCGTCGCAGGATGAGTTCCAATATATGATGGAATCGCTCGGGCTGACGGGCGACGTCCACCATTATGTGCTGTTCTGCGTCGCGAATCGGCAGGATTCTGAGGTTGCCGATCCGAAGGTGGAGTATGACACCATCACTGAAGCACTGGAACGTCACCTGTCCGGCGCGTATCCGCTATACTACTACGCGACGCTGGCGGGCGAATTTGTCGTGCTGGCAACATACGCCAACGATGACGCAGATTCCTTCTCAACACTCCAGCAGCATGTGGTTCAGCTGCACGACGAATTGGCGGATGCCGGGTTGTGGTTCTACGCGGGCGTGGGCAGCCGCTGCACGCAGCCGTCTCGGCTGTGGGAAAGCTACGAGCAGGCGCGCGCCGCCTCCCGTTACACCGCCAAGCACCATATCTTCCTCCCCTACGACTTCATCCGCAAAGACACGCAGAGCTGGTACTACCCCATCGAGATTTCCGCGAAGCTGCTGCACTTTATCACCACCGGCAACAAGGATCAGACGACGGACATGTTCGCGCTCATCCACCGCGAGAACGTCGAGGAGCGCATTCTGCCCCTGCCGCTGCTGAACATGCTGCTTTCTGACCTGAAGAACACGCTGTTCAAAGCGCGCTTTCAGGTGCTTCCGCCGCAGTCGGAGGAGATGGCGGCGAAATTGAAGAAGCTGGATGAGCGCCTGTACAGCCCGGCGCCGACGTTCGCGCAATTGGAGGATGACGCGCTGTGCCTGTGCGAGTTCTTTGTGAAGGTATCGTCGCCATCCACGCCGATTCCCGATGTTGAGCGCTATTTGCAGGAGAATTACACCGACCCCAGCCTATGCCTGAGTAAAGTCGGCGACCGCTTCAACATTAGTGACACCTACTTGAGCCATATGTTCAAGGAGAAAACCGGGCAGAATTTCAGCGTCTATCTGGAGCGCCTGCGTATGAACGAAGCGGCGCGGCGGCTGACCAGCGGGGACTGCAACCTGACCGTCCTCTATGCCGACCTCGGCTACACCAACCCGACCAGCTTCCGCCGCGCGTTCAAGAAGTATTACGGCATGACGCCGAGCGAAATGCGCGATCAGCCACGGAGGCAGGAAGAAAAATCAGAATAGCAAAAAGGAGCATCTTTCGCGGATGCTCCCCTTTCTTATAGAATCTTTTCCATCCCGATTTTCTGTACGCGCAGCCCGATTTTCTCGTAGAACTTGCGCGCGTTTACGTTGTCCGCCCACACGTTCAGCGTCACGTTGTAATACCCCTGCTGACGCGCAAAGTCCAGCACATATTCGCACAGGCGCGTGCCGATATGCCCGCCGCGCGCCCGTTCATCCACGCACAGGTCGTCGATGTAGAGCGTTTTGATGTCAGTCATGTTGTTGTCGTTCACGAACTGCTTGTGGATGCAGAACGCGTAGCCCACAACCGCGCCGCCGCGCTCCGCCACGAACACGGGCGTTTTGTCGTCCGCCAGAATCGCCTTCAATTGCGCGTCGGTATACTTCTTCGCGCCCGCCTTGAACAAATCCGGACGCGCCTCGTGATGCACCTGATGCACCTGAAACAGCAGCCTGTCCAGCTCCGGAATATCGGCATCCACCGCCCGGCGAATCATCAATTCTTCCACATTATTCTTCCCTTGCAATTATTGATTCCTCAAACGGATATCGGATTTGCCACGCGGCCCGCAGCGCATCCATCTGCCGCATGATTTCCAGCGTCTCCGCGTGCGGCATTTCGGCAGGTTCGAGCTGCCCGGCGGCAATATCGCGCAGACACGCCTCCACCTCATACTCGTAGCCCGTAATCTGCGCCGGCACAGGGCGAACCTCCCGCGGTGTTTCCCGCTGATTCTTGTCATACAGCGCGATTTCGTGCGGATTGTTGACGTTATCGACCGTCAGGAAGCCCTTCGTGCCATAGACGATGCCGCGCCGGTCAGAATTGAAGGCAACGGATGCCATCAACTGCGCCATTTTGCCATCGCGGTAGAAATAAGTGATGTTCTCCGTACGGTCAACGCCCGTACCGAGCTTCTGCACGCTGCTTTCAACGCGCACAATGTCGTTGCCGAACACCATCGACGCGAAATTCAGTGGACACACGCCCACGTCCAGCAGTGCGCCGCCCGCCAATTCCGGCTGGCTAATACGCTCCTTGTGCTCCACATCATACGCCAGATTGGCGGACAAGAACCGCGGCTCGCCGATTTCGCCGGACGCGATGATGTCCGCAATCATCCCCCGCGCGGGCATATAGCGCGTCCAGATGGCTTCCGCGACGTACACACCCGCCGCTTCCGCTTCCCGCAGAACGTCTTCCGCCTGCTTCGCGTTCGCCGTAAACGATTTTTCGCACAGCACCGGCTTCCCCGCCGCAACGCACTGGCGAATCTGCTCCGCGTGATGACTGTGTGGCGTGGCGATATAAACCAACTCCACCAAGGGGTCGCTTAGCATCGCCGCATAGCTGCCGTACACGCGTGGGATGCCATACGCCTTGGCGAACGCATCCGCCTTCTCCTGCGACCTCGATGCGACCGCGCACAGCGTGACGGGGCGTCCCTGCGCCGCCATCCCGCAAATGGTGCGCGCCATCGACCCGGCGATATTACCCGCACCCAGAATCCCGATGTTCATGTTGTTTCCTCCCCTATGATTTGTTTCTATTGTAGCATTTTCAGCGGACAGCGTCAACGCACGCGGCAAAAGAATACAGCGGAAGTACGCCATTACAGTACGCAAAAAGGCACAACCTTACGGCTGTGCCTCTGTGATGAGCCCGGCGGGATTCGAACCCACGACCTTTTGATTCGTAGTCAAACACTCTATCCAGCTGAGCTACGGGCCCACACGCTGTGCCGAAAGCGCTTTGTTTGGAAGCGTTTCCGTTCCTGACAGCTATATTATAATAACACTTTTTTTCGGCTTTGTCAACCCCATTTTTGCAATTTTTCACGAATTATTCGCTTCATTTTCCCTTTTCGGTGGAATTGCCTTCGGGTAGACGCCTAAGAGCCGCAGTTCGCAGGTGTACGGGCGGGCTGCTTCCATGGCGCGCGACAGGTGCTCCGCATCCATGCGGCCCTCAAAATCCGCGGAAAAGAAATACTGGAACGGCGTTTCCGGCATGGGGCGGCTCTCGATGCGCGACATGTTCAGCCCGCTTTCCGCGAACGACGCCAGCACCCGCACCAGCGCGCCAACCTCGTTCTTGACCGTAAAGACGACAGTCGCCTTGCTCGGCGTTGCCAGCGGCGTTTCAGTGCGCGAAAGAATCAGGAAGCGCGTCGTGTTTGCACTGCTGGTCTGTATGTTTTTCGCCAGCACAATCAGCCCGAAACTGCGCGCCGCCTCCTCGCTCGCAATCGCCGCATATGACGGGTCGCCTTGTGCCGCCACGTCCCGCGCGGAAATCGCCGTGTTTTCCGAGGGCGTAATCTGCACGCCCTTCAGTCCCTGCAGGAACACGTCGCACTGTGCAATCGCCTGTGGATGGCTCGCAATCCGCCGAATTCCCGCCAGCGTCGCTCCCGGCACGCCTAACAGGTTGTGGCGCACCGCCTTCATCGTCTCCCCGACAATATGCAGCGGAAGCTTTTCCAGCAGCGAATACGTCGGCAGCACAGCACCTGCAAAGGAATTCTCCACCGGTAGCAGCGCATAATCCGCCATCCCCTCGATGACCGCCTTCGCTGCCTCCGGGAAGGTCGGGAAGCCGGCACACCGCCCGTTCGGGAACGCTTCCTGTGCCGCCGCGCCGGAGAAACTTCCACTCGTTCCTGGAAACGCAATCACTTCGACCCGTCCAGACACGCTGCTCGCTCCTTCCACAGTTCCATCATGCCAATCGCTGTCATTGCCTCCACCACCGGCACGGCGCGCGGCAAAATGCATGGGTCATGCCGCCCATGAATCTCCAAGTCCGCGTTTTCGCCCGTGCGCAGGGACACTGTCCGCTGTTTCTGGCTGATGGAGGGGGTCGGGCGCACGGCGCAGCGGAAAATCACCGGCATTCCATTCGTGATGCCGCCGTTGATGCCGCCGGAATGGTTGCTTTCCGTCGTAACTTCGCCGTTTTCCATGCGGAACGGGTCGTTCGCCTGACTCCCCCGCATGGATGCAAAGCCGAAGCCCTCACCAAATTCAACGCCCTTGACTGCCGGAATCGCGAACAGCAAGTGGCTCAGCACACTCTCGACACTATCAAAGAACGGCGCGCCCAGCCCTGCCGGAAGCCCCGTCACCATGCACTCCAGCACGCCGCCAACGGAATCCTGCTTATCCCGTGCCGCCAGCACCGTTTCTTCCATCTGTTGATTCAACCCCGCCGTCAGCACGGGCAGGTGCATCCCCTTGAGGAACGCATAGTCCGCCGCCGCATCTGCCGCCAGGAATGACGCATCCCGCACGTCGCCCAATTGCTGGATGTGGCAGGCGATTTTTACGCCCTGATGCACCAGATACTGGCTGCACAGTGCGCCTGCCAGCACAATCCCCGCCGTCAGCCGACCGGAGAAGCTGCCGCCGCCGCGCCAATCCTCAAAGCCGAAGTAGCGCACATGCCCGGTGTAATCCGCATGACCCGGACGCACCAAATCCACGCCATCGCCATAGTCCTTCGAGCGCTGATTCGTGTTGCGGATGATGGCACAAATCGGCTGGCCCGTCGTCCGCCCGTTCAGCACACCTGACAAGAACTCCGGCGCATCCGGCTCCTTGCGTGCGGTCGTCATCAGGCTCTGCCCCGGCGCACGGCGCGCCATCTCCGCAAGAAGCTGCTCCATGTCAATCGTCATACCTGCCGGAAAGCCATCGAGCGTCACACCGAGCGCTTCGCCGTGACTCTGGCCAAAAATCGACAGCTTCAAATACTGCCCGAAAGCGCTGCTCATTCGCACTTTCCTCCCAGCATCTGATAAACTTTCAGGTACTCCGGCCACGATTTGTCAATCGCTTCAATGCCGTCCATCTCAATGGGCTGTTCGCACTTCGTCGCCGCAATGGATGCGAGCATGACCATGCGGTGGTCGCCGTAGTTCGGCAGCGTCACGCCGCCGCGCAGCTGCTTCACGCCGTGCAGCACAATGTCGTCCCCGTCCGCCTTCGCGTCGCCGCCCAGCAGGTTTAGGATTTCCACCGTTGCCGCCAGCCGGTCGCACTCCTTCAGGCGCAGCCGCCCGCAGTGCGTCAGGCGCGACTCCCCTTCCGCAAGCTGCGCCGTCAGTGCCAGAATCGGCGCAATGTCCGGGCAGTCGTGCATGTCCAGCGTCGCACCGTGCAGCTTGTCCGCCTTCACGCGGATGTGGTTGTCGCCCTCCTCCACCGTTGCGCCCAGCGCCATCAGGTGGCGGAGAATCGCGCGGTCGCCCTGCGTCGTCACAGGCGACAGATGCGTGACGGTGATATCATGCCCCAGCGCACCCGCGCAGCACAGCACCGCCGCCTGCGAATAATCGCCGTTCAAGTGGCACGAGTGGCTTTTGTACTGCTGATGACCGGGAATCCGCCAGCTGAACGCGTTGCTTTCCTGCACCTCGATGCCGCTGGCGGCAATAGCCTCGATGGTCATGCGGATGTAGCTCTCACTTTCCACCGGCTGCTGCACCGTCAGCGTCGAATTGCCCGGCAGCAGCGGCAGCGCAAACAGCAGCCCCGACACAAACTGGCTGGACACGTCGCCCGGCAGCACATAGTCACCCGGCTCCATTTTGCCGCGCACGGTCAGTTCCGCCGCGCCATCCGCGCCCACGCCCATATACCAGCGCACCCCGCGCGGCACAAACAGATCGCGGTATACGTCCATCGGGCGCGAGCCGAGCCGCCCATGCATCCGGAACACCGTGCCGCCCGCCACCGTCAGCGCAATCGGCACAAAAAAGCGCAGGGTTGATCCGCTTTCGCCGCAGTCCATCACGGGCATTTTCGCAATTTTCCCCTGCATTCCGCTGATGGTCAGGGTGTCGCCGTCGCGGTTGAAGGTGCTTCCAAGCGCACCGAGACAGCGCATCGTCGCCGCCATGTCCGCAGAATCCATAAAGCCGGTCAGCATCGTTTCACCTTTGGTCAGCCCTGCGCAAATCATGCGCCGATGCGCTTCGGATTTGGACGCTGGCGCGCTGACCGTGCCGATAAGATGCGCTGGGAAAAACGTTTTCTTCATTATAATAATAACTCCTTGTACTATTTCCAAATGAGAATGCGCCAAGATGCAAGCAGATGGCGCAGGTGAATGCAGGAAATAGCATTCGTGTATTCCCTAATTATCATAGCACAAAGGCGGCAAAAAGTCATGTTTTAACGCGGCACTTTTATTCAAAGTACACAAAAAAAACACGGTCAGCGTAGAACTGACCGTGCGGATGGTCAATACGACTTGCCTTACTTGTCGTAATTCACGACGAGGGAGAAGTCGGGCGCCTTCAGGGACGCGCCGCCAATCAGGCCGCCGTCGATTTCGGGCTGCGCCATCAAGCCCTTGACGTTCTTGGGATTCATCGATCCACCGTACTGGATGCGCACCTTGTCAGCGCATTCCTGACCATACTTGCGGGCAACCGCCTTGCGGATGACGCCGATGGTCTCGTTCGCCTGCTCGTCGGTCGCGGTCAGACCGGTGCCAATCGCCCAAACGGGTTCGTAAGCGATAACGACGTCCGCCACCTGCTCGGCGTTCAGACCGTTCAGCGCCATGATGGTCTGATAATCCACCAGACCGTCGGTCGCGCCTGCTTCACGCACGTCCTTCATTTCGCCGACGCACAGGATGACTTTCAGCCCCGCCGCGACAGCCGCCAGCACGCGCTTGTTGACCGTCTGGTCGGTTTCGCCAAAGTACTGACGGCGCTCGCTGTGGCCGATGATGACGTATTCCACGCCAGCAGCCACAAGCATCTCCGCGGACAGTTCGCCGGTGTACGCGCCGGACGCCGCCCAGTGCACGTTCTCCGCGCCCACATGGATATTCGAGCCTTCCGCCGCCGCCTTGACCGCCGCGATGTCCACCGCCGGGACGCACACGACCACGTCGCAATTTGCGTCCTTCACGAGGGGCTTCAAGTCATTGACCAGCGCCGCCGCTTCCGCGGGGGTCTTATTCATCTTCCAGTTACCCGCAATAATCGCCTTACGCATTCCAATCACCTCATAATTAAAAGTACGACTGGGGCGTTGCCCCAGACCCCACAAGGTGCTCTGTCCCTTGACCCTGCAAGGGGCAATTGCCCCTTGACCCCTTTTCGCGATTCAGTTGGTGACTTCTCCATACTGTGTCCGCGTGGGCGTGCAGGGATTTTGGCAGGACAAAGCCGCCCCTGCGGTTGGCAGGGACGGTCTTGCCCATGAAAATTACTTCTCGTCGAGGCACGCAACGCCGGGCAGCGTCTTGCCTTCGAGGTATTCCAGCGAAGCGCCGCCGCCAGTGGAGATGTGGGTCATCTTGTCACCCAGACCCATCTGCTCCACAGCCGCCGCAGAGTCGCCGCCGCCGATGATGGTCACCGCATCGGAATCCGCCATTGCCTGCGCAACCGCCAGCGTACCAGCCGCCAGCGTCGGGTTCTCGAACACGCCCATCGGGCCATTCCACACAACCGTCTTGGCGGACTTCACAGCCGCCGCGAACAGCTCACGGCTCTTCGGGCCAATATCGCAGCCTTCCATGTCCGCCGGAATCGCGTCCGCGTCGACGGTCACAGTGTCAACCGGCGCGTCAATCGGGTTCGGGAAGTCCTTGATGCACACGGTGTCAACCGGCAGCAGGAGCTGAACACCCTTTTCCGCAGCCTTCGCCATCATGTCCTTGCAGTAATCAATTTTGGTTTCGTCCAGCAGGGACTTGCCGATTTCATAGCCCTTCGCCTTCAGGAAGGTGAACGCCATGCCGCCGCCGATAATCAGCGTATCAACCTTTTCCAGCAGGTTGTTGATGACATTCAGCTTGTCCTCAATCTTCGCGCCGCCCAGCACCGCGACGAACGGACGATCCGCATTTTCCAGCGCCTTGCCCATCACGGCGAGTTCCTTGCCGATCAGATAGCCTGCCACGCACGGGGACAGGAACTTCGTCACGCCCTCGGTGGAGCAGTGTGCGCGGTGGCAGGAGCCGAACGCGTCATCCACATAGCAGTCAGCCAGGGAAGCCAGTTCCTTGGAGAACTCCTCGACGTTCTTGGTTTCTTCCTTGCGGAAGCGGGTGTTCTGCAGCAGAACGACGTCGCCGTCCTTCATCGCCGCCACAGCAGCCTTGGCGTTGTCGCCAACCACCGTGTCGTCATTGGCGAACACAACGGGCTGACCCAGCAGTTCGCTCAGGCGAACCGCCACGGGCGCCAGAGAGAACTTCTCTTCCGGGCCGTTCTTCGGCTTGCCCAGATGGCTGCACAGGATGACCTTGCCGCCGTCAGCGATCAGCTTCTTGATGGTAGGAAGCGCGGCCACGATGCGCTTGTCGTTGGTGATCTTGCCGTCCTTCATGGGGACGTTGAAGTCACAGCGAACCAGCACCTTCTTGCCAGAAACCTTGATGTCGTCAATCGTTTTCTTAGCCATTGTTGATGCACACTCCTTCAAGATTGCTCTTTTGGTTGCTTTTATTGAGAACGTCCGTCACACATCGGTGACTGACGAACAACCCGTATTTGTTTTGAGGATGGCAAGCATCTGCTTTGCCGCACCCTCATCCGTCACCAGCAGCGTATGCGAATCATGCCGCAGGACGGAGATGATGGCTTCCGCCTTCTTTGCGCCCGCCGCAACCGCAATCATGCGGCAGTCCGGCGTCAGGCGCGCCAAATCGACGCACACGCCGGATGATTTCAGCAGGCACTGCCCATCCCGGTCGTAATACGCGCCGAAGGACTCCCCGACCGCACCCTTCTTCGTCAGCAGGCGCACCTGCTCCACGGGCAGGCGGCTCATCGTCTCCTGCGCACAGCCGATGCCGTGCAGGATAATGTCCGCACGCTGGATGCGCTCCATCGTCTCGCGGATTTCAGGCAGCCGCAGCATTTCCTGCTTCGCCTGCTCGTCCATGTGGTCAGGCAGATGCAGCAGCCGATGATGTCCGCCGAGCCGCTGGGCGATTTCCGCCGCCAGCGTGTTCGCCTGCGTTTCCACTTCACGCCCGAAGCCGCCCTGTGCAGGAACGACCATGACGTTCATGGGAGCGCTGCTCTGCATGGCGTGTGCCGTCGCCGCGATGGTCGAACCGCCCGTAACTGCCAGCGTCGACCCGGAATGCAGCAATTGCCGCACGCCCTGCGCCGCCAGCCGCCCCACGTCAGACAGTACACGCACATCCACATCAGCATCCCCCGGCGCAACGAAAACGGTTTTCACCGGGAGAACCTGCATCAGCGCCGTTTCCAGCGCAGTCAGGCCCTGCGTCTGCCGGGCGAAGCTGCGGGCACTTTCCAGCCAGCGGGACGCATTCGGCGTCGGATTCATCCCGGCTTTGTCCAGCGTAATCAGGCCAGCGTCGCGGAGCTTTTCCACGTCCGCGCGCACTTCCCTTTCCGCCAGATTCAGCCGGAGCGCCAATTGCCGCCGCCCAACCGGGGCTGATTCCGCAATCGCCGTCAGCACCATGGCACGGCGCGCCATTGCTTCCGCCATCTCCGGCGCAATCGCCTGCATCAGCGCCACAAAATCCTCCGCCATGCCTTTCCGCCCCTTCCGGCTCGTCAGAAAATCCCCAATGTCTATCATACCACGTTCGGCACGAAATGGCAAGATTGTTTTTCCGCTTCCGCATACACTCTTCTTGCAAAGGAGGAGATTTGTATGTGGATTTTGCTTCCCGCTTTCGTTTTGACGCTGCTGCTCTGCCGCTGCTATCGCCCCGGCACTTGGGGCGCGCGGCTGCTGAACTGCTGGACGTTTGGCACCGTGCTGCTGATGGCGTGGAATCTGCTGCCCCTGCCGCACGTCGGCATCAATCCGATTTCATCGTTGTTGACAGGCGCGCTGGGCATTTCAGGGCTGCCCCTGACGGTGTTTCTGAATATGATGCCGTAATCAGCAGCAGACGATTTCGATGCCCGCCATGGCTTCATCAATCAGCCCGTCGACGTCGAGCTTGCTCTCGCCTTCAAGAATTTTCTCCATCTTCGGGTGCGTCGCGGGATGGCGCGGTGTGAAGACCGTGCAGCAGTCCTCGTAGGGCAGGCTGGACGTCTCGAATGTGCCGATTTTTTCACTCACGGCGATAATTTCTTCCTTGTCAAAGCCAATCAGCGGGCGGAAAACAGGCATATCCACCACCATATCGGTCGTACCGAGCGCCGTCATCGTCTGGCTGGCGACCTGCCCGACCGATTCGCCGGTAATCAGCGCCTCGCTGTTCTCCTGACGCGCCACCTTTTCGGCAATGCGCATCATGAAGCGGCGCATGATGAGCGTCGTGTACTCTTCGGGGCACTTTTCGTGGATTTCCATCTGGATTTTGGTGAACGGCACGATGTGGACGCGGATGCCGCAGCAGCTTTCGGACAAAATGCGCGCCAAATCCAGCACCTTTTCCTTCGCGCGGTCAGACGTGTATGGATAAGAGTGGAAATGCACCGCGTTGATATGACGCCGCGCTTGGCGATCATCCACCCTGCGACTGGGCTGTCAATGCCGCCGGAAAGCAGCAGCGTCGCGCGGCCGTTCGTGCCGACGGGCATACCGCCAACCGCCGGAATCACCTTCACATACAGGTACGCCATGTCGCGGATTTCCACGTTCATGGTGTGCTGGGGCTTCTTCACATCCACAGACAGGTTCTTGTTCGCCGTCAGGATGCGGTGTCCCATTTCGATGTTGATGGCGGGCGAATCCATGAAGTAGTTCTTGTCCGAGCGGCGCGCCGTCACGCGGAACGTGCCGGACAAATCCGCCATCATGGCAACCGCCTGATTGCAGAGGGCGTCAAAGTCGTCTTTGGGCATTTCGACCGCCGGGCAGACGCTGTGCACGCCGAACACCTTTGTCACGCGGCGGATGCACTCATCCAAATCGTCAAAATCCGACACGAGAATGCGTCCGTCGTGCAGCAGCACCGTCGCGCCGAGGTCTTTGACGGCGTACTTGATGCGCTTGACCAGCGCGCGCATAAAAAGCGGGCGATTCTGCCCCTTCAGGAAAATCTCGCCATAACGGACGAGCAGCAAATTGCGCACAGGAATTTCTCTCCTTAATATGTAGATTATCGTCTGACGTAGGCTTTCAGCAGTTCATAGTGCTTCTTGACGCACTGCGCGACATCATCCATTTCCGCCTCGGTATTGTCCGGGCAGAGACTGAACCGCAGTGTGCAGTCCGCTTCTGCCGGGGACAAGCCCATCGCCGTCAGCACGCCGGACACCTTCTGTTTATGCGCAGCGCACGCCGAACCCGCACTGACATAGATGCCGTCACCTTCCAGCGCGAACAGCATCGTCTGGCTCCGCACAGGCGACAGGCTGACGCTCAAAATGTGCGGCGCGCAGAGCGGGTCATCCAGTGCGGGGCCGTTGCGCTTTGCCGTGGGAATCGCCTCCTGCAAGTCCGTCAGCAGGCGGGTTTTCAGCGCCATCATCTTCTCTGCCGCGCCCTGCGGATAAGTGCGAACCGCCTCGCCCAGCCCAATGATGCCGGGGACGTTTTCCGTGCCGGAGCGCAGATTGTCCTCCTGCCCGCCGCCGAAGACGATGGGCGACAGCTTGTGGTCTTTGCGGAAAATCAAGCCGCCGATGCCCTTGCTGGCATGAATCTTATGCCCGGAAAAGGCGTAGGACTGGATTTTGAGCGCATTGAAATTGAGCGGCACACGCAGAAAGCCCTGCACGCCGTCCACATGAATGGCGGCATTCGGCGCAAGGCGGTCGCGCAGCGCGGCGACTTCCGCAATGGGCTGCACCGCGCCGACCTCGTTGTTGACCTGCATGAGCGTAATCAGGTGGACATCCTCGCCCAGCAAGCCTTCCAGCGCGGGCAGATCCACCACGCCGCGGCGATCTACTGGAATCGGCACAACCTTGTGCCCCATGCGTTCAGCTTCCTGCGCGCAGTTCAGCACCGCCGGATGCTCCACGGACAGCATCAGCACCCGCCCCGGCTTATGCTTCGTGCGCAAATGCCCCAGAATGGCGATATTGTCCGCCTCCGTGCCGCCAGAGGTGAACACCATGCGCTGGTTCGCCGCGCCTGCCGCTTTCAGGCAGATTTCACGCGCATTCTCGACGGCTTTCTCCGCATCCATGGCCGGGCGGTACAGCGCCGACGGGTTGTACCAGCCATTCTCCAGCGCGTCCATCATCGCGGCAATCACCGCGGCGGAGGGCTTCGTCGTCGCGCTGTTATCCAGATAGATGGTTTTCACGGTCAATTCTCCTGATACGCGCCGAAGGGCAGATAGTGGCGGATGTTATCCACCATGGCTTTGCTCGGCTCAAACACAATCAGGGACTTCTTGCCGTCCTTGGAGAAAGCGAAATAGTACAGCTCCGCGTCGCGATTGAGAAACCAGCGCAGCTGCTTCACGCCCGGCGCGGACACATGCCGATGGAAACTGCCGCTGGCAACCTTGCCGAACGCATCCACCTTTGCCACGTTCAGGCTGCCCAGCGCCTTGCGCTTGCGGTTGTTGAACACCTGTGCAAAATCCATCGAGCCGTTGGTGAACGTGTAGTCGTACTCCGTGCGCAGGCGGTCATGGAAGAAGAAAATGTACACCGCAATACCCGTGAACAGCAGCGTCATCACCAGCATCGAGATGCTGAAGCTGTAAAACATGACGTTCAGGTACATGAACGCCAGAATCGCGGACACAATCATCACGACCCACGATGCGTAGTACAGTACCTCTTCCGCCGCGCGGTGGTGTTTGCTTACAGATTCCTCCAGAAAACGATCCATTTGCGTAAATCCTCCTCAAATCACATAAACAGCAGGAACAGCCCTGCCGTCAGAAGCCCAACAATCACGCCGCCGATGACCTCGACATGCGTGTGACCGACCAATTCCTTCAGTTCCTCATCCGTGATGCTTTCGCCATTGACGAACATCTTCTGCACGATTTCGTTGATGATAACCGCCTGCTTGCCCGTCTCGCGGCGGACACCCGTCGCATCGTACATGACAATCGCCGCCATCGTGAAAGACAGGGCGAAAATCGCGCTGTCGAAGCCCCGCGTCGCGCCAATCATCAGCGTCAGGGAGACGACGAACGCCGTATGGCTCGACGGCATTCCCCCGCTGCCGAAAAAGCGGTGCCAGTCCCATTTCTTTTCGACCAGATAGTACGTCGGAATTTTGAGCGCCTGCGCCACGAACCACGCCGTGATGCAGCACAGCAGCACCTGATTGCTGAAAAGCCCCAGAATGTTGTGTAGTTCCATTTATTTCCGCTTCCCTTTTGATGAATGATAAATCAATCCGGCGTAAGCGCACGAATCCTGTCTCTTATTGTACTCTGTTCAGGGTGCTTTGTGCAAGGGTTTGCAAAAATTTCATATCTCCGCCGATTTTCGCTGCCGCATCCACCGCCAAGGCCGTTTCCCGTGCCGCGTCCTCGCGCGTGCCCTCGATGCCGCGAATGGCAATCCACGTCAGCTTCTCTTCCGCGACGTCCTTGCCGATGCTCTTGCCCAGCGCTTCCTCCGTACCGATGACATCCAGCAGGTCGTCCACCATCTGGAACGCCATGCCGAGGTGCTGCCCATACTCGCAGCCATATTTCACCTGATCCTGCGTCGCGCCCGCCAGCAGCAGGCCTGCCTCCACAGGGGCGGTCAGCAGATCCGCCGTTTTGTGCAGGTGGATGTAGCGCACCTTGTCCGCCGTCGGCTTCGTGCCCTCGCCGGTTACGTCCATCGTCTGCCCAGCGACCATGCCCGTTACGCCCGCGTGACGCGCAATCGCTTCCATCGCCAGGACCCCGGCGCAGTCCCCCGCCTTCGCCAGCTGCGCCGACTGACGCGCCATCAGCTCCATTGCCGCCGACAGCAGCCCGTCGCCCGCCAGAATCGCCACGTCCTCACCGAACTTGCGGTGATTCGTCAACTGACCGCGCCGCAAGTCATCGTTGTCCATGGCGGGCAGGTCGTCGTGAATCAGGCTGTATGTGTGAATCATTTCCAGCGCACAGGCAAACGGCAGCGCCTTTCCCGTATCACCGCCGATGGCTTCGCATGATGCCAGCAGCAGCACCGCGCGAAGCCGCTTGCCGCCAGCCAGCAGCGAATACTCCATCGCCTTCAGCAGAATATCCGGGATTTCGCCCAGCGACCGCAGCTGCCCCGAAAGCGCCTCTTCGACCTGCTTGCGGTATTCCGCGTATGTCTTCATTGCTGTTCCTCCATCGGCAGCTCGACGTCCTCGCCGCTTTGCTGCCGCAGTACCGTCAAGCGCTGCTGTGCCGCCGTCAGCTCCTTTTCGAGGGCGTTCAGCGCATTCAGCCCCGCTTCGTACTGCTGCATGGCTTCCTCTAAGGGCATTTCGCCGCTCTCCATCTTCGCAATCAGTGCTTCCACCTGTTGAAGCCTTTCTTCAAACGTCAGCTTCTTTTTCGCTGCCATAAGCACCCTCCTTATTGGGCTGCATGACCCGCATTTCGCCATCCCGGAAACGAATCGTCATCTGCGGATGCGGCCGCGCCGCCGCCCGGTCAGGCAGGATCCTGCCGCCGTCCAGCACCAGCGCATAGCCGCGCTCCAGCACCTTTTCCGGATTCAGCGCCTGCAAATGCAGCTTCTGCCGATGCAGCCGCTCCGTTTTCCGCTGCAAATTCTGCTCCGCCGCGTTGTCCAGCCGAATCCGCGCCATCCCCAATCGCGGGGTCAGCGCCGAAATTCGCTGCGACATTTGATGCTCCAGCCGCATTTTTGCGCCGCCGAGCCGCTTTTCCAGCGCCGTCAAGCGCTGGTTCGGGTCGCACGCCGCCAGCCGCTTTTCCAGTGTCATCAGCGCCAGGCGCGTTTCCTGCAAGTGCTGCGAAAGCGCCGTCTGCAAGTGCTGCCGCATTCCATCCAGCCCCGCGAGAATCTCCCGCAAGTCCGGCACCGCCATTTCCGCCGCGTTTGACGGTGTAGCGGCGCGCCTGTCCGCCACAAAATCCGCAATCGTGAAGTCGGTTTCATGCCCAACCGCGCTGATGACGGGAATCGGGCAGTCATAAATCGCGCGCGCCACAATTTCCTCGTTGAACGCCCACAAATCCTCCATCGAGCCGCCGCCGCGCCCGACGATGACGACCTCGACCTCCGGGATTTTCGCCGCGCGCCGAATGCCCTGCGCGATGCTCTCCGCCGCCCCTGCGCCCTGCACCTGAACCGGCACCAGCACCAGCGGCACGCCGGGATCGCGCGCCCGCGACACCATGCAGATATCGTGCAGCACCGCGCCTGTTTCCGACGTGACGACCGCGATTTTCTTCGGGCGATACGGCAAGCGCCGCTTGTGCTCCTCGTCGAACAGCCCTTCCGACGCCAAACGGTTTTTCAGCGCCTCGAACTGCTGATACAGCGTGCCGATGCCGTCCGGACGCATACTGTCGCAGGTAATTTGGTAGCTGCCGCCCTCGCTGTACAGCCCGACCTGCCCGCTGACGATGACGGACATGCCGTCCATCGGGCGAATTGACATGCGCATCGCGTTCTGCCGGAACATGACCGCCGCGATTCGGCATCGCTCGTCCTTGAGCGTAAAGTACCAATGCCCGGACGAATGGCGCTTGAAGTTGCTGATTTCCCCGCGCAAACGGACTTTGCGAAGCGCCGGCTCGTTTTGCAGCAGCTGCCGGACGTACTCGTTGACCTCGCTGACCTCCAGAACCCATTCCGACATGGCGCTTTCACTTCCTACTTGTATCGGCTTATTTTGCCGTCTGCTTCTCCGCCGCTTCCACCGTGTTTTCCAGTAGCTCGACAATTGTCATTTTGCCCACGCCGCCGGGGACGGGCGTGATGTAGCCCGCAACGTCCGCCACATCAGGCATCACGTCGCCGACGACCTTGCCGTTCACGCGGTTGATACCCACGTCGATGACGACCGCGCCGGGCTTGACCATGCTCTTGGTGATGAACCCCGGCTTGCCGACCGCCGCGACGAGAATATCCGCATTGCGCGTGTGCTGGGCGAGGTTCACCGTGTGGCTGTGGCAGATGGTGACGGTACAGTTCGCTTGCAGCAGCAGCATCGCCATCGGCTTGCCGACGATGTTGCTCCGCCCGACGACGACCGCTTCTTTGCCGTCAAGGTCAATCCCCGTGCGGCGAATCATCTCCATTGCGCCCTTGGGCGTGCACGCAACCACGCCCGGCTGTCCGCTCATCATCCGCCCCGCGTTGAGCAGGTGGAAGCCGTCCACATCCTTTTCCGGCGCGATAACCGCCAGCGCTGCCGCCTCATCGAGGTGTTTCGGCAGGGGAAGCTGCACCAGAATGCCGTGGATGGTGTCGTCCGCGTTCAGACGGGCTATCAGCTTCTCCAGTTCGTCCTGCGTTGTCGTTTCGGGCAGATTGATGGTCACGGAGTGGATGCCGACCTGATCACACCCGACGCTCTTGTTGCGCACATAAATCTGGCTGGCTGGGTCTGCGCCGACGAGAATCACCGCCAATCCCGGCGTGGCGCCCTTTTCGCGCAGGCGCGCCACCCGCTGTGCAATTGCCCCGCGAAGCTCCGCTGAAATCGCCTTACCGTCCAGTATCTGTGCTGCCATATTCTATCTCCTTCAGCGTTTGCTGTTCGCGCCATTTTCTTGCGCCAATGAGTGCCACGCCGACCGCGTTGTCCCCGGAATACTCCGGGCGGCCGAAATGCACGCGCAAATCCGGCTGACGCTTGGCAGTCCGCTGCGTCACCAGCTCCCGAAAGAGCCGCGAGGACGCAACACCGCCCGCAATCAGCACCTGACGAATGCCCGTCTGCTGGGATGCCGCCGTCACCATGCGCGAAACTGTCCGCGCCAGCAGGTCGTACACCTCGCGGGCAATGTCCTCCTTGGGCATCGTCCCCTGCGCAATCCAGCGCTGCACCTGCGTTTCCGCGCCAGACAAGTGGCAGTACAGCCCGCCATCCGCCATAGCGACCGGCAGCAGCGCTTTCGCCGTGCCGCGCACCGCCAGCTCCTCCAAATGCGGTCCCGCTGGGAACGGCAGCCCCAGCACCACGCCCGTGCGGTCAACCACCTGCCCCGCATGGAGGTCGAGCGTCCCGCCGAGCAGCGTCAGGTGGTCATCCACCAGCGACAGCACTTCGGTCGTGCCGCCGGAGAGATGCACTGCCAGCAAATCGTCCGCCGTCACGCCGCTATCCACCTTCGCGGCTTCCACATGCCCGCGCTGGTGCGTCGTAGCAAAACAGGGAACGCGAAGCAGAGCCGCCAGACTGCGGCCCTGTGCGTCCCCTGCTTGAAACACGGGCATATACGACGCTTCCTCATCCCGTGGACGGCGGGAAGCGCACACCGCGACGATTTCGCAATCCGTCAAATACGCCGACAATTCCTCAATCAGCCCCGGCAGCTGACGGACATGCGTGAACACCGCCTCCGACTGCCGCAGCCCGCGCTGTCCCTGCGGAACAGGCAGCAGCTTGCGGCAGCTCGCAATCACATCGCCCTCCGTGGTTACGGCAGCAGCGGACGTGGTATAGCAGCTTGTGTCAAGCCCGACAACGACGCGCTTCACGGGTTTTCCGCCTGCTTTCTGCGCAGAATCGTACCCAGTACGCCGTTGACGAAGCGGCCGCTTGTCGGCTCGGAGAAGCGGTTGGCAAGGTTGACCGCCTCATTGATGGCGACAGGGCCGGGGATTCCCTCCTCGTAGAGGATTTCCCACGCAGCCATGCGCAGGATGGTCAAATCCACATGCGGCATTCGGCTGATTTCCCAGCGCGGACTGGCAGCCTGAATCGCTTCATCCAGCTCGTCGAGGTGCGCCAAGACGCCGTCGAGCACCTCGGTGATGTACGCTCGGTCGGATTCGCTCGGCTCGTTCTCTGAAATGCTGTCCACGCCGGGAAGTCCTTCCTTGCGCAGCGCCTCATACACCATTTGCAGCGTCTCTTCGCCGCCTTCCCCGCCCGCCATATGTTCAAAAATCATCTGCATGACCGCCGCACGCGCAGTCGTCCGTGCCATATTGTTTTTCTCTCCTATTCCACACTAAAAATGCGTATTGTTGTTATTCTGCTGATTTTTCGCCGTCGTCTGCCGCGTCCACCGTTTCCCCGGCGGATTCTTCTGCCGCAGCTGCTTCTTCCGCCGATGCTTCCGTTTCCTCCGGGGCATCCCCGGCAGCCTCGACTTCATCCGCTTCGGGCGTTTCGGGCGCTTCCGTCACTTCCGGCGGCGCGGGCACAAACGCGGGCTGCTCCGGCGTGCCAAACAGGCGCTGATGCAGCGGACGTTCGTCGTCCTCGTCATCCTCCGGGGAAATGAACGTGTCCGGCACTTTCGGCTTCTGCTCCGGCTCGGTCGCGGGAATCGCGACGGGCTGTGGCGGGAGCGTGACCATCGGCTGTTCCGCCGTTTCCTCCGCCGACGGCAGAGGCGTCACGTCCTGCACCTCGTAGGTGGACGCAACCGGAATGCTTGCGTCGTTCTCCACCATCACGCGGATTTTGTACACATCCACGCCCGTGCACGCCGTCACATACTGCTTAATCTGCTTTTGCAGCGCGCCGACGGACAGCGGGATATTCACGCCCGCCGCCTGAATAATGTGCAAGCCAATCGCAATGCCGTCGCGGCACTCCTCGACCGTGATGTCCGCCTTGGCAATCGCCTCATGCTTGTCAATGCAGGTACGAATCAGCCCCTCGATAGCACGAATTGACACTCCGATGGAGCCATTCTCATTTTTCTGCATCACATAGCCGCGCTGGCTTGCCGTGCGGTGCGGGAACACGCGCCACAGGCACATAAACGCCAGCGCCAATGCCAGCGCCGCCACGGCAATACATGCTATGCCGCCCCATACGCCGCTTCCTTGCAGCCACGCCGTCAGTCGGAGCATCTGCCACTGTTCACCCTGCACGGCTTCCACGCCGATCAGCGCTGCTCCAGCCGCCAGCGCCAGCAGCACTAAAAAGGACAGCATCATCACCACAATATCGCTCACACGACGCTTCATTCCCGGTTCGCTCCTTTCGTTTCCTTCGCTTGCCGTTTTCGCCTTTACATAGCAACTTCAAAACCGGCAAGGCAAACACCCTGCCGGCAGTATGAAGGCATCAGTTCTCTTTGCCTTCTTCTTCAGGCACTTCCGCGGAATTTTCTGCCGCTTTTTCCTCGCTCTCAGGGGCTTCCACCAGCGGCGTTTCCTTCTTGTCCTCTGCCAGCGCCTTCTTTGCACCGGCGTTCAGCGCATTGTTCTCTTTTTCAAAGCTAACGCCCTGCACATGCACATCCACGCGCACCACATGCAGGTTCGTCATCGTCTCAATCGCCTTGCGGACGCTTTCCTGCGCGTCATACGCTGCCTTCTGGATGGGCGTGCCGTACTCCATGACGACATACAGATCCACGCTGGCTTCCTCGGTGCCGATTTCCACCTTCACGCCCTTGGTCACGGAGCGGTTCTTGCCCAGCAGATTGCCGGAGACATTGCACATACCCGCAATGCCCTCCACCTCGCTGGCGGCGACGCCCGCAATAATCGCGACCACTTCATTGGCGTAGGTGATGCTGCTCCCCTGCTCGGTATCCACATCGACATTCACGGGCAGATTATCCTTCTTCAGCGCCATAACGAAATGCACCTCCTAATTTCAATCCAAACTCCTGCGCACAAAAAGCACATGATTTCGCGCAGGAAATGGCAAAACGCAGTCTACCGACTTTGTTTCATCCCATTATACCATAGTTTTGCCGGATTGACAAGCGTTCAATCCGGGTTTCTTCCCGTTCGGCAGAAAAAAGGCGGACGAGGATTGTTTCCTCATCCGCGTGCGGATTATTCTTCGACTTTCGTGCAGGCGATATGCAGTTCATCCAGCTGCTTCTGATCCACCTTGCCGGGTGCGCCCATCATCACGTCCTGCGCGTTCTTGTTCATCGGGAACGGGATGACTTCGCGAATCGTCTCCGCGCCCGCCAGCAGCATCACCATGCGGTCAACACCGGGCGCAATGCCCGCGTGCGGCGGCGCGCCGTAGCAGAAGGCGTTGTACATCGCCGGGAACTTCGCCTTCACGTCCTCTTCGCCCAGCCGGACGAGCTTGAACGCTTCAATCATGATTTCCGGGTCGTGGTTGCGGACAGCGCCGGAGGACAGTTCCACGCCGTTGCAGACCAAGTCGTACTGGTACGCCGTGATGGTCAGCGGGTCAACCTCGCCCGCCGCCGCCTTTTGCAGAATCTCCAGACCGCCGTTGGGCATGGAGAAGGGGTTATGGCAGAATTCGAGTTCGCCGGATTCCTCGCCGATTTCGTACATCGGGAAATCGACAATCCAGCAGAATTCGTACTTTTCGCGGTCAATGTGCGCCGGGCAGAGGTCAGCGACCAGACGGCGCAGCACGCCCGCGGTCTTTTGCGCCGCCAGCTTCTTACCGCAGGTCAGGCCAACGAACGTGTTCGGCTTCAGACCCAGCTTTTCGACCAGTTCATCCTTCTGCTCCTTGACGAACTTCGCAATACCGCCGGCGATTTCGCCCTTCTCATCCAGCTTGAACCAGTAGACCTTATTCGCCGTCACCACCTCGACATCCGCGCAGAGCTTGTCAATCTGCTTGCGAGTCGCGGTCATGTCGCTGACGACAACCGCCTTGACGGTGTTGCCCTCGAAGGGCTGGAAGCCGCAGCCGCCAATGAGTTCGGTCACGTCCTGCACTTCCAGATCAATGCGCAGGTCGGGCTTGTCCGAGCCGTAGCGCTCCATCGCGTCGTTGTAGGCAATGCGCTTGAAGGGCGCGCTGGACGCGGTGTTGTATGTGCCGTACTTGGCGAAAATGGGCGGCAGCACGTCTTCAAGGACGCTGAACACGTCCTCCTGCGTCGCGAACGCCATTTCCATATCCAGCTGATAGAACTCGCCCGGGCTGCGGTCGCCGCGCGCATCTTCGTCGCGGAAGCAGGGGGCAATCTGGAAGTAGCGGTCGAAGCCGGAGGTCATCAGCAGCTGCTTGAACTGCTGGGGCGCCTGCGGCAGGGCGTAGAACATGCCCGGATGCTTACGCGCCGGAACGAGGTAATCGCGCGCGCCCTCAGGGGACGAAGCCGTCAGGATAGGCGTGGTGATTTCAAGGAAGCCGTGCTCGTTCATCGCCTGACGCAGGGCGGTGACGACGTTGCAGCGCATGACGATGTTCTTCTTCACATCGGGGTTGCGCAAGTCGAGATAGCGGTACTTCAGGCGGATGCTCTCGTCCGCCTCGCGGGAGCGGTTGATCTGGAACGGCAGCTCATTGTAGCGGCAGCGCCCCAGCACGTCGATTTTCTCCGGCTCGACTTCAATGTCGCCCGTGGGAATTTTCGGATTCTTGTTGTCGCGCTCGCGCACGATGCCAGTCACGGAGATGACGCTCTCCTTGTTGAGGCTGCGGATGATTTTCATCTGCTCCTCGTCATCAATAACGACCTGCGTCGTGCCATAGAAATCGCGCAGGATGACGAACGCGAGGTTCGCGCTGACGATGCGCACGCTATCCATCCAGCCGGACAGCTGCACGCGCTTACCCGCGTCCGACAGCCGCAGTTCGTCGCATGTATGAGTACGGTTCTGCATATTTGCAGCTCCTTTCTTAGTAGCGAAAGGGAGACGCGAGGGGCGCTGCCCCTCGACCCCGCCAAAGGGTCTTCGACCCTCTGGACTCCCG
>ENA-OWRJ01001163-OWRJ01001163.1-human-gut-metagenome-genome-assembly--contig:-NODE-1163-length-29422-cov-11.049886_pt1 | contig 29422 bp, 30 predicted proteins | sample MGYA00248269_ERZ651897 | MGnify/ENA primary metagenome ERZ651897 (study PRJEB26924, sample SAMEA4378252) | human gut metagenome | biome: human gut; feature: human-associated habitat; material: faeces...
TGAAAAGTGCGAACATAAAAACAGTTTCATCAATATTCTCCTTTATATATAAATTCCGATTTATCGGGCGGATTATCTGCCTTTATAAACCCATTATACCACGCACCTCCACTTTTTTCAACCACTATTAAAAACCGAAAACGTATAGCGCCGTTGTTATAACATTCACAAAATCGTGCAGTCAAGCACGATGAAATAATGTTAAAACGTTCTCGAACGGTTGCGTAAGCAACGCCGCATAAAAAAGAGCCTTGCGGCTCGGGGGGGGGGATAGGAAAAGGAACAACCGGATGTGGTTGCTCCTTTGTCGTGTTAAAGTGTGTGATAAATGGGAATTTTACTTTCTCTTTGGAGTCCAAGGAATACAGTGATTCACATTTTTACAATATTCTTCATATTCTTGTCCATATAATTCACTCAGCCATTTTTCTTCTGTTTTTATTAAGAACACTGTCATATATACATAGTAAACGACAGGAAGAACAAATAAAATAATATTTGTCTCTATAAAAAACGCTCCAATACACACGAGAAAAAATGCGCTGTATATTGGATTTCGCACCATTGAATATACGCCAGATGTAACTAAATGATTTTCTTTAATGCAGGCATCTATCTTGACTTTGAAATTTGAGCTAAACCACAGCCATGCTCCCAATAAAATCAGCATAATTCCAATGATGATAAAGGGAGTTTTCAATTCTTTTACTTGCAGTGAATATATTATCCCCATTTTCGACAGAATGATGGCTAATACGGTAACAACCAACTGAGGTATTACGATAAGAGGTCCCACACCTATCACAGGCAAATGCTTCTGTTTGTTTTCGGTTTCTTTCAAACTTCAATTCCTCCTTACAATCCCGAGTTATTAAACTCCTTCTCTGTTCCATCTTCTTGCCCTTCGGACAAGAAGCCTCCCTCGCTCTAAAGAGCTCGGTCAATTCCGATTTATCGGGCGGACTATTCGCCCTTATAAGTTCATTATACCACACATTTCCGCTTTTTCAACCACTTTTAAAAACCGAAAACGTATAGCGTTTCAGCCCTGCCGTTATAGCAGGGCTGTTCCTATTTCAGAACATAATATCCTGTATTTTCTTTCTGCCCATCCACTGTCTGCTTGTTACCTCATAACCGAGCTTATTGTACCACGCTACACGCTCGACGTATAAAAGCTGAATATCCTTGCAGTTCTTTTCATACAGCGACAGACTGCCCTCGGCTGTCATAGCAAGTCCTATTCCTCGTCTGCGGTATTTATGAGTAACGCCGACACAGCCTATCATACTGTGCTTTTCATTGTCGGAAAAGAACATTCCGCCGTACTCCTCGACCATCTCAAAGCCTGCAATCTCGTCACCGCAGACGGCAAGCAGGACGGGAGCGTCACTATTCTCCTCGAATATCGGTAGCCAATCTGCCTGAGCGTCCTTGACGGCGGCTAAGAGCTTTTCTCTGTCGTTATCATCTGCAAAGCGGTATGTAACTCCGTCGGGGCGGGGAATTTCTTTCAGCTTCTGCACTGATTTTTCATTCAGGGTAAGTCCCATATTGACTGATGTAAAGTCTGCATTGTAACCTCTTTTTTCAAAGAACGGAACACTGCTCTCTTCGCCCTCGTCACAAGGCACACCTTGGAATAATCCGCCCCCGCCGAGAACAACTTCATCGTAATTTGCGGAAATAAATCCCTCTGCCATTATAAGCAGATGTTTTCCGTAACCGCTGTGTCTGTACTCTTTTTTCACGCACAGGATAACTACGGAATTACCGTTCACTACGATAAATCCGATAATCGTTTCGCTGCTTTCCGCAGTGAAAATCTGTGAGTTATCTCTGTGCAGAATATCCCTGAACCGCTCATATGCCAGCGGATAGCGGGGCATCGCTTCACAGTAAATCTCGTACAGATCACGGATCGTGTATTCTTTGTTCATGGTATCACCTCGCCTTTTGTAGTATTTTAACATAAATTCCGCTGTAAAGCAACCCTGCCCGGTTGCAATCCGCCCTCATAAATGCTATAATTAATTATCCATAAAAAACGGACGAAAGGACTTTATATGAATACATTATTTAAAGGGATAACCGCAATTCTTCCTGACGAAGAAAGCGGATTTTCCGCAAAGGTATGTGATATTGCAGTAAGCGACAGCGTTATCTCCTATATCGGTGACGATGCAGTAAAAAACGGCTTTGTTCCGGACAGGACTATTGACGGCAGGGACAAGCTCATTACAGCAGGGCTTGTAAACAGCCACACGCACAGCTATATGTCGCTGTTCAGAAACAGTGCGGACGACCTTATGTTCCACACCTGGCTGTTCGACAGGATAATGCCGATGGAGGACAAGCTGACCGCCGAGGATATGTACTACGGCACACAGCTTGCCTGCCTTGAGATGATAAAGACGGGTACAACGGCTTTTCTGGATATGAATATCGCCCGTGACTGCATTACAAGAGCGATAAGCGAAAGCGGTCTGAAAGCGACAATATCAAGAGGTCTTGTAGGAAACGGCAGAGATGACGAGGGCGGAAAGACAAGAATTGAGGATACGCTGTACGATATGCGTACCTACGGCGACAACAAGCGTCTTAAATTCATGATGGGCCCTCACGCTATCTATACTACCGACAGGGGCTATCTTGAGCTTGTAATGGAGAAAGCCGCAGAATACGGCCTCGGCATAAACATTCACCTTTCCGAATCGGTAAAGGAAATTGAGGACAGCATAGCACAGAACGGCTGTTCGCCTGTCAAGTATCTTGATGATATGGGAATGTTCAAGTTCCATACGGTTGCCGCTCACTGCGTACAGCTATCCGACGAAGATATTGATATTCTCGCTGAAAGAGGCGTATATGCCGCTACCAATCCTATCAGCAATGCAAAGCTCGGAAACGGCTTTGCAAGAATACCCGATATGCTCGACAAGGGCGTTAAGCTGTGTATCGGCACTGACAGCGCAGGAAGCAACAATACGCTGAATATGTTCAGCGATATGAACTTCATCTGCCTTGCACACAAGGGTAACTGCCGCAGTGCTACAGCGGTTTCGGCACGTCAGGCACTGAAAATGGCTACCGAAACGGGCGCTAAGGCTTTAGGCTTTGACAACACGGGAATACTTAAAGAAGGCTATGCGGCTGACCTTACCGTAATGGATATGAAATATCCCTCGCTCCAGCCTGTGAACGATCCTGTTGCGGCTATGTGCTACAGTGCGAGCGGATATGAGGTTGAAAGCGTTATGGTTGACGGTGAGTTCTTAATGGAAAACCGTGAGATAAAGGGAATGGACGAGGAACGCATTTACTTTGAATGCAATAAAGCAATGAAAAGAATAGACGGTTAACGGAAAGGAAAACGAAATGAGCATTATTAGAGATGAGAGCCTGTGGGAAAGCGGCGAAACAAAGATAAACTGGGTAAAGGCGAATATGCCGTTACTGCGTGGAATTGAAGAAGAATTTGCGGTATCAAAGCCGTTTGCGGGGCTGAAAGTTGCGCTTTCGGTACACCTTGAAGCAAAGACAGCTTACCTTTGTCGTGTAATGGCGGCAGGCGGCGCAGAGATGTATATCACGGGCAGTAACCCACTGTCAACGCAAGACGATGTTGCGGCGGCGCTTGTACACAGCGGACTTAACGTATTTGCGTGGCACGGTGCTACTGCGGAGGAATATCACGCACATACGGCGGAGGTTATCAAGATCGCTCCCAATGTCATCATTGATGACGGCGGCGACCTTGTAAACCTTATCCACAATGAATATCCCGACCTTATCCCGAACGTTATCGGCGGCTGTGAAGAAACCACAACGGGAATTATCCGCCTTGTAGCTATGGATAAGGCTAAACAGCTCAAGTTCCCGATGATGCTTGTAAATGACGCAGACTGCAAGCATCTGTTCGATAACCGCTACGGCACGGGTCAGTCGGTTTGGGACGGCATAAACCGCACAACGAATCTGATCGTTGCAGGAAAGAACGTTGTAGTAGCAGGCTATGGCTGGTGCGGCAAGGGCGTTGCGATGAGGGCTAAAGGACTTGGCGCATCGGTAATAGTAACCGAGATAAATCCGATAAAGGCGATGGAAGCAGTTATGGACGGATTTAAGGTTATGCCTATGGTCGAGGCGGCTAAGATAGGCGACTTCTTTGTAACGGTAACAGGCTGTAACGATGTTATCGGAGAAAAGGCATTCCTTAATATGAAGGACGGGGCTATCCTTTCTAACGCAGGTCACTTTGACGTCGAGGTAAACGTTGCGAAGCTGAAGGAAATGGCTGTTGAAACGGGCGTTGCAAGAAACAACATTCAGTACTACAAGCTGGCTAACGGCAACAGGATAAATGTTATCGCAGAGGGCAGACTTGTAAACCTTGCCGCCGGCGACGGTCACCCGGCAGAAATAATGGATATGAGCTTTGCTATACAGGCTCTGTCAGCCGCATATCTTGTGAAAAACAAGGACAAGCTGAAAGCGGGCGAAAAGATGACGGTAAACGTTCCTGCCGAAGTTGATAAGGAGGTTGCCGAGAGAAAGCTCAGATACTGGGGCATTACCATTGATAAGCTGACTGGGGAACAGGAAAAGTATCTTGGCAGCTGGGAAGTGTAAAATGTAAATCAAAATACAAAAAGCTACCGCAATGAACTTTACGGTAGCTTTCTTTTATGCTGTTATACGAGTTTTTCAATAAACTTATCCGCCTGCTCTCTTGTGCGAAAAACAACTATCTCCCTGTTGTTTTTGTATTTCTCAAGCAGTCTGTATACTTCGGGGAGCTGATTTGCCCTGAAGCTTTCTATCCATTGTCTGAACTCAGGGTCAAGCTCATTTTCAAACCACGGCATATCCTCACGCTTTTTGCCTATGCGTGACAATGCGCCCTCAATGCAGATTTCAGTCGGCAAGTCAAACAGAAACACTGTGTCACAAGCCTTTATCCTTGTTTCAAGAGTGCGCTGATAGTTACCGTCTATTATCCAGCTGTCACGGGATATTATGCTGTCGAGCTGTTTGTCAAATTCTTCCCGTGAAATGTTCGTGCCGTCGGGCTTATGCCATATCATATCAAGATAGTACAGCGATAATCCTGTTGCGTCACGGAGCTTTCTCGAAAACACGCTTTTACCCGAACCCGAACAGCCTATTACCACTGTCCTTTTCATCGGTTATTCGCTTACAAGCACTTTAACTATCTCACCGACATACATCTCGTGGAAATCACCTGCGGCATAGCACTTTTCGATAAGCGACTTGTCTATAAAAGAATCGGGGGTCATGGGCTGTCTGTACAGCTTCTTGCAGACAAGCACGAGCTTTGCCTGCCCTATATAAGCATAATCGTCCGTTGCAGTGCCTGTAAGGTTGGTCTTTGCAAGCTTATCCTCATCTCTGCCCGAATGCGAGCCGAGATAGCTCTGCGCTTCCCTGTGACCGTCGGGGAGGAATGACAATGTGTAATAATCGCTTTTGTCAACAAATTCCTTTGTGTATCTCTGAGGGCGGATATAGACTACCGTTGTGGGCTTGTTCCACAGCTCGCCCATCTGTCCCCAGCTTACTGTCATTGTATTATAGCCGTCCTTGTTTCCAGCTGTGAGCAATGCCCACTCCTTGCCGATAAGCGTGGAGGGATTTAATTTCAGTTCTTCTACCGATATTTCTTTCATAACCGTAATTCCTTTCGTATTCGTAATAGGGTTATACTTATTTTAGCATTTTTTCGCTGTGTTGTAAAGGCATATCATCACTTTACATTCTGCCACAAAAAACCGTGAATTTCACCCGAAAATTTTACTTGCATTTTTCCCCGTATTATACTATAATTAATTTTGTATGTTAAGCACACTGTTGAAACCAATCGGGGTTGTGGGGCGAAGCTCCAAACAGGGATGAGGGGCGGCAAACCCGTTAATCCCGCACAACAATCCCGAAAACCGCATACATTGGATTATACCTCCAAAAAAATTTTCAATAAAATACCCTTAACCTATTGACAAAGTAGGTTTTGGGTAGTATAATAGCATCATCGGAACAAAACCGATGAGAATTATAAGTTTTGAAACAAACGGAGGAAATACGATGTACGCTACAATTTCATCAACGCACAACAGAATAATGTGTTGCTGTATCAGCTCCCGGACAAGTAAAATGGCATTTGGGTGCAGCGGCATTGTTGTCATACAGCCGTAAAAGCACTGCGGCGACTGTCATTTGTCCGGGAGCATAATTGCCCGGCTTTTATTTTGCCTGTGGCACAGTAAATCGAAAGGATGTGACGGTATGGATCTTAACGCTATCGCTGAGTACCTGCCGCTGTTCGGGGAAGCCGCACTGCTGACTGTAAAGCTCGGTGTTCTTGGTATAATATTCTCGATCATCATAGGGCTTATATGTGCAGTGGTTCAGTACTACAAGGTACCGGTTATCCGCCGTATAGTTTCCGTCTACATTGAAATAAGCCGCAATACACCGCTTTTAGTACAGCTTTTTTTCATTTATTACGGACTGCCTAAAGTCGGCATACCGACCGACGCCGAAACCTGCGGTATCGCAGGACTTGCCTTCCTCGGAGGAAGCTACATGGCGGAGGCTTTCAGGAGCGGACTTGAATCGGTAGACAAGATACAGACAGAAAGTGCCTATTCTCTCGGAATGAACAAAATGCAGGCAATGCGTTATGTGATACTTCCGCAGGCAATGTCGGTAAGTATCCCGGCGTTTGTCGCAAACGTGATATTTCTTATGAAGGAAACGAGCGTGTTCAGTGCGATAAGCCTGCTTGACCTTATGTTTATGGCAAAGGATCTTATGGGAATGTACAACGATACCACCGAGGCTCTGTGCCTGCTGGTCGGCTTCTATCTCATAATACTTCTTCCGATCTCAATCGTCGGAACGATAGTTGAAAGGAGGGTGCGCCGTGCAGGATTTGGCGGTTAATCTCGGAATAGACGTTCTGTTCAAGGGTACGAACTTCATAAGACTTCTCGGAGGGCTGTGGACGGCGCTCTGGATAAGCCTTGTATCCGTTGCGATAAGCATACCGCTCGGCATCGGAATGGGCGTACTTATGACAAAGAAGAACAGGATATTGAAAGCCGTTCTTCGTGTGTATCTTGAATTTATAAGAATAATGCCGCAGCTCGTGCTTCTTTTCATAATGTTCTTCGGAACAACAAGAGCTTTCGGCTGGGATCTTTCGGGCGAAGCGGCCTCTATAATAGTATTCGTATTATGGGGCACTGCCGAAATGGGCGACCTTGTGAGAGGCGCACTTATCTCAATACCGAAGCATCAGTATGAAAGCAGTGAGGCCCTCGGACTAACGAATGCACAGACTTATCTTTATGTTATCATACCGCAGACGATAAGACGGCTCATACCGCTTTCGATAAACCTGATAACAAGAATGATAAAGACGACAAGCCTTATCCTTATGATAGGTGTTGTAGAAGTTCTGAAGGTCGCACAGCAGATAATAGAAGCTAACAGAATGACAAGTCCGAATGGTGCATTCGGAGTGTATCTGACGGTATTCCTGCTATACTTCATCGCCTGCTGGCCGATAAGTATGCTTGCAAAATACCTTGAAAAGAAATGGAGCTAAAGCGTATGGCAGATGCATTATTAACAATAGACAACGTTGTAAAGCGTTTTGATGACGCAACGATACTTGACGGTATCAGCTTTTCCGTCAAAAAGAGCGAGGTCATAGTAATAGTAGGGCCGAGCGGCTGCGGAAAGTCAACTCTCCTGCGCTGTATAAACGCACTTGAGCCGATACAGGAAGGCAGTATAACGCTTGACGGCGATGTAATCGAAAGAAACAGCAAGACGCTTCCTCTTTTAAGACAGCGTATAGGAATGGTGTTCCAGAGCTATGACCTGTTCCCTCACCTGACGGTGCTTGACAATATTCTTCTTGCACCGTGCAAGGTACAGAAAAGGGATAAAGAAGAGGTAAAGCAGGAAGCAATGTCACTGCTCGAAAGAGTAGGACTTAAAGAAAAGGCTAAAAGCTACCCCAGAGAGCTTTCCGGCGGTCAGAAGCAGCGTGTGGCTATTGTCCGTGCGCTTTGTATGCACCCCGAAATACTGCTCTTTGACGAGGTAACTGCGGCACTCGATCCCGAAATGGTTCGTGAGGTACTTGACGTTATGCTCGATCTTGCAAAGCAGGGTCGCACAATGCTGATAGTAACACACGAAATGCAGTTTGCAAGAGCGATAGCAGACAGAATAATCTTCCTCGACAACGGAAAGATCGTGGAAGAAGCAACGCCCGATGAGTTCTTTGATAATCCTAAGACAGAAAGGGCAAAACAATTCCTTAACACATTTGAGTTCGACTCGGTAAGAGCAAAGAAAGAACTCGCAGAATAAAGAGAGATATTTAAAGGAGATAATCACAATGAAAAAGTTAAACTTCAAGAAGCTGATAGCACTCGGTCTTACGGCAGCTGCGGCAGTAGCTTCATTCACAGCGTGCAGCACAAACGCAACAAGCGGCGGCAGTGACGGCAACACAGGCTCAAAGGTTTACCGTACACTTGACGAGATAAAGGCAAGCGGTAAGATAAACATCGGCGTATTCTCAGACAAGAATCCCTTCGGCTATGTTGATGAGAACGGCGAATATCAGGGCTATGACATTTATTTTGCAAACAGACTCGGCAAGGATCTCGGCGTTGAGATAAACTATGTTTCGACAGAGGCCGCTAACCGTGTTGAATATCTTGAAACCGGCAAGGTTGATATTATCCTTGCAAACTTCACTGTAACAGAAGAAAGAGCGGAAAAGGTCGACTTTGCACTTCCTTACATGAACGTTGCACTCGGCGTTGTTTCACCCGACAGCAATGTTATCACATCGCTCGACAACTGGAAGGCTGAGGACAAGATGATTGTTATCTCGGGTACAACGGCTGAGCTTTATCTCACAAAGAACTACCCCGACATCAAGCTCCAGAAGTATGATTCTTATGCTACGGCAAAGAGCGCAATCGAAAACGGCAACGGTGTTGCATGGGCTAACGACAACACTGAGGTTATCGCATTTGCAAAGCAGAACAAGGGCTATACTGTAGGCATTGACGCACTCGGCAGCCAGGATACTATCGCTCCCGCTGTTACAAAGGGCAACGAAACGCTCCTTAACTGGATAAACGATGAAATCAAGACGCTCGGCAAGGAAAACTTCTTCCACGCAGACTATGACGCTACTCTTACAGACACATACGGTGCAGACTACAAGGAAACACTCGTTGTAGAGGGCGGCGAAGTAAAGAAAAGCTGAGAAAGATATATAAATACAGTTTATGAGGAGCCGAAAAGCTCCTCATAAAAACTTTAAGTGCAGGTGAGAACAATGAAAAGGATACTTTGCTTCGGCGACTCGAATACATGGGGGCTTATCCCCGGCACTGACAAGAGATTTGCCGACGGTGTACGCTGGACAAGCATTATAAGAAACGACCTTGAGCAAAGCGGCTATGAGATAATAGAAGAAGGGCTTTGCGGAAGAACAACGGTTTTTGAGGACCCCGACAGGATTGGCAGAGCAGGCGACAAGCTGCTCCCCGTATTCCTTGAAAGCCACGCTCCGCTGGATATGGTCATTATAATGCTCGGAACGAACGACTGCAAGCCGGTTTATAACGCTGACGCAGAAACGATTGCGCACGGTGCGGAGCGTCTTATCGAGCAGGTAAGAGCGTATGCCGGTAATTGCCGTGTCCTGCTCATTTCACCTATAGAGCTTGGGAATGACGTATGGCAGGAAAGATACGATCCGCAGTTTGATGCAGGCTCGCCCGCCGTTTCACGAAATCTGAAATACACCTTTGCAAAGGTCGCAAGAAAGCACGGTACAGATATACTTGCCGCCTCCGACCACGCAAAACCAAGCAGTATAGACTGCGAACATCTTGACGAGAACGGACACAATGCGCTTGCCCGTGCGGTCGAGGACAAGATACTCAGTATTTACGGAAGGGCGGCTTCATAAACCAAATGACTAAAAAGCAACTTATCAGGCACTCTTTCATCAAGAGCCTGCCTGTACTGTGCAGTTATCTGTTTTTAGGTATGGCATACGGAATGATGATGGCGGAGGCAGGGTATCAGTGGTACTACTCGTTGTTCTCCTGTCTGTTCCTCTACTCCGGAACCTGCCAGTTCTTACTTATAACATTTTTCAGCAGCGGAGCGTCACTACTTACGGTGGCGCTCACTGTTCTGCTTGTAAACAGCAGGCAGAGCTTCTACAGTCTTACATTTCTGAAGGATTTCAGCGCTATGGGAAAGCGTAAGCTGTATATGATACATTCGATGACGGATGAAACGTATGCGGTAAACACTACGCTCGACTATATGCCGGAGGACGACAAGCACAGCACCATGTTCGGCGTTGCCCTTTTCAGCCATTTCTACTGGACGTTCTTTTCGGTACTGGGAAGCGTTATCGGACAGCTTCTCCCGTTTCAGCTTGAGGGCGTTGACTTCTGTATGACGGCACTGTTCGTCATTATCTTTATCGACAAGTGGGAACACGCCGACAGGCACTCCCCTGCGCTTATCGGTCTTGGAGTAGGTGTACTGTGCCTGCTGATCTTCGGTCAGAACAGCTTTATGCTCCCTGCTCTGCTCTTATCCACAGCGCTTTTACTGCTGATAACAAATACAAACTTCGGTAAGAAAAAGGGCGGAAAGGATAACGATGAGATAAAAACGGCAGACGAAAAAACAGAGATAGTTACTTCTCCGGAAGATATTATCACCGATGAAAAGGAGGAGCGGAAGATATGACACCAACTCCTATGACACCTTTGCAGATGGTGATAGCGATAGTTATCAGTGCTGTTATCACATTCTCACTGCGTGCGCTGCCCTTTGTAATCTTTCACGGCAACAGGAAAATGCCAAAGTGGCTCGAACGCATAGAAAAATCGCTCCCGGCTATGATAATGTCGATACTTATAATCTACTGCCTTAAGGACATCGGTGACAATATGTTCGGCGTAGGAATTCCAAGACTTCTTGCCGTTGCTATAACGGGCGGAAGCTACAAGCTGTGGCATAACACTTTCGTAAGCATGGCGGCAGGCACGCTGTCATATATGGGTCTGCTGTACTTATTCAGCCATGTGCTGACAATGGCATAAGGAAAGGAAAATAACTTTGGAAATAACCGTAAGCGAGCTTGAAAGGCTCTCTCCCGACAGCTATATTTTATATGACACACGCAGTGAGCAGGAAAAGCTGTACGGCGTTATGGAGGGTGCTGTATCGGTTTCGGCAGACGAGCTTTTATCCGCACCGCCTGAGGACAAAACTCAGAAGCTGATTATCTGCTGTGCAAGAGGAAAATTCAGCGTAGATACCGCAGAACAATTATCGGAAATGGGCTATGACGCTTATTCGCTTTCGGGCGGATATGCCGCCTGGCTTCTTGCTGTAATGCAAAAGGAGCAGGCTGACGAGGTTTCGAAGCGTGTCGAGCAGAGCCTGCAAAAGAAGTTCCGCAAAAAGATATGGGCGGCATTCACAAAGGCTGTAAAGCAGTATGAACTTGTAAAGGAAAACGACCGTATCGCCGTATGTATTTCGGGCGGTAAGGATTCGATGCTGATGGCTAAGCTGTTTCAGGAGCTTCACCGCCACAGCGATTTTCCGTTCGAGGTGAAATTTATCGTAATGGACCCAGGCTACAGCACGGCAAACAGGAATGTTATCGAGGAGAACGCACGCAAGCTGAAAATACCGATAGAGATATTCGAGTCGGACATTTTCGATTCTGTTTATAACATTGAAAAATCTCCCTGTTATCTTTGTGCGAGGATGAGGAGAGGTCACCTGTATAACTATGCAAAGAGCCTTGGCTGTAACAAGATAGCGCTCGGACATCACTATGACGATGTGATAGAAACGATACTTATGGGTATGCTGTACGGCGCTCAGATACAGACGATGATGCCGAAACTCCACAGCACGAACTTTGAGGGAATGGAGCTTATACGTCCGCTGTACCTTGTGCGTGAGGACGATATAAAAGCGTGGAGGGACTACAACGGTCTGCACTTTATCCAGTGCGCCTGCAAATTCACGGACACCTGCACTACCTGCAACAACGAGGAGAACCGTTCAAAGCGTGTGGAGATAAAACAGCTTATCGCAAAGCTGAAGCAGACAAATCCTGAGGTTGAAAAGCATATTTTCAAGAGCGTTGAAAACGTGAATATTGATACTGTCATTGCGTGGAAAAAGGGAGGAGAAAAGCATCACTTCCTTGACAGCTATGATAAAATGATATGATATTTGCATTTTCTGTGCGGATAAGGTAAAATATAATAGCAAGCTATGCCGTCACGGTTATAAATTGTGACGGCACTTAATTTCTCAAAGGGAGGCGGATAAACTGAAAAAACACAGACTCAGGCTGAAAGAATTTATCCGCCTGTTCACGCAAAGCAAGCGTTTTCGGATAGTGCTGTACACCGCAGGCTCGCTGACGCTGAATGTCGCCTATGCCGCATATAACGGCGTTCTCGGTCTGGTCTACGGCTCGATATGGTTTATGATACTGGGCGTGTATTACGGCCTGCTTGCCGTGATGCGTTATATGGCTGTATCGTATGAGAAAAAGCTGGATAAGGGCATACAGGTAGTATCGGAAGTATATGTAATGCGGTTTACGGGTATGATGTTTATTGTCATGAGCGTGGTACTTATGCTTATTGAGCTGTACAGTATGATACACAATACGGCAAGGCAATATGCAAGGCTCGTCATCGCAAGTATAGCTGTGTACACGGTCATAAAGCTTGCCCGTGCGATAATCAACCTTATAAAAGTGCAGCAGCACCGCTCGCCGCTTCTCAGTGCTATACGAAACATTTCTCTTGCGGACGCAGGCGTATCCGCAGTTACTCTTATCCGCTCGCTTACGGTATATGCAACGTGGCTCAGCGAAAGCGATAAGCTGATAATAATAACCTGTTCGGGCGTTATCGTCTACCTTACCACACTTGTACTGGGAGTGGCTATGCTTCTTCGGCATACGGACAAAAACCAAAGCATAGATAAAAATGCACCGATAACGGCAGATAACAGCGGTGACGCTTCAAAAATCGACACGGTAAAGGAAAGGCTTACCGAAAACTTTGTTAAGATAAGCGACAATGTGGTTGACAGGTACGATGCAATCTCGGACAAGGCGAACGAGAAAAACGAGATGCTGAAGGAGCATTTTGAAGAACGTGTGCGACATATAGAGGAAAAGCGGAAGAACAATGATAATAAATACTGATTTCTTTGTAAACTGTGAGTTTATTTGAATTTACCTATTGATTTTTTATTTCGGATGTGTTAAAATATCTGTAGATTTCTTGTAAAAGAAGGGAGAATTTTAATATGTTTATCTCAGAAGACGTAAAATATGTCGGTGTAAACGACACCACAATCGACCTGTTTGAAGGTCAGTACAAAGTGCCTGACGGCATTTCCTACAACTCTTATGTCATTCTTGACGAAAAGACGGCGGTTATGGATACTGTCGATATAAACTTTTCAGCGATATGGCTTGAAAAGGTAAAAACGGAGCTTGGCGACAGGAAGCCTGATTATCTGGTGGTTCAGCATATGGAGCCTGACCATTCGGCAAGTATTGCGGAGTTTCTGAAATTCTATCCCGATACAACTGTAGTCGGCAACGCAAAGACATTCACGATGATAAAGGGATTTTTCCCCGACCTTACCATAACAAACACGCTTACCGTAAAAGAGGGCGATACTCTGACGCTTGGCAGTCACGTTCTGACTTTCGTATTCGCTCCTATGGTACACTGGCCGGAGGTTATGGTAACGTATGACGCAAAGGACAAGATCCTGTTCTCTGCGGACGGTTTCGGCAGGTTCGGCACACCCGACAGCGAGCAGGCGTGGGATGATGAGGCACGCAGATATTATATCGGCATTGTAGGAAAGTACGGTGCGCAGGTGCAGGCGCTTCTCAAGAAGGCCGCTACGCTTGATATAGAGAAAATCTGTGCGTTACACGGTCCTGTGCTGAGTGAAAACCTCGCACATTATCTTGATCTTTACAACAAGTGGTCGTCATACGTTCCCGAAAAGGACGGCGTTATGATAGCTTACGCTTCAATCTACGGCAATACAAAGAAAGCCGCAGAGCTTTTATATGACAAGCTGAAGGCAAAGAATGTTGATGTTATTATTACAGACCTTGCAAGAAGCGATATGTCCAAGGCAATCTCGGACGCATTTGCTTACGGCAAGCTGGTGCTTGCAACGCCTACCTATAATGCGGATGTGTTCCCGTTTATGAGAACGTTCATAGAGGGTCTTACCGAGAGAAACTATCAGAAGAGGACGGTTGCGTTTATCGAAAACGGCGCATGGGCGCCTATGGCGGCTAAGGTCATGGCAGGTATGTTTGAAAAGTCGAAGGAACTTAATATCCTTGACAAGACAGTCAAGATTACCTGTGCGCTGAATGATGCAAGCGTGGCACAGATTGATGAGCTGGCGGAAGAGTTGGCATAAATAAATCGAATACTGAAAATCGCTCCCGGCTGATGTGGTCGGGAGCGGTTTTGTTTGTAGAAAAGTCTTTTATTTGATGTGCTTCTGTTATATCATTCAGCTTTGACTATGATAACAGGCTACCGATAGTTCTTTTTGTCGGACAGCACTTCTCGGGTTCGCTATTCCAATCAATGCACCTGTCAATATGAAAGAGGGAGACAACCAAAGGGATCAGGGAGAGGGACTGCCGCCCCTATCCCTGTCCCTTAGGTTTTCTCCCTCTTGGCTCCCTCTTTCCTTACCCATACCCTTACCCCGCTGGGGTGTTGGCTGAACTCGTAAAACTACCCAAACATTGTATATCATGTCAATGCAGGGACGCTTAACGCTACACGTCCGCATATTAGTACATATATCTCAGGCTAGTGGCGTTTTTTTGAAAGGTCAATGTCAGTGCAGTTGTACAGATATACTCACGAAAATATTAACTACTTGTCGGTGCGGAAAGTGTTTCCGGTGGTGTTGGTGTGAAGAACCCTCAATAGTTGGCTGAGGATTGCTCAGCAATAGAAGCTCACCTTTGACAAGGGAGGCAAGGACGTTGTGCTGAGCAAAGGGATAGTGCGGTTTTGGAAGGGTTGGTGCAGAAAGATGACAGTTAAAATATAATAATACAAAAAGCGGTCACAGCGTATCACTGTAACCGCTTAACTTTATTACTTTGTGTAATCCCGCCGTTTCACTATCCTGCGGATAGCTCAAACAATTCCAAAGGCGGAATTTGAAGCGGCACATTGCCGCCAGCCACTAGTTGTTGGAGGAGCAGATCAGACCTTTTTCGGCATCAATTGTAACTGTGACACCGCTCTTTAAAACGTTTGAGGCATTTTCTGCACCGTAAATCACGGGAATATCAAGAGCCTGACCTACAACAGCCGCATGACAGTCGGGGTTTGTATCCTCTACTACAATTCCTGCCGCACTCTTGAGAACAGACATTATATTATTGCTCGTCTTAGGGATAACAAGAATATCACCGGAATGGCAGAGCTTTATTGCGTCCTCCTCGTTCTTGCATACGCAGACGGGGGCGGTCACTGCTTTTGCGGTCGCACCCTTGCCTTTAAGCAGAACATCTCCGACAATATGCACCTTCATCATATTCGTTGTACCGGAAACTCCGAGCGGAAGTCCTGCGGTGATAACTATAAGATCTCCGTCATTTAAAAGTCCCTCTTCCATAGCTCTTGTTACAGCGTGGTCAAAAAGCGAGTCGCTGTCGCTCATTTCTTCCGACTTTATCGGGATAACTCCCCACGAAAGATTAAGCTGACGCTGTGCTCTCTCACTTGTGGTAGCCGCAATTATAGGACAGGTGGGACGGAACTTTGATAATGTTCTTGCTGTGCGTCCGCCCTTTGTTACAGTAAGTATAGCGGTTGCGCCGAGGTCAATTGAGGTTGTTACCGTTGCGTGCGCTATTGCGTTTGTAACGTTCGGTACACCCTCGTTTTCTCTTGTGAAGAAACGCTTGCGGTAGTCTATATCCTGTTCTGTCTTTACAGCGATAGCTTTCATTGTTTTTACCGCATCAATAGGATATGCACCTGCGGCGGTTTCGCCCGAAAGCATAATTGCGCTTGTGCCGTCATAGATGGCATTTGCAACATCTGTTGTTTCCGCTCTTGTCGGGCGGGGATTCTTTATCATAGAGTCAAGCATCTGGGTAGCGGTTATTACCTGCTTGCCTGCGTTGTAGCCCTTGTGGATAAGCTCTTTCTGGATTCTGGGTATCTCAACAAACGGAATCTCTACGCCCATATCTCCTCTTGCCACCATTATACCGTCTGCAACACGGAGAATATCGTCGATATTGTCAACACCGTCCTGATTTTCAATCTTTGCGATTATGCTTATATCCTTGCCGCCGTTCTCGTCAAGCAGCTTTCTTATCTGTATTATATCTTCGTCACGGGTCACAAAGCTTGCCGCAACTATATCAAATCCTGTCTTTATGCCGAAAAGCAGATCGCTCTTGTCACGCTCGCTGAGATAGGGCATTGAAAGATGTATGCCGGGGAAGTTACAGCTTTTGTTGGGCTTTAACATACCGCCGTGGATAACCTTACAGCGAATATCGTCGCCGCTCTCCTTGCGGTCAATCTCTGTTACCTTAAGTTCAAGCAGGCCGTCGTCTATAAGGATAGTAACACCTGTTTCAATGTCGCTTGCAAGATTGGGATAGTTTATGGCGGCTCTCTTTTCGTCACCGATAACATCTTCTGTCGTGAGGGTATATTCACTGCCCGTCTTAAGTTCTACGGGCTTATCGTCCTTGAAGCTCTTTATTCTTACCTCGGGACCTTTTGTGTCAAGAATAGCCGGTATAGGAAGTCTGAGTTCCTTTCTTATTCTTTCAACCTGCTCGTAACGCTTTTTGTGATCCTCGTGGGTACCGTGTGAGAAATTGAAACGTGCGCAGTCCATACCGCTCTTTATAAGTTCACGCAGAACGTTGTCATCATCTGTTGCAGGGCCTAAGGTGCATACTATCTTAGTCTTTTTCATAAATATCCTTTCTTCCGTTAAAGCTGTCCATACATTTTTCATACCGTCTGTATATTAAAAACGGTCATAATCAGTATAACATTTTTTTACTTTGCAAGTCAACAGAAAAAAGAATCCGGTGACAGATTTTACAATAACTTTACATAAGAAATATCAGCACGGGAGGCGGTCATATAATGCCTGCAAAAAGCAGTACGGCGGTAATTATGAGCGCCGCCGAAATGCCGGCAGTTATACCGATTATATAAGGGAGCTTGCCGTTACTGCGGAATTTTCCCGGTTTTTCAAGGCTTATTTTGTTAAGGTAAAGCTGTGCCTGACTTCTCAGCTTGCTGTTGCACGACATTTCGGGGCGGATGTAGAAAATTGCCTTTTCAAAATACTCGTTTTCGGTGTTGTTTATTTCAAGCACCAGTTTGTTAACCGCTTTTACCAATTATATTCGCTCCTTTTTTCAACATTTCAAGATTACAAAATGTATTATAGGAAAAATATGTTAAATTATACGCTACGGATATTAGTTTTCAACAGAAAAGTGTGGAAAACTACTGTGCTTTCAACTTGTCTTGGTGAAAATCGGTCAGAAACTGTTGAAAACTCCGTTGAAACTGTTTAAACTTCCGATAAAAACTAAAAATACGATTTTTTCGCCGGCGGTTGAAATTGAAAAACGTGATTTACAAATAATGTTATATGGTGGCATAAAAAGGAAAATAAACGATAATTGTTTTTATTTTCGAAAAAACAGAGAGTTATCATGTTGTCAGCGTGTATATTGTAACAAGTCTACATAAGCTGTAAGCTGTTTACAAAGGGTATAATGAACCGATTTACCCACTTTTCAACAGGTGTGACGGTTGAAAATGTTGAAAACTAAGCGTTTTCAACTGCTCTTTGGTCAGTTTTTTGTTTTTTTAGTTGAAAACTCCGTTGAATATGTGAATAACTCCGCTTAAAATGAGCTTGTACGGATGTTAATAATAAGAAAAACTATTTTTAACAGGCGGTGAAAAACTCCGAATGAAATTTTACAATTACCATTTCAACAGGTAAAGCGATTTTATGAAAACCCGATAGCAGATTTTACATTACATAAAATTACAACAAAAAATAAGACTGAATATGAGAAAAATATGTTGAAATTTACGGGCGGATATGCTATACTGATACTGCGTTTATTTAAGATGAATGCGATTATACGATTTTGATTGCGGGGAGGGACGTAATGATATACAGAGAGCGTGCATTGCGGCACGAATACAAGTTTCCTGCGACAGCGGCACAGTGTGAAATACTGAGGGAGCGTTTCTCTGCGGTTATGACACCCGACGCACACGGAGAGAACGGTTGTTATCGCATAACGAGCGTATATCTTGACGATGTGTACCGGACGGCTTATAACGATAAGCTGATAGGTGCGGATACCCGTAAGAAATACCGTATAAGGACCTATGACCTGTCGGACAAGCTGCTGCATTTTGAATGCAAGTACAAGGACAGGGATATGACGTCAAAGCGTGGGATATGGATAAGCCCGGAGCAGTATTACTCTATATTAAGAGGAGATTATTCTTTTGTATGGAGCGGCGAATATGAGGGGACTATCCTTGAGGACGCATCTTACAGCAATTCTCTGGCTCTGCTCCGCCCGTCTGTTATAGTGGATTATAAGAGGCAGGCGTTTATAAATCCAGAGGGCAATGTGCGATTCACCATTGACAGCGGATTCAAAGCGGGAGCTTTTTCGGATGATATGCTGTCGCAAAGCGTCAGATACCTGCCTGTTGAGGATTTCACGGCGGTTATAGAGATAAAGTATGACGATTATCTGCCGTCTTATCTAATGGATCTGCTCGGCGGTATCGAACTGAGGCAGGACTCGGTATCTAAATTTATATTGTGCCATGACAAGCTGACAAGCCTTAAAATGCGGACATAAACAGCAACATGGAAAACTGATCGGAGGAAAATTAAAAATGTTACAACATCTGACCGCACTTGCGGAAAGCACGGGGGACGACTTATTATCCCTTATAGGACAGAGCTTTGATATTACGGCACAGCTTGAGAGCCTGTCACTGCCGAGAATACTGCTCGCACTGCTCACAGCTACACTGTGCGGAGCAATAATTTATCTTGTTTACCGTATGTTCTACAGAGGAGTTGTCTACAGCGACAATTTCAACATACTTGTACTGCTCATAACGGTGGTTACGGCGTTTATCATAATGACTATCAGTGCAAACCTTGTACTGTCGCTCGGTATGGTCGGTGCGTTGTCTATCGTGCGATTCCGCTCGGCGATAAAGGATCCGCTCGATGTGGGCTTCTTATTCTGGGGAGTAGGCGCAGGTATCACGGCAGGCGCAGGACTTTACTTTGTTGCAATAATAGGTACTGTTTTTGTTGCGGCACTGTACATAATTCTTACTATGGTGAAGAAGGAGCGCCGTTGCTATCTTCTTGTTGTACGCTATGGTACGGACGCTGAGAGCAATGTCAACGCACTTCTCGGAACGCTCAAGTACAAGCTGAAGAACAAGACGCAGATAAACGACCGTGTTGAGCTGACTATTGAGATAAAGACTGCAAATAATGACACAACACAGCTTTCAAGATTCAAGGCTATCGACGGTGTTGACAGTGTAACGCTTCTCGAATACAACGGCGAATACATGAACTAAGTGGCTGAAAGCCACGGTAAATTCGCCGTGCGGCGAGTCGCCGCTGACAATTCGCCGTTCTAACGGTTGGCGATTTGCGAGGGTTACGTTACCGGCGGGCGGCTGTGAGCCGCATCAAATTCGCCGTTCTGAATGTTTGTAATTTACGGAAGTTGCGTTACCGGCGGGTGACTGAGGTCACACCCTATTGACGTTAATACAGATTCAAGTATAATTTAAAGGATACTGCAACCGGTTTAAGCTTGCGGTATCCTTTTTTGCGGGTGTGACCCGCTTCAAGTTCCGCCTTTAATGCTGTTGCAATACAGCAAAAGATGGCAAAACGGCGGAGTTACACGAAGCGGCGATTTATAAACGGTGGGTGGCGTGCGGCTGTGAGCCGCATCAAATTCGCCGTTCTGACGGTTGGCGGTTGGCGAGGGTTACGTTACCGGCGGGTGACTGCTTGAATTTTTAGTATATCGGTGGTATAATAAAGATAAAGGATCTTGCATAAGGATTGATCTAATGATAAGTATAGATGAACTCCGACAACTGAACACGGCTAATCATTATATGATAACCGAACACGCAAGAATAAGGTTATTTGAGCGTAAAATAACAATTGATGATGTTATTTGCTGTGTAGAAAACGGCAAAATTATTGAACAATATGAAAATGATAAACCGTTTCCAAGTTGCCTGATTTTAGGAGTAGAGCTTAAAGGCAAATATATTCATGTGGTTGTAAGTTGCAATGAAGATTATATATATCTTATTACTGCTTATTATCCTGATGAACAACATTGGCAAGATAATTTCAAAACAAGGAGGAACTGATTATGTTATGTGCAAATTGTGGCTCAAGAGCCGAAAAAGGTTTTACAACCAGTGTTACCGATTTAGGCAATTGCCTTATAATTATAAGAAATGTTCCGTGTTATAAATGTACTCAGTGTAATGAAGTGACCTATACAGGTGATGTGGTAAAAAAGATTGAAGAAATCATAGAACATTGTAAAAAGATGATGCAGGAAGTTTCGATTATTGATTACTCAAAGGTTGCGTAAGGGATTATAAGCAAAAAATTAAAACGAAATTTTCTCTTGACAAAACAGCAAGGATATGCTACAATCGGTTTAAAGCGATATATTAAAGGCTTTGAAGGGAAAAAGTAGCGTGAAACGTGCTTTCAGAGAGTCGTTGGTCGGTGTGAAACGGCAGACGTTTTAATGTGAAGATACGCCCCTGAGCTGTCCTTCGGGAACGGTAGCTACGTTATAGCTTTTGAGGTTCGTGTGAAATGGTCTAAACGCACGGATAAACTGAGGTGGTACCGCGATAATTCGCCCTCTGTGCATTTTTGCACGGAGGGCTTTTTAATTTTCCACCCGTTAGATTAAGACCAAAATTTATTTTTGGAGGTCGAAAGACAATGAGCATGGATCTACTGGTACGTCTGCCCGATCCTGAGGAGATCAAGAAAAAGTATCCTGCAAGCGAAAAGGTAAAGGGAATAAAGGCGCAGAGGGATAAGGAAATAGCCGATGTATTCACGGGAAAGAGCAATAAGTTCCTGCTTATAATCGGACCTTGCTCCGCCGACAAGGAAGAGCCGGTTATTGATTATATTTCAAGGCTTGTACCCGTTCAGGAGCAGGTAAAGGACAAGATACTGATTATACCGAGAATTTACACGAACAAGCCCCGTACCACAGGAGAAGGATATAAGGGTATGATACATCAGCCCGACCCCACAAAGCATGAGGATATGCTCGAGGGACTTATCAAGGTAAGACAGCTTCATCTTCACGCCATAGAGCAGACCGGCTTTACCTGTGCGGATGAAATGCTGTACCCCGAAAATGACCGCTATCTGTCCGATCTTCTGTCTTATGTTGCGGTCGGCGCTCGCTCTGTAGAGGATCAGCAGCACAGGCTCACCGCAAGCGGACTTGATATTCCTGTGGGAATGAAAAATCCCACGAGCGGAACTATGTCGGTAATGCTCAATTCTATCCGTGCGGCGCAGGCAAGCCATACTTTTATATACAGAGGCTGGGAAACGCACACAAGCGGAAATCCGCTTGCACACGCTATCCTGCGTGGTGCTGTAAACAAGCACGGTGAAACCATACCGAATTATCACTACGAGGATCTGTCACTGCTCTATGAGCTTTACTGCAAGCAGGAGCTTCAGAACAAGGCGGTCATAGTTGACACCAACCACTCAAATTCAGGTAAGAAGTATCTTGAGCAGGTAAGAATAGCAAACGAGATTCTCCACAGCCGTCGTCACAGCAAGGATCTTGAGGGCTTTGTAAAGGGTCTTATGATTGAAAGCTACATCGAGGACGGAAGCCAGAGCACAGACGATGCGGTTTACGGCAAGTCGATAACCGATCCGTGCCTTGGCTGGGAAAAGACAGAAAAGCTCATCTACAGCTTAGCCGACCAACTCTAAGCGGCGGGTCGCCGCTGACTGTTCCGACCTTTAATAATGTTGCGGATTTTCGCAGGATAGCGGAACGGTCGGAGTTTAGCGATGGTGCTATGCAGATTTTGTGGCGGGTCGCCGCTGACTGTTCCGACCTTGCGGCTGTGAGCCGCCTCAAATTTGCCTTTTAAAAAGATGGATATAGGCTTTAGTTGCGTTGACGGTGGACGGAAATGTAGACGGATTGTTCCGACCTTTGATAATGTTGCGAATTTTCGCAGGATAGCGGAACGGTCGGGGTTTGATGATAGTGCGTGATTGATTTGAGGTTTGTTGAAAATTTGGGCGAAGAACTATCACATTTAGCTCACCTTTGGCAAGGGACGGGCAAGGATGCCCGATATTGAACGCCCAGAGTTTTGCAGGACGCAAAACAAACAGAGCGTTCATAAGCCGAGAATTAGTGCAAATGGATAAACAATGCTCCTATCAGATGACAGCATGATATTGCAAACGGACACACAGACGTTTGTCTTGAAAATAATAAAATAAACCGAAAGGAAGAAGAAAATGACACTTTACGAAGAACTTATTGAAAGAGGGCTTATCGCTCAGGTTACGAACGAGGAAGAAATAAGCAAGATGATAAATGAGGGCAAGGCTACGTTCTACATAGGCTTTGACCCGACAGCCGATTCTCTGCACGTCGGTCACTTTATGGCGCTGTGCCTTATGAAGCGTCTGCAGATGGCAGGCAACAAGCCTATTGCGCTTCTCGGCGGCGGTACGGGTATGATAGGCGACCCCTCCGGCAAGACGGATATGAGAAAGATGCTCACAAAGGAAGATATTGAGCATAATATTGCCTGCTTCAAAAAGCAGATGAGCCGTTTTATAGATTTCTCGGACGGCAAGGCACTGCTTGTAAACAATGCAGACTGGCTGCTGAACCTTAACTATGTAGACGTACTGCGTGAGGTGGGCGCTTGCTTCTCGGTAAACAAGATGCTGAGTGCTGAGTGCTACAAGCAGAGAATGGAAAGAGGTCTTTCGTTCCTCGAATTCAACTATATGATAATGCAGAGCTACGACTTCTACAAGCTGTATAAGGATTACGGCTGTAATATGCAGTTCGGCGGTGACGACCAGTGGAGCAATATGCTCGGCGGTACGGAGCTTATCAGAAAGAAGCTTGGTAAGGACGCTCACGCAATGACCATTACCCTGCTCTTAAATTCAGAGGGCAAGAAGATGGGCAAGACCGAAAAGGGTGCTGTATGGCTCGACCCCGAAAAGACAAGCCCGTTTGAATTCTTCCAGTACTGGAGAAACGTTGCTGACGCAGATGTTATGAAGTGCATAAAGATGCTTACATTCTTGCCGCTTGAACAGATAAGAGAGATGGAAAGCTGGGAGGGCGCACAGCTTAACAAGGCTAAGGAAATACTCGCTTACGAGCTTACTAAGCTGGTACACGGAGAGGAAGAAGCTGAAAAGGCTTTAGCCGCCGCAAAGGAACTGTTCGGCGGTAAGGGTGTCAGCGGCGATATGCCTACTGCGGTTATGCCTGCCGAGCTTGTAAACGACGGTAAGATCGGTATTCTTGACGCTCTTGTTGCATCAAAGCTATGCCCGTCAAAGAGAGAGGCAAGAACAAACGTAACAGGCGGCGGTATCAGCGTAAACGATGAAAAGGTGACCGACCCTGCGGCTATGATAGAGATAGGCGAATTTGCCGTAATCAAGAAGGGTAAAAAGAGCTACTGCAAGATAGTAAAGGCATAAGATGATAAGAGTAAGAAGAGCGCAGGACAAGGATATTAAGCGTGTTACGGAACTGCTCGCTCAGGTACTGGAGCTTCACGCCGATATAAGACCCGACTTATTCATACACGGTACGACAAAGTACACGGAAAATCAGTTGTCGGATATATTCGCTGATGAAAAAACACCTGTATTTGTGGCTGTAGATGACAGTGACACGGTGCAGGGATATGCGTTCTGTATATTCAAAGAGCCTGCATTCTCAACGAATATGGTCAATGTGCGGACACTGTATATAGACGATCTGTGCGTTGACAGCAACGCGAGAGGTCAGCATATAGGCACAACGCTTTTTGACTATGTGATGGAATTTGCCAAGGAAAGCGGCTGTTATACTGTGACGCTGAACGTCTGGGAGGGTAACGACAGTGCACGTCATTTTTACGAAAAGATGGGAATGTTCGTCCGTGAAACCCAGATGGAGCGGCGGGTCGCCGCTGACAATTCGCCGTGCGGGTGTGACCCGCTTCAAACTCGCCGTTCTGACGGTTGGTGATTTGCGAAGGTACGTTACCGGCGGGCGCTTACAGCGCACCCTATTGACATTGTTTTATATTCAGGCATAATTAAAAGGATACAGCAAACTGTTGAGGTTTGCGGTATCCTTTTTTGCTATAAGGTTCTTTAGGATTGCTGTTCTAATGGTTGGTAAAAGGCATCGCAGTGTATAACGCTGAATGGCTATATAAAAAAGATAGTCGGACGCATCCGACTATCTTAGGCTTAGTCCGCAGACGTCAGCCGCTATTCTATATTATATTATACTGTACTTACACAAAAAATGCAAGTCTTTTAGTGAAATTAAATAATATTTTTTATTCCTGTCAATTTTGCTTTTGTATCAGTATATATTATTTTTGAATAAATATTCGCAGGTACATTTTTTCTGAAATTGTCACAGGCATCTTCAAACTGATGAATGAACTGCTGTATTTGCGTTTTCGGGCATTTGAGTAACGACATAACAAATGCAATCAAAACTATATAATCAACAATCGTATCAAAAGTTACATTAGAAATACTCAATTCAGACATTATGTATTTGGATATTCTGTTATTAACCTTGCCCGTCTTAAACCGTGTATCAAATACTGTATTATTATGTGCCACAGAATTTCTCAAATCTTTTAAAGTATAGACAATTTTTTCAAGCATTTTTCCGTCGGAATCAACACTTGTTTTAATGCCAACATCTCCTGAAATATTTTTTCTTACAGTAACATTTACACAAGACAAAAAATTACCAAATTCGCCCAAGCTCAAAAGTTCAAAAATAGCCCATATCGGTACAGCTTTATCCTTATCATAATAATGATTCACTATGTTGTTTCTGCCGTAATCCCTTGAAATAACACTGTATATCTTGTTTCTCACGTTCATTCGCTTTGTAATCGATTCTTTATATTCTCGGCTACCGACAGGAAAAGTTTTATAGTCATTAAGAAGTTTGTATAAATATCAGCGAAACGCTCACTTCCGGATTGTTTGAGAATGTTTTCCAGAGCATAGTTTTTTATTGTTGTTTCAAGAAACATTATTTGTGGATAGAGAATTGCTTTTAAGCCCATATCAAATTCATATACCGCTTGAAGTTCATTAAAGCCGGTGTATGGTAACAATGAAGACGGAGAATAACAATATCTGTATCCCTTATATCCGTGAAAATAGCCCATATATCTTAATTTTTTCTTTTGGGTACTCCCGTTTATAGCTATTCCTTTTTTATCACGCATATATTTTATAAGTGAATTTATACTTTTGGGTTTCACATAAACACCTGCCCTATACACGAACTTATTATAGTTTATTATAACATATTTTTCATGCGTTAACAAGCATTTTATTTGTTGCTTTATATTAAAACGGTCTGAGAGGTAAAGGTTCTCAGAACGTTTTTGCCTTTATGAAAACTCCGAATATTATTCCACCTCAATTATAGTCCCTCCGCCAACCACTGTATCCCCGTCATACAGCACCAGTGCCTGACCGCAGGTGACCGCCCTTTGCGGCTCATCGAAAACCGCCGTTATTGTATCGCCGTTTTGCGTTACGGTCGCCCACTGCTCTGTGTGGCGGTAGCGGACTTTGGCTTTAACACGCATCTCGCCCTTTATTTCGGGTACGGAGATAAGATTTATATCTCCTGCCTTTACAATACTGCTGTACAGCCCGTCATTATATGACAGCGTTACGGTGTTGCTTACAGGGTTTACTGCCTTTACATAAAGCGGCTCGGGAGCGGAAATGCCAAGTCCCTTACGCTGACCTACGGTATAGCGGATAACGCCCTTGTGTCTGCCGATAACGTTGCCGTCTTTGTCAAGAAAATCGCCGTCCGGGTAATTCTTGCCTGTGTACTGCTCTATAAAGTCGGCGTAGCTGCCGTTTTGTACAAAGCATATATCCTGACTGTCGGCTTTACGGGCATTTATAAATCCCTGCGATTCGGCAATTTCTCTCGCCTGCGATTTTCTCATCTCACCGAGCGGAAATATCGTGTGGCTTAATTGTTCCTGTGTAAGACAGTAGAGAACATAGCTCTGGTCTTTGGTATCATCGAGCGCTTTTTTCAGCAGAAATCTGCCGTTTCCGTCCTTTTCCACCCTTGCATAGTGACCTGTCACTACATAGTCACGGTCAAGCTCTTTTGCTCTCATATACAGCTTGTCGAACTTGAGATACCTGTTGCAGTCTATGCAAGGGTTTGGAGTTATGCCGTTCTCGTATGCGTGTATAAAGCGGTCAATCACATCGGTTTCAAATCTGTCGGAGAAATTGAAAACGTAATACGGCATATCAAGCGAGTAAGCAACGCTCCTTGCGTCCTCTACATCGTCAAGCGAGCAACAGCTATGCTCTCTTGAAATGCCTATATCCTCGTTTGCAAATAATTTCATCGTAACGCCGATGCAATCAAATCCACGCTGTTTCATAAGGTAAGCCGCCACGCTTGAATCAACGCCGCCGCTCATTGCGATCACTGCCTTATTGTTCATTTTAATCCTTTCTGAATATCAACGAAAGCCGACAGCATTTTAACTGTCGGCTTGTTATTCGGAATATGCGACAATGTGTCGCTTGCGGGTGTGACCCGCTTCAAATTCGCCGTTCTGACGGTTGGTGGATTGTGTAAGTTGCGTTACCGGCGGTGGCAATATGCCACTTTAACTGAATTGAGCAGAAACTGTATCAAAGGCGGAATTGGGAGCAACGTATTTTAAGTTGCTTTTCTGATACGTTTAATCCCGCCGTTGCGGGTGTGACCCGCTTCAAATTCGCCGTTCTGACGGGTGGCGGATTGCGTAAGTTGCGTTACCGGCGGTGACAATATGCCACTTTAACTGAATTGAAAGGTCAATTTAGGGAGGAACGATTCTTTCAAATCATAATTAATCTTTATAAATCATGGTTTCTTTAATCCCGCCGTTGCGGGTGTGACCCGCTTCAAATTCGCCGTTCTGACGGTTGGCGGATTGCGTAAGTTGCGTTACCGGCGGTGGCAATATGCCACTTTAACTGAATTGATCAGAAACTGTATCTAAGGCGGAATTTGCCGTGCCGCATCGGCACACGATCATACTTTATCAAATGCCTGCGAGAGATCTGCGATGATGTCGTCGATATGCTCTGTACCGATTGAAAGACGGATAGTATTTCTGCCTATACCCTGGTCTGCCAGCTCCTCATCTGTCAGCTGTGAGTGAGTTGTTGTAGCGGGGTGAATTACAAGGCTCTTTACATCTGCAACGTTTGCGAGCAGAGAGAATATCTGTAAGCTGTCAATGAACTTGTGAGCTTCTTCCTGTCCGCCCTTGATGTTGAATGTGAAGATAGACGCACCGCCGTTTTTGAAATACTTTGTATAAAGTGCGTGGCCGGGATGGTCGGGCAGTGAGGGGTGGTTTACCTTTTCAACCTTGGGGTGATTAGCAAGGAATTCTACTACCTTCTTTGTGTTCTCGATATGACGGTCAAGTCTTAATGAGAGCGTTTCTGTACCCTGTAAGAGAAGGAATGCATTGAACGGTGAAATTGTAGCGCCTGTATCACGCAGAAGAATTGCTCTTATATATGTAACGAATGCGGCAGGACCTACAGCATCTACAAATGATACGCCGTGATAGCTGGGGTTAGGCTCTGCGATGGGAGCGTACTTACCGCTCTTCTTCCAGTCGAACTTGCCGGAGTCAACAATAACACCGCCGAGCGTTGTTCCGTGACCGCCGATGAACTTTGTAGCCGAGTGTACTACAACGTCTGCGCCATGCTCGATAGGACGGATAAGGTAAGGAGTACCGAATGTATTGTCTATTACAAGCGGAAGTCCGTGCTTGTGTGCTATCTCTGCGATAGCGTCAATGTCGGGGATATCGCTGTTGGGGTTGCCGAGCGTTTCAAGGTAGATAGCCTTTGTATTATCCTGAATAGCGTTTTCGACTTCTTCAAGGTTATGAGCGTCTACGAATGTAGTGCTGATGCCATACTGGGGAAGCGTATGTGCAAGCAGGTTGTAGCTGCCGCCGTAGATAGTCTTCTGTGCTACGATATGCTCACCTGCGTAAGCGAGAGCCTGAATAGCGTAAGTTATAGCGGCTGCGCCCGATGCTGTAGCGAGTGCGGCAACACCGCCCTCAAGAGCGGCAATTCTTGTTTCGAAAGCGCCCTGTGTTGAGTTTGTAAGTCTGCCGTAGATGTTGCCTGCGTCAGCAAGACCGAAACGTGCGGCAGCGTGTGCGCTGTTCTTGAAAACGTAGGATGTTGTCTGATATATCGGAACTGCTCTTGCATCTGATGCAGGGTCGGGAGTTTCCTGACCTGCGTGAAGCTGGATTGTCTCAAATCTGTAGTTGTTATCATATGTATAGCTCATTGTAAATACCTCTTTCTTTTAATCGGCTTGTAGCCTGTCAAATTCTTGTTTTTGTTTTGTTCTTAAGGGTGTGCTTTAAGCACGGTTTACGTTATGCTATACAGCGGCACATTCGTCCGTTTCTGAAATTGTGCCTGATGGCTTTTGCGATGATATTCATCAAATGTGCCTCCTTTCTTTTATTCACACTTGGATAGGTTTTCTTACTCTCAAAACCTATCTGTTTGGTATGTTTATATTATACACTAAACTTATAGGTTTTGTCAATAGGGGAAATGAAAAAAATTAAAAAAATTTTATGGGCGGTGTGGCAAAAAGAAAAAAGTCTTTTGTTTGGGTACCTATGTTATATCTTGTAGTATTTATCTATGGTAATAAGCTGCCGATAGTTCTTTTTGTCGGACAGCACTTCTCGGGTTCGCTATTCGAGTGGATACACTTGTCAATATGAAAGAGGGAGACAACCAAAGGGATCAGGTACAAGTCTGAGCCTCG
>ENA-OWRJ01001170-OWRJ01001170.1-human-gut-metagenome-genome-assembly--contig:-NODE-1170-length-29318-cov-10.000854_pt1 | contig 29318 bp, 35 predicted proteins | sample MGYA00248269_ERZ651897 | MGnify/ENA primary metagenome ERZ651897 (study PRJEB26924, sample SAMEA4378252) | human gut metagenome | biome: human gut; feature: human-associated habitat; material: faeces...
AGCGAAAAGGAGACGGCGTCGGACTTCAGTCCGTCCGTCACATCGCAGAAAAATCTGGTGGAGTAAGTACAGTTACCTATCAGGACGGCCTGTTCTGCGCAAAGGTCATGCTCTGCGGATAATTATGCCCTGCCTTTCCAAAACGGCACGGCCACAGATTTCAGCAGTCTCGCTTCCGGTAAGCCCTGCACAAACCGTATCGCCGTTTTTGCAAAGATGTTGGACGCTGTCGTGTCCCAATCTGCCAGCCTGACGATTTCCGCTGTGCCGTTCTCAAAGTCAAACCGCAGCTCGCCCCATTCGCCGTCGTTGTCTACCAGATATGCCAAAACAGAAAACCATTGCCGAGCTGAATAATTTGTTTTAGAGAGCCTTTATTACGTGACGAGCTACACCTTGAACCTCGAAGCTCTTCAGTTTTATGACCTCTCCCGGATAACGCGCTTCATTCTCGTAAGCAAGGATAAAGCACTTTTCGTCGTTGTCGAAGCCAACGTACCTTTTTAGCGTGTTCTGCTGCTCCTGATCGAGCGCAACGACTATATCCCCTTCGGAAGCAGGGCAATTACGCTCTATCACCAGCAGATCGCCTTCGGCGATACCGGCATCGACCATCGAATCGCCTTTGGCTCGGAGAATATAAAAGTCTCCTTTGCCAAATAAAGAAACAGGAAGGCTGACATACTCCTCGACGTTTTCCTCTTCCTCTTCCGGAGAGCCACAATAAATCGAGCCAACTAACGGGGCGGCAATGTAGGCTGTCTTCATTTTGGCACTCTCAGGCGCAGAAAGAATACCTCTGCCGTAATCAAGCAAATCTCTATCGCTAAGCTCCTGGATGTAGCGATGAGTTGTCGATCTGGCCACACCGACACCAGCAGCAACTTCGCTGATCGTAGGAGCAACACGATTTTCTTGATAATACTTATTTACGAACTTCAGTATTTTGTCGAGAGTCCCTTGGTCTTTTGTCCTCATACCAGCACCTCTGTTTCTATCCGGGATTTCAAATCCCGTTATCGTTATTATACTCAACTCGGAGAAAATTACAAGAGGGTAACAGAACGTCAAAAAGGAGGTGCGACCAATCGGCTGCACCTCCTTCAATGAAGAGTGTATCTGGGTTGTAAAGTTGATTATACGGCTTATTTTCTCTTTAAGAGCCAAAAATGATTCTGACCGTCTTCAGAGACCGTCACATTACAGCCAAGCTTCTGACTGTTCTGGCATGTTCTCTCGCGGGACTTCAGATTCGCCCCGAGCATAACGGAAAGAGCTGTGTTTGCAAACGCTGTCGGATTCTCCTTATCCTTTGAGATAGTGAACAGCAGCATGTATTCTTTTCCGTCATCAGGAACAGTGAACTTTCCAATGACTTCCCGAGCATGTTCCCACCCATGCTGCTCATAGATCACCTCAAAATCCGGATTATTCAGGACATTGAGGTATTCCGGCTCCTCACGAGCGGCATCCCCATCATCAGACAGATCATAATCAAAATCTCCCTCGGTGAATTCGTGAGTGTCCAAATAGGTGGTCAGGGAATCAACGATTTCCCGGTACTCATCGGCTGTAATACCGAATTCCTCAGTCGGATCATAGTCTTCCGTCAGGGAGAGTACTGTCTCCCGGAACTCTTTAACCTTTTCTTTCATGCGCTGAACTTCGCTCAGATATGACTGCCGGATCTCCCTAGTTTTCTGCAGACGGTCCTCCTGTTCCTTTATTTTCGCCGAGAAAGCCTTGAAAATAGTGTCGTTATCAGCATCAAGGAGCCCCCTGATTTCATCGATAGAGAAACCAGCCATTTGTAGGTTTTTGATTTTCACGTATTGCAGTGCCTGATCCTCATCATAATAGCGGTATCCTGTCCAAGAATCCACCTTAACCGGTTTCAGCAGATCCACATGGTCGTAGTACCGAAGAGTCTGAGGATTGCAGCCGCATAGACGCGAGAATTCTTTGATCGTCATATCCGGCACCTCCTTTCTGAAACCGTTATATCATTGCAGTTTGCTGTAAGGTCAATACCTATTTTCAATTTCCAGAACTTTTTTTGAATCATGTATTCAGCTTCATGAACCCAAGGCAGCCAAATTCAGTCGCAGGCGTAAAACCAAGCGACTTATAAAAGGCAATGGTCTTGTCCGTGTTATCTGTCATGAGTTCCGTTTGATATACATCGGGATAACGGCGGATGATTGCTCTGAGGAGATCGGTTCCTATTCCTTTGCGCTGGAATTCCGGGAGCACAATAATGTCTTGGATGAACAAGATAGAAGCTCCATCGCCCACGGCTCTTATAATGCCAACCAGCCTTCCTTGCGCGGTATATGCGCCGAGTGTACAAAGAGAGTTCTTATATGCCTTTTCCAGCATCTGCGGATGGTCAGTATAGTTCGTCCAGCCGACGCTTGTATACAGGTTCATAATTTCATTGAAATCAAAGGCGGCATAATCCCTAATCACAACGCTCTCTGCCTGCCAATCTTCCCTTGTAAGGATATTCACTTCGTCTTCTTCCGTGGTATCTACTTTTGTTTCGTAAGCATCAAAGGCGTAATGCTTGAATCCGCACTTTTCCTGAACCCTTTGTGACTGTTTGTTCCACAGAAAATGACCGCAGAAGATAACATCAAGACCAACTACTTCGAAAAGATGCCGGATCACTTCCTTCACAGCTTCCGGCATCAGTCCTTGCCCCCAATACTCTTTAGAGAGCACATACCCAATCTCACGGCATTTTTTATCTGCAAATTCGGGAAAGTGATCTTCATTGTATTGCTCAATACCGAGAGAACCAATTACTTTGCCCTGATATTCCAAAGCAAAAGTCTTCTTGTGACCGATGAACATATCCAGAATTATTTGGGATTCTTCCTTGGATTCGTGGGGCTTCCAGCCTGCCATCTGACCAACGCCGTCAACAGAAGCATAGGCGTATAAATCATCCAGGTCAGTCTGACGCCAAGGGCGCAGGATCATGCGGACTGTATGTAAGGTGACATTGCTGATATCAATCTCTGTATTCATAGTATCTCAAACCTTCTTTTTCCTCGATGCAGGGAGCTCATCATACATAGCGTCAATCAACGCCGTTAGGAACTCTCTGCTCTCAACATTATCGACTAACAGCATTTCCTTTGCGCCTTCATATGGCAGTTCCATTCCCGCTTGCGGCATCATGGCTCTTGCAGAAGGGGTTAGCTTGACAAGAAATCTATCATCGTAAAGGCCGCCGATAATCTTTCCACGGTAGTAAAGGATGTATTCTCCCATCATCGCCCGGCAGGAGATCTCATCCAAGCCGGATAATTGATCCAGGATGAAATCGAGATAGGCTTTGCTGGAGGCCATAGCTTACACCTTCTTTATCGGGTGACGGATTACAGTTTTCAGCTTGTCCGGCGCTGTCTTTCTTGCGTCACTCAAATAGATTTCGTGGTGATATCTCAAATCTGTAATGTCAAGAGCATACCCTTGTTCAGACATAAACTGATGCATGAGCTCCACTGTTGCAGGCTCATTGTCGTATGGGCCGATGTGCATGCACTGAACGCAGAGCCCCTCGTCATAGGTCAGAAACTCTACTCTTGAAAAGTCGGTTTTCTTCTTGCTTGTTGCTTCTTCTACCGCCCAATCGAAATCAGCCTTTGTCACGAAATCCGGCAGACGGATGAGAGAAATCCATTCAAAGTTCTCCTTATGGGCATAATCAACTCCGGCGACGCCTGCCTGCCACCAAAAGCCCTCCAGCGGCGGCACCACATAGTCGAAGTATCCTTCGATCTGATGGCTGCCCTTCTTGCTCATTTTGATGGTGAAGGCAATTCCGTAAAGGAGGCCGATGACGTCCTTGTACTCACCGCTTGCAGCATTGGGATCGCCTTTGCCACGCACGGCAAGGTAATTCATGGGCGGCACCGTCACAAACGACGGCTTGTCCTTCGGAAGGTAGAATTCCTTGTACTCTTTCTTATAATCAAATGCCATTCGTTTTCCTCCTGATCTGAACATAGGTGTAAACTGAGTCCTCTTGCGTGGAATAAGACAACTCCATATGATCCAACAGCGGCAAAAGCGTTTCCTGAATCACTGCCTTGTCCATGCGGAAGGAGCTTACAACCCAAGCAACTCCGGTCGTGTTCACAACCCGCAGGCATTCCCACAGAACAGGTTCTACGATATGCGCCAGATGGCCGATTGCGTTGTACAAAACAACTGTATCGAAAGAACCGTCCGGGAAGCGCATCGCTGTGGCATCCATGATTTCAAAGCGGAGCCTTTCGGTATGCGTTGCCTCTGGGTTCAACCGCTGGTCATCCAAATCAAAACAGACGACCTCCGCGGCGTGGGCTGTTGCCGCAATAGAAAACTCCGCGCAGCCACAGGCGGGCTCCAACACACGCTTGCCGTCGATGTCCGGCATCAGCCTGGAAATTGCTGTTTCAACTCGTTTCATTGCAGCCTCCGTTTCATTCCGAAAACTCACGCAAGCGGTGCTTTCGCATCTAATCAAAAGTATCCTTCGGACATCAGTAGTTCCAACACTCTTGCTTCTCGTTCAAACATCATGGGATTATATGGGCTCGCACCCACGCTGCGGTTCTTTTGAATTGCCATCAAGGGCGTAACATATTCCAATGTATAGGTTTCCTGCGCCTCGTAAGCGTCCAAATTCTGCCGAACTGCTTCCGGCTCCGCTTTGCACAGATAGTAGTAATTATCCTGAACAAAGCATTCGGAGGAATCCATGTCGCTCCGCTGAATCCGGTGGACATAGCCGTATTCCTTGACCGTCTCAGGCTTGACCACAAGTCCGGCTTCCTCCCGCGTCTCTCGGATCATTGCTTCCACTGGGTTCTCTCCGTTTTCAATGCCGCCTCCTGGGAACTTGTAGTAATCGTATTTCAAGCTGTGGATCATGGCGATTTTTCCATCCCTTATGATGATGCTGCGGGCGGAGTTGCGGACGAAACGGTGGGTGCAGTGTTCATAGTCTTTCTTATCCATCTCAAACAATAATCTCATAGGCATTCCTCAGAAATTGGCTTTCCTATCTTCATATCGCTTCGCCATTTTGGCGGCTCCCCATCATCTGCCCAATACTCATCCAGTGACGCTATCTTCCCGTTGTGGCACCGGATAAATGATACACAATGGAAAGAGGCAGACCGATCCTCGGGATAGACCTTTGTTACGACGATGAAGAGATCGTCTGCTTGGTGAAAGGTTTCTATTTCACCGTCCCATTTCCCTGGGTACTCGCAGTTTGCAAGGATGTATTCCTCTACCGTAAAACACTCGTTAGTACAGTGCCAGTTGATCACAGCGTCATCGGCAAAATAGGAACGGATCTCAGTCCTGTCTTGTTTCAATACTGCTTTTATGAAGCCAGCGTAATCAAACATGGTATTTCCTCCAATAGTCAAATTGGCTCTCACCAATTTGAGCATTTCCCGTATGGCATTTTTTTGTCAAGTCAAAAAGAGTCTCATAAATACATATCCATCCTCAATCGTATCGGAAAGACAAAAGCCCTGCTTTATCCAGAACTCCTGCGCAGCAATATGTTCCATCTTTACCGGAGCAGAGATTCTGCAGGCAGAGAATTCCCTTTGCAAATACTCAATACAGAGCTTTACCGCCTTTGATCCATATCCCTTCCTCTGAAATGCATCGTCAATTAAGAAGTTGATGATTTGATAATTGTCTTCTCCCACATACATGGAAACAAACCCAACTATCGTGTCATCGCTGTATATGGCAAACGGCCTTGTGTCTTGATAGTAAACCCATGCTTCCGCCAGTGAATAGGTCACAGGATCGACAAAATCCTCATTCTCTACACTTGCTCTCAAAAGCAGGCATTCTCTGAAGTTATCTTCACTGATGGCTCGCAGCTCAATCATCGGATTATCCCCCTGCGTATGCTTCACAACTTGCTTCTCCTATCATATCATCAATCTGTCGGTACAGTTCTTCATACACCTGATCTGCTATCGGCTTTTTCGGTGTCCAGAATGCATGGAGCACCTGAGGTTCCGGGGAATCTCCCAAAAGCTCCTTCACCTTCTCATACGCAAAGTCATTTGCGTCCCGTTCATAGGGCTGTCCAAGATATAGCTCCGTAAAATGCTCTGTTGATCCATCGAGCTTGCATTCTTTCCATTCGCCGTCAACGAGTTTATAACAAGTGCCGTCATATTGGATGACATAGAGGCGGCTCCTGGCAATCAGTCCGTCAAAGCTCTCCGGGTGCAAATACTGCAAGGCATGGCGAAGCTCATGAAACAGATAGAACATCTGCTCATACTCCGGTTGAGATTGGAGCATCTCTTTGTTGATGAACAGCGTATTGACAGTTGGATCAAACGTACCGTTGGCCGTTTCATATCCCTTCGGCATGTCGAAGGAAAGGTTGATCGTTAAACTGTTTCCTTCGCAGTACATGCGAAAGTGTTTTTCATAATCTACCATGTTACTCATATCTGCACTCACTGCACTGCGTGAGGTTCCGAATCTGTTTCTCCGCCCGTTCACAGGCGGCTTTGTTGTCAGCCTGAAACGGTTTGATGTAGATCGTATCTTTCCGTACAGTCCATGTGGCAATGCATTGTCCCTTATGTAGGATGACCGGTTTGATGATCCCCTGGAGGTTGTAAACATCACGAAGATGTTCCGTTGGTACCATTCCGTTCTCTTTTTTCTCGTATCCTACCAGAAGCGGATCGAATCCAGGCAGTACGAAAATCGCATTTGTGGCTTTTGAATCACAGGCTGCTTCCGTATGCTTATGGACAACGCCATCCTTCCAGATCAGCATACCCAATGAGGTCGAGACACATTGCTCCATCAGCCTTTTTGCTTTTGATCTCGTATAGCGGAAGAAATATACAGCGTCACTGATGGAGCATGGAGCATAGTTTTCAAGATAACGCTTCATCTGTTCGAGTTCTGCTTGTTCCGCTGACATGATTGACATCTTCGGCGCAAACGCATAGGAAAGGTCGTCGGATATAGTCTGGATGATCTCGCCCCGCTCCATGAGGATACGGGGAAGTCCACCCCAGGCATTAAACAAATAATCCATCGTTTCCTTCGACGCTCCGCTTTCCTGAAAGGATCTGACGATGTCTTTTCTCTTTGTGACGCCGGCTTCGATCAGGCGGAGCATCCGATCCTCGGCTTGGCACTTGATCGCATGGGAGACAACGGAATGATCATCCCAATATTCTTTCATGTAGGGAGAACGATTGCCCTCATGCATATAGAGGTCATAATCGCAAAACTCATGGATATGCATGGTTCGGCGCAACGTCCATGCACGGAAGTATCTTTCTGGCTCGGCATCCATGTCTATACCGCGCACCTTGGCGACCCATTTGGAGTAGCGAAGGAACTGACTTTGGACGCCAAGCATATCTGTGACAGAGATGTCACTTCGATACAGCAAGCTCCCTATGTGTTGTGAAACGATGTCTTTTTGATTCATTCTTTTCCTCTCCATTTTGGCGCTTAAAGATGCTGCAACTCTGAAAAATGAGCCATTTTATTCGTTCAAATCCTTTGAGACGAGGTGAAGTTTGCAGTATGCTTGATCTTCGAAAATCACACCGTTATCCCTGTATCCATTACGGGTGAAAAATGCAAGGTCACCATTTGGAAATACACCTTTTTCATCGGTAACAGCAAAAACCCTTGCATACGTCTTCCTCAGATACTGTTCCAACGCTTTTATCGGAGCTGATTTGTAATCGTACTCGGCATCCGAGAGATATACGCAGGTGATAAATGCCGCATCCTCGCTATGCGGGATATCATATGGAACAAGCATTGACGGAAGGTACTCGGCACCCCCAAGAAGGTTCCCTCTTTCATCTGTATGAAGGAACCCATAGATTTCTTGTCCGCATGAGCGCAGGAACCTTTCTTTCTCTGCACAGGAAGTGTCCGTAGGGAATCCACAGCAATCACAGGCCAAACGGATGTTTTCATTCGTCAACGGAACAATTTGCTTGGTCACAGCATTTGATGAGAGCTTTGGCAAATACGGAAGTTCGTCCGGGTAAATACCTGATGCAGCTTGCTCTAAGAAACTACTTCGTAGCGGACTATAATATCTTCTTTGCCCGTTCAAAATCGTTAACGTGGGATAAAACATGCCCAGCTCTTTTACTAATGCTGATTCCTGCGAGATATCATGGAAGTGGATTTCCAACTTGTCTTTATATTTGTTCAGTAACTGCATCATCGTTTCGTTCAGCGGACACTGGATCGAATAATAGTAAAAATCTATCTTCATCATATGTGTTACCCCTACAAATCTGATTTTAGCGGTTCAGCCATTCTTTTAGTCGAGTAAACACTTCTTCCTTATCTTTCACAGATATTACCCCATTCTTATTCACCGCATAATGATGACCAAACTCGCTATCAGTATAAGTGCTCCCGTTGAGCACAATGGGCTTATCATATCTTGGCCTTACATGAATATGAAGATGAGGGTTGGGTGCTGACTCTTTATAGAAACTATTCATCAAACAACTCCAATTACATAAAGCTGCTCCTAAAACAGCCTTTAAGCATGCCTCCACTTTACAAATCAGATTGCGAAGCTCGTCCCATTCGTCATCCGTTAGCTCTGACAATGAATTGCAATGACGTTTCAAAACCAATATACATCGTCCAATATAATCCTGCTCATCTGAAAGGAAAACAGACCATGATTTACTTTCGTACACCTGAAACTGTTTGTCTTCTTCAGATAGGTTACACCAATCACAATGATCCATTTTATTCACCTACAAACATAGATTTCTCATGATCCTCACAAAAGGGGACTTATAGAACAAATGTATCCTTTATCAATCTTGCAACTTCGTCAGGCTCTTTATCCGAATTGTCGATCCTGAGGTAGTTATCAAAAGTGATCTCACCCTCATAACTGACGCATCTATGATTTTTATCATCATTGATCAAACGCTGATTTGAAATCTCTATATCTCTTTTGGATGCCTTGTTCTTCAGCCTGTTCTCAGAAACATTTCTCCTCAGTCTGATCTCTTGCGGAGCGATCAGTTCAACATAATAGAATTCTGTTCCATAGGGTTCAAAAATCCCCTTAATATGCTCAAGATACTCCCATTCTGATGGCATATCAAAATCCATCATCAAGGTAAAGATCATCCCATAGTTTTCAGATGCGGCGAAATTTTTGAAAATCAAATCGCGCATTTCAGCAATCGTCTTCCCGTCATATCTGCCGAAGATCTCGATCACTGGTTCGATAGTCATGTGGTTGTGAAAGAGCCGTAAGTCAGTAATTTTCATCAATTCTTGACCGACTGTCATTTTCCCAACAGCCGCATCACCAATTATAAATAATAGTTTCATAGAACACCTCAGCAAGCCGGAAGTTATAGATTTCTTTTCACCATCACAACTTCTTCGTTCTGATACTCAATTTCAAACCCATTCTTCAGAAATAATTTATAAGATGGATTATCGGCTGCAATATCATCATGAAGTACCGCAATACCATTATTTTTTGCAGCTATGCATAGTTGCTGCAGTGCGTCAGTTCCATATCCGCGATTACGATATTGAGCGAGAACAATAACATCACAGATATAAATATCTCGGAACTCATCATAGTGATATGCGATTTCTCCGACATATTCATTCTCGGAATTCATCAAATAACGATAATAACGACTGGCTCCCGGATTTCTTACCCAGGATTCATACCAGGATTCCCATTCCTCTTCTGGAAAAGGAATTGTACCTCCCCACCTGGCGTTATAAGACATGGTTTCTTCATCTGCCATCAGATTTTTTCTAAACCATAAATCATCAAAAGCAGGCTTGACCAAAGTAAGCATCATTTATTCTCTCCTGCAACTACCGAATAAGCAAGCATTTCAGCAAACGCTTCTTCTTTCTTTGTAAAACCTATGAGCATCTCAATGTATCGATCATCCGGAAGTACGATCCAGACCCTCCCTGACGCCGGGGATTTTCGGAAAATCCCGATCAACGTCCAGTTCGTCTGTAGAGCCAGTGCTGATCTTGCCGTCCACCGACATCAGCATAAATAAGGTTGTAATTGGTCTATCCATGTGTCACCTCTGCAAATCTGAAGTTATTGCTCTAATACGTAATATGAATCATATTCTGTACCGTCATGTCCAATCAACTTTTCTTCTGAATACTTAAAGCCCAATCTTTTCAATGCTGAAATACGTTCAACCGCTAAATCTATCGCTTTTGTAGCAATTTTATCACATTGAAAAAGTACATATGCAGGTTCAATTATCAACTCCAAAATTTTAACAATCTCACTTGTAATTTCATAATCGCTCCGAATATCCAATCTAAGTAAACCACAATTTGTAAAATAATCTTCGGCTTCTCGATGAAAAAGTTCTATCGTACCCACCGCCTCATTTGTTTCCTTTGAAACAATCGTCCAACGGACAAAACCCTGTCTATCATATTCCCAATGCCAAAATTCAATCGCTTGTTCCATTCTTTTTTCAGTTGTATAGTAAAAATCATCTCCACCACAATTATCACTATTAAAAAATGGTACTGATTTTTCATCAGAATATACTTTTAACAAATCCGCCTTGTCCTCTTTGTTTGTCATTCTTAGCATATAATATTCATTTTCATAAATAGGGCAATTTTCATATACATCAACCGTCATGTTAATCCTCCTCAAATTCCGATTTATCTAATTGATACAGTCCATTCGTCTCCCGAAACCAAATACTGAAATTCTGTCAGCTCCGGCGTGTTCATCACTTTCAGAAGATCATCAAAATCATCCACGGTTTTTACTACAGAAAGGTCACTGTACTTGATCCATTCCATTTGGCCTTCCTCTGATGAGATAAGATCACCCGACCACTGTGTTGCCTTAAACAACAGGACAACATACCTTCCATTCTCTAAGGGAAACTGTTTTACTCCAACCAATCTCGGATCAAGGATCGTTAGGCCAGTTTCTTCTTTCATCTCACGGATCACTGCATCAACAAAAGATTCTCCGGGTTCCACATGCCCGCCCGGCAATGCGTACCCTTGCCAGTCCTTCTTTGCCCTGTTTTGAAGCAGGATCTTATTGCCGTCTTCGATTAAGCATAATACTGTCAGTTCAACATTTTCTGTTCTGCTCATCGATTTATCCTCACACTACGAAATGATCTGTGCGTAATCATTTATTTATCTTGAAAGTCAGCCCATCATATTTCTGCCCATCAATCTCCAGCGCGCCGACGTCTCTGTCGCATTCTACAAAACCGAGCTTTTCGGCACAGCGGAGCATACGGGCATTGCCCGACCAGGTTTGTGTGTAAAGCTCGTTCATACCGTTCTCAAAACAATAGTTCATAAAGGTACGGAGAATGTTTGTTCCGATGCCGTTACCCCACGCATCCGGTTCACAAATATCAATTCCAACGGCATGGTAAACAGTTTGACAGTCCTCGGTTTTTCCAACCTATTTGTAGTTTTCGTCAATGCAGTAGGAACTGACCCAGCCAATGTGTCTGCCGTTCCATTCGATTTCAAACTTCCACCGATGTGCATCATCCGGACGATCTTTCACAGATTCATAGTATTCCATCCATCTTTTACGCTCGGTTTCTTTGCAAGTATCCTCTTTTTCCCAGGGAGCATCCCAGTTTTCCCATTCACGTTCCACCGTGAACCAACGCACATAATCCTCAATGTCGGACTCAATCATATCGCGAAGAATAATGTTATCAGATTCTATTTTCATCATCTATCCTCCATCAAATCCCGAACTGTCAGCAGGAGGTTCTCCTTTTAGCTTTTATCAAATCCTTGCAGGGATGGACAGAACACCGGAGCAGTGAGAGATCCGCTTAAAACCGAGCTCCGGGAATTCTCCTTTGAGCTCATCTACGACAAAGTAGATTTCATCATCATCCCATTCGTCACCCACGTTCTTCCGGCACTGTTCCAACTGGCTTCGGTTTTCAAAGGCAACGTCACCAATCAAAACTTGTCCACCGGGGTTCAGATGGTCGCGTAGCATACGCAGAAAGCAAACCTTCTGTTCATCAGTCAGATGATGCAGGGAGTAGGTCGCTACGATGAAATCATAGTTCTGTGCCTGAAGTGGCTCCACCAATCCCTGAGTGAAATCGCCTTGGTACAGATATGCATTGGGCATCTTTTGGAAAGCCAGCTCAATCATCCGCGCTGAAAAGTCCTGGCCGTAGATCGGGCATCCATTTTCGTAAAGCTTCGTTGTGAGCGTTCCGGTGCCGAAGCCAATGTCCAGGACAACAGCGTTCTTTTTCTCCATAATGGTCTTATAGATGGTTCCCAACACATTTTTATATCCGGCAAAAGGATAGGTGTTTCCTTCCTCAGATACGCCTACAGTTTTGTCGTATCCGTCTGCCCACAAGTCGAATCCTTTATTATCAAGCATTGATATCCTCCAGATTGCGGTGTTCGTTTGGCTTACTCAGAAAGTGCCTCCGCAGCAGTCCGTACCATTTCGGCATACTCGGCTTTAACATCTTCGGGAGACTTAATTGCAACTCTTCCTCCAAACCCAAATATCCAGCTATAAAAGACGCTACCAACAGAGGTTTCAATTACGGCGCGGAAGGATTTCATATCATTTGATTTCCGATATATTCCCCAATATTAAAAGGTCTTGATACACTTGGACCTCATGAAGTCCATGATCTCGCTGGTATCCTTATCTTCGTAATAAGCAACCAAAAGACGCTTAAACTCTGGAACCTCTTTTTCCGGGATGATGATCATGCCTGCTCCCTGCGAAATCATGTAATGATTCGCAAAGATCACGGAAGCTCTTTTGTTGCCATCGTTGAATATCTGCGCTTTCATACAGTACAGGCAAAGAGTGATGGCCTTTTCATCAGAAGGAATCGAATCTGCAAGGATCGCCTCAATGTTCTCTTTGACTATACTTTCTATCGGCAGCGGCGGAATATAGCTCGTACCGCCGATTGTTACAGGCACTCCGCGAATACGTCCTCCGTCTTGATAAAAGCCTTCGTTTACCAGCTTGGCGATATGGCAAAGGATCGAATAGTCGGTAGGGTAGCTGATAACATCCTTATCCAGAACAAACTCCCATGCGTGCTTTAGGTTCAGTATCTTTTGCACATCGGAAGCTGACATACCGGACACCTTGCCGTTTTCGATAATGTCCTCCGTCTGGGGGAATGTTGTTGCAACACCTTCCAATACAGCCTGATCGTAGATATTGGACTTCATATTGGCTCTGGCAAAGTCCAGATTGAGTTGGACTCTCGCTGAAATCTCTGCATCTGAGTATCCAAGCTGCGCCAGTTCCTTGTCGAGTCTCCGAATGTTCTTTTTCAGCTCTCTGCCTTCACGGGCATTTCTCAGAAGCAACTGATACAGTTCATCGGAGTACTCTCCCACATAAGTGGAAGTCAGCCTGCTCGCTATACGTTTGCGAATATAGAGATATTTTTTTCCATCACGTTCTTTTATTTCAGGGTTGCCATCGTAAGGAAGTAGATTCAGTCTTGCTTGAAAATCTGCCCTTTGATGAAGCAGCTCCTGAATTTGCGGATAATTGTTGTTCATAGCGCCCTCCTTGTAGGGAACATTTATTGAAGCTATTATATCATAATGTTCCCCAATTTTCAAGAGGTATTCGTTATTTGATCAAATGACAGCCGCAGTATTTCTCACCTGCGGCTGTCACGGTTTTATTTCATGATTTTCAGTAGCAGTTCATTAATGTCTTCTGTCGGCTTGCCCTGCGCGATCAGCTTATTTCGGAACGCAAGCAGCGCATATTGGGCAAGCCGAAGCTGTTCGGAGCCAAGCTCTACGATTCGCTTTTCTGCTTTATGCCGGAACATCTCAAGCACCTCCATCTGTTTTCTAACTTCATTGTAGCGAGAGACGCCCGACATTACAAATGTGCAAATTGTTTTTTTATCGCTCTCTGTCATCGCTGGACCGGCTCGGTTCTTCCTCGGCTCGCTCACCGTCAACGATCTCATTTTCTCTCTTATCGAGGTTGAGCATAGCGTTGAGTTCATTGAGCCGCGCCGTCTTGGTCTTCAGTTCATCCTCCTGGGGGAACGGCTTTTGAACCTCAAGCTTTGCGTTTTCGAGCTGGACCTTCGTGTTTTCGAGCTGCGCTTCACAGGCTGTCAGCTTCTCTTGGAAGCTGTTCAGGGCATTGTCCAGTCGCTGGATATTACCGAAAATGTCGGTGCCCAGCGTTACCGTATGCCGCAGCTCATGCTTCAAGGTGATTTTATACTCCCGGCTGAAGCTGTCAAAGAACAGCTCCATATCAAAGCCGCGATATTCACCGATGTGAATTGGGTCTGGATTTGTCATGGACTTGCAAAGCCCGATGATGGCTTCACCGGCTGCTTTTTTGTCCGTTACCGTTCCTCCCGCCATTATCATAGAAGAGAACCCATCCTCATTTGGCAGCGTGTTTTGAGCAAGTTGTGCCATGTCAGCCTTATAGCCCTCAATCCGCTGCTCCAGCGATTTGATCTTCTGTGGGAACTCCTTGATGATCTGATCCTCCAGCGCATAACGCTGACTCAGGTGGTTGGCTTTGAGAAGTTTCAAGCGGGAAACATCAATGTCCAGATCCATCTTTTCCTTAATGTGCGGATTACCGGCACACAAGGCTTTGATTTCAGCATAAGACAAAGCGGTTTCGTCAATATCTTCTGCGGAGCGAACAGGGCTCTTGGAGGTCATGATCTGGCCGATGAACTTCTGCTTGCCCTCCACAAGCTGATAGAGGTAGCTGTCGAAGGTGTTCTCGGTAACATAGGTGTAGATATCCACCTCCGGGTTCTCGTTGCCTTGCCGAATGATGCGGCCTTCCCGCTGCTGCAAGTCGGACGGTCTCCAGGGACAATCCAAATGATGGAGTGCCACCAGCTTAGTCTGGACATTCGTGCCTGCGCCCATTTTCTGTGTGGAACCAAGGAGCACTCTGATCTGCCCTGACCGAACCTTGCCGAACAGCTCCTTTTTCTTAGCCTCAGTTTCTGCCGTGTGGATATAGGCGATCTCTTCAGCGGGGATTCCTTTCTCAATGAGCTTCTTTCGCAGATCATCATACACGTTGAATTTGCCGTCGTTGTGCGGCGTGGACAGATCGCAGAAGACCATCTGTGTGGATCTGCTCTCCGCTGTGCGCTGCCAAATATCGAAGACATTATCGGCGCAGGCTGAGACTTTGCTGGTTTCGCTGTCTGGAAGCATATCATTCATCAATCGTTGGTCAAGTGCCAACTTCCTGCCGTCGTTGGTAATCAGAAGCATATTATCGGTGGAGGAATCCACCATCTTGTTCCTGACACGCTCCGCACGGTCGGAAAGCCCTTCTACCATCTTTTTCTGAGCCTCAGACGGTTTCAGGACGATATTGTGATAATGCGCCTCCGGCACAGGTAGATTCAGCATATCCGCTGTCTGAATGTCCGCCGTTTCCTTGAACATAGACATGAGTTCCGGGAGGTTATAAAATTTGGCGAACCTCGTTTTTGCACGGTAGCCGGTGCCCTCCGGAGATAGCTCAATCGCAGTAACTGTCTCACCAAAGGTCGAAGCCCAGGCGTCAAAGTGGATCAGGTCATTCCTTTTTAGGGTGCTGTACTGGAGGTACTTCTGCATGGTGTACATCTCAACCATGCTGTTGGAGATCGGTGTACCGGTCGCAAACACAACGCCGCGGCCTCCGGTCAGCTCGTCCAGATACCGACACTTCATATAGAGGTCGCTCGACTTCATCGCTTCCGTCTGGCTGATACCGCCCACGTTCCGCATTTTCGTGAACGCGGCGAGGTTCTTGTAGTAGTGTGCCTCATCAATGAAAATACGGTCAACGCCGAGCTCTTCAAAGGTCACGACATCATCCTTCCTGGACTGGTCGTTCAACTTGTCGAGCCTTTGCTTGACCGTCTTCTTTGTGCGCTCCAACTGCTTGATAGAGAAGTTGTCGCCTCGATTTCTTTTGAGCTCAGCAATGCCTTCCAGCACCTCATCGAGCTGTTGCTCCAGAATAGTTCTCTGTCGCTCAATTGACATAGGGATCTTCTCGAACTGGCTGTGCCCGATAATCACCGCGTCATAATCGCCGGTTGCGATTCTGCCGCAAAACTTCTTCCTGTTCTTGGTCTCGAAGTCTTTCTTCGTTGCCACGAGGATGTTCGCAGAGGGGTATAGCTGGAGATACTCGCTTGCCCACTGTTCCGTCAAGTGATTCGGAACGACAAACAGACTCTTTTGGCAGAGCCCCAGCCGTTTACTCTCCTGCGCTGCCGCAACCATTTCAAAGGTCTTCCCAGCCCCTACGACGTGCGCCAGCAGTGTATTGCCGCCGTAAAGGATATGGGCAATGGCGTTGACTTGATGCGGTCTGAGAGTGATCTCGGGGTTGATGCCCACAAAGCTCATGTGGCTGCCGTCGTACTCACGCGGGCGTGTGCTGTTGAACTTTTCATTGTAGAGCCGTGTCAGCTTTTCACGCCGTTCAGGATCTTGCCAAATCCAGTCCGCAAAAGCCTGTTTGATAAGCTCCTGTTTGCCCTGCGCGATTGCGGTTTCCTTCTTATTGAGCACAGCCGTTTTCTTGCCGTTCTCATCCTCGATATAATCGAAGATCCGCACGTCCTTCAGGTTCAGCGTCTCTTCCATGATCTTATAGCCGTTGATCCGGCTCGTACCATAGGTGTTGTACGCTTTGACATTCGTGCGGTCGTAGGATTTACCCTCCACGTTCCATTCGCCCGTGTACTGAGAGAAGTGAACATGGATGTTCCACTGGCAGTACCTCGGTGTGCCGAACAGCTCAAACATGAACTGCTCTGCAATCTCCGGAGGAAGCCAGGTCGCACCGAGTCTGACAGAAATCTCGCTTGCCGTCAGGTCAACGGGCTGCACAGCTTCCAACGCTCGCACGTTCTCGGAATAATCCTCCGGATAGAGCTCTGCGCTGCGCCGCGCCCATTCGAGCTTCTCGCGGACATTGCCGGAAAGGTATTCGTCGGCAGGGAGATACTTCGGCCTGCCGTCTTCGTCGCTCGTGTGCATGGGATTCAGGAAGATAACTCCTTTCAAGTCCTCAAACAGTTCCTGCTCACTCTTGCCGGTCAGCTCCATCATATAGGGCATGTCGATCTTGGCTTTTTCGGCAAGTGAAAGTGCATACGCTTCCGACGCAGTATCCACAGAGAGGATCGTAACCTTCTGCTTAATTGTCCGCTTGGAGAACATATCTGCCTTTCGGATGAAGTTGCCCTCATCGTCCAGCACCTCCAAAGAGGAAAGCAGGCAGTAGGAGCTGTCGGAGCTGAAGGCGGAATTGTTTGCCCTTGCGTTGATCAGCCCATACTTTTTGCTGAAGTCATCGTAGAGTTCATTCAGTCTGACCTGCTCCGCCTGAATCTCAGCATCGGAATAGTCTTCCGTCTGATACTCGATGAGCGTCCTTACACAGTCGCGGATGGCGATCATGCCCTTGATACGGTTTTCCGCCGTCATGGAAACCTCAACAGGGTTCATTCGGCTGTTCTCTCGAAAGTAGAGCTTGCCGTCTACCACCGTATAGCTAAAGTTTCGGACGGACGGGTCTGCGGGAATAGAGAGGTCTTCGTCCTCAGCTTCGAGATCATCCAGCTCGAACTCGGTAATCTCAGCGTGGATGTTTTGAATAGCGTCCTGCAGCAGATCTCCCAGCTCCGCGTCCTCATAAGCTACACAAGCCGACTCCGGACCGTGTGCACCGCTGATTATCTGCATATCGCCAAGCACCATTTCCGGGTTGCTGACAAAGTATGAGTTCATGCGGATGCCATTTTCGTCTGTTGCGAGGTGAACCCACTCCGGCTCAATGTCGATCAGACGGTCTCGCTTTTGCAGAAAGATGATATCCGATGTGACTTCTGTGCCTGCTGCATCCTTGAAGGTGTTGTTTGGCAGTCGGATCGCCCCAAGCAGGTCAGCTCTCTGGGCGATATACTTGCGGACTGCCGGGTTTTCCTTGTCCATCGTTCCCTTTGATGTGATGAACGCCACCACACCGCCGGGGCGAACCTTATCCAGGGTGCGGGCAAAGAAGTAATCGTGGATCAGGAAGTTGTGCTTATCATAGCGTTTGTCAGGCACCTTGAACTGGCCAAAGGGGACATTGCCTACAGCCGCGTCGAAAAAGCTGTCCGGAAGGTTGGTGTCTTCAAAGCCCTGCACGGCAATGCTGGAGTTCTGGTAAAGCTGTTGGGCGATCCTGCCGGAAATGCTGTCAAGCTCAACACCATAGAACTTTGCGCTTGCCATAGACTCCGGTACAAGCCCCATGAAGTTGCCGATGCCGCAGGAAGGCTCCAACACGTTGCCGGTCCTGAAGTGCATATTCTCAAGTGCGCTGTAGACCGCCTTGATAACGACTGGAGGCGTGTAAAACGCCGTCAGCGTGGACTCTCTGGCAGAAGCGTATTCATCTTCTGCCAGAAGCTCCTTCAGCTCCTGATAATGGGGATTGTCCTCTTTGAAATAATCTGACAGACCGCCCCAGCCGACGTAATCCGCAAGGATACGCTGCTCATTTGTATCTGCCAGTCGGTGTTCATCCTCCAGCTTTTTCAGAAGCTGAATGGCCATCCTGTTGTGGTGGAACCGTTCCAGCGGTGTACCAACACCGATATCGTCACGTTCGATTCTGAAGTTGGTTCTGTAGTCGGTATTGATTTCGGGAAGCAGTACATGGGGCGTCACCTTGCCGCTGCGCTGTTTCTGCGGAGGCGGTGCAATCGGCTTGTCGCGCTCGGCCAGCTTTTCTTTTAGCTGGTCAACGAGCCCTTCAATTTCAGGGTTTCTCCATGAGTCATCATCCGTTTTGGCATAGTCCTCAATCAGAGTGTCTTTGCCATCTCTGCACTGAATGAAGTCCAGACTGCCGGGCAGCTCCTTGGTATTGACTACACCAAAGGCTTTCATGGTATCTACCGGCAGAGCAAAGTATGCTTCCAGCGCTTCTTCTCGATCAGGGTATTCCGTTACCGATAATGGCGCTGCAGAGAGGTCTTCGACAACATAATAGTGGTCGATGAAAGGACCGCTTTCTACCGATTCTTCTGGCTCTTCCACAGCAACCGCTGTTTCGTCAGTCGCTTCAATCTGAGGTTCTTCTACCGCGTGAAGCAAGTGATCGTTCAACGGGTTTTCCTTTAGCCGGTCTTCAAACTCCCCGCGTGTCATGGTCTTGTTGAACAGAGGAAACTGCGTATCATACAGGACCACTTCATTCTCGTCGAAGGAAAGCACTTCATACTCATGCGTTCCAAGATAGACGGTATCGCCAAGGGAGAAACGATACTCTTTTTCCGGCTCCGGTGGAGGGTTCAGCTCGTCATAAGAAGGTTCCAGCGGTCTCGCCAGATCGCTGTTCAACGCCGTCAGCATTGCTTCGCAGCGTTCAGTCAGATGCGTGTTGTCAGCAATGATGGTATTCATCGCTTCGCGCATCATCGGAAGGATGAAATCGCCGTCAGAGGTACGCGCATACATCCTCTTACACATGATGCTGATTGCCGTTGCCGTCGATCATCATATATTTGTACTTGGCATTGCCGGAGCTGTAGGTCTTCACATAGAAACTGCCGTCATCGTTATAGAAGATGGCCGTGGTGGTCGGCTTGCTGTAGAACATTTCTCCATCAGAACCGACATAATGATCTCCATACGTGGAGGTACACTTCGTGCCTTCCTCGACAGACCATGCAAACGCCGTTGTAGGAAGCATTGCGACGATCATGAGGACAGCAAGAAGTGCCGAGAGCAGCTTCGTGCTCTTGGATTTGGTAATACCATTCATATCGACTTTTCATCCTTTCATTTTTTTGATAAAGAAAAAGCCCTCCGCTATTTCAGCAGAGGACTTCGTCCTTGTTGTTGTGTTTTGATGTTATGCGAATACAAAGTAGATGACGTAAGAGCCGCCGCCGATTGATTCGCAGCAGATGTTGAACTCCGTGATCTCATCGAGACCATAGGCACTGAGGTTTTCTACGGTGTGGAAGCAAATATACTGTTCCAGCCTGGACCGCAGTCCGCTTCCTTGATTGGACTCCGATGCTGTTATCGGGTTCCACCATGTCGCATTCTGCGGAGACAGCGAGGTATTCAGCGTGTAGCCCATACCCTGACCGATAGCAATGCAGTCAGAACGGATCGCATTGATATCAAACTCATAATCGTATGCGGTCTTTGGCTGTGTCTCCACCGGTGGTTCTGTCTCAGAAGGGATCGGTGGTTCGGTTATCGCAGTTGGCTCCGTAGGTGCCGGAGGTTCTGCCGGTGCTTCATCGGGTTCAGTGGCAACCGGCTGCTCTGTAGGCTTGGACTGTTCCGTTTCCCTGGGTGGTTCACTCGGTGCTGACAGTTGAGTCTCGGTTTGCTCCGAAGGCTTATCCGCTTTTACTTCCTCAAAAGAAGGGACAGTGCTTTCTGAACTTACCAGGCCATTCTTCTCTGCCAGGTCAGCTTTATTGTCCACAGAGACAACATCTTCTGTCGGGGTTCCTGATTCTTCTTCGTTCTTTTCAGGTACATCTATTTCAACGCTTGATGTGGTGGTTGCTTCCAGCTTACCTGTGCTTTCTTCTGCGGCAGTCGTTGTCAGCAGCATTTCGCTTGCTTTAGTCGGTTCAGGACTCTCTGGAACCGTTACAACGGCTTCGCATCCGCATAAACACAGCAGGACAATGACAACCGTGATGATAAGTGACTTTCTCATAGGATCGCCTCCTTGATTTTTCTCACCATCATTGTACGGTCATCCGTTTTGTAAGGCAAAGGTACGCCTATCTCCTTACTCTTCTTCCTTTGAGCTGGTAAGCTGGTGAAACAGGGGGAGAGTGTGAGAGGGGGAAACAGCAAAGCTTCTCCCAAAGGGTACACCACTCCCTTGGCGTAAGGGTTATCTTGCTTCACCTCGGTCTTTCTGACGTTCCTGTACCCGGTGATAATACTCAAGCGCTTTCATAATATACTTACCGGTTTTGTTGTACGGAACGCTGTCAGGAATGAACCGTCTCGCATCTTCATACTTAATGCGGATCTTCTCCTTTTGGTTTGGCTTCTCTTCACTCATGATGGACTCAATGACCTCATTGGAGAGCTTGCCTTCCTGGGAGAATCTCTTCATCTTGATTGCCTGGGCAAGGGATGGCGTCGCGTCCGCATAGGAGATTTCCTCCAGCAAGTCTTCCTGCTCCTCCTTTTTGAGGTAGGACAATTCAACTGCCGGTCTGAACGCAATACGTCCCTCGTCAACAAGGTCAAGCAAAGGTTGGATAAGCTGCGTCAGACGAATATAACGTCGAACTTGATCTTGGCTTTCACCGACTTCTTTGCCGAGCTGTTCTCTTGATGTGGACTTCTGTGCCACTGGCACAGAAGTTAAATCTGTGCGCTGTCCCTGCCTGTTCATGGCTTCAAGACGCATCTTGTACGAAAATGCCTTTTCGCTCGGAAGGATGGTGGAACGCTGTAGGTTGGATTCAACCATCAAGATAATGGCCTCGTCGCGGCTCATCTCGCGGACTTCTGCCTTAACGGTGTCCAGTCCTGCAAGCTCACAAGCCTTTTTCCGGCGATGACCAGATACAATCTCGTAGCGTCCGTCTTCCTTCGGGCGAAGTGTGACAGGGGTGATGATCCCGCGCTCTTTGATACTCTGAACAAGCTGGTCCATATCCTCATCAATTTTCACCTTGAAGGGATGGTCGGGAAAATCATCAATCTCCGAGATGGGAATATCGAAAATGCGAGGGAGCTTGTTTACCTTGCGTTCCTCGTCATTTGCGAACAACTCATCGTATCCAGTCAGGCCCAGGTCGATTTTTTGCACGTTCTTCAATCTCTGTCACCTCCTTCGTGAGTGCCTCATACGCTGCTGCTACTTTCCCGTTCTTGTCGTGGGAGAAGATGCTTTCTCCGGAAAGACTGCACTCCGCTGCTCTTACCGAAAAGGGAATTTCAGACTCGAACACGCGGATGTTTTCTCCTACTGAAGAACGGAGCGATGTGATAATCGACTTTGCATTGTTGGTGCGGTTATCTACCATCGTCAGCAGAATGCCGTCGATCCTCAGTCTCGGATTGATCTGCCGCTTGATTTTCGCAATCGAGCGCAGAAGCAAGTTAAGACCTTTGGTTGACAGGAAGTTCGGCTGAGATGGAATAATCACACTGTCTGCCGCAGCAAGCGCATTGACCGTCATCATTCCCAGAGAAGGCATACAGTCGATAAGGATATAGTCGTAGTTCTTTTTCATACCCTCGATACAGGATTTCAGAACGTACTCACGGCTCATAACATTAAACAGGCCCGTTTCCATGCCGGACAGTTCAATATTGGAAGGAAGCAGATCAACGCCTTCATTGTGGGCGATAATCGCGTTGCCGGGAGGCTGTTCATCTTCTATAACCGATTGCATAAGCGTAGATAGCGACACATCCAACTCGTCAGGGTTCTTTACACCGAGGCTCACCGTGAGGCTCCCTTGCGGGTCAGCGTCAATCAGTAAGACCTTATTTCCGGTGTTTGCGAGTCCCACGCCGAGATTGACTGTAGTAGTCGTTTTGCCGACGCCGCCTTTCTGGTTCGTGATAGCGATCACCTTACAGTTTTCCATGCGTTTTCCTCCTTTCTTGGAATTCACGACCCATTAAGCTAATCTCTGGATCATGTAAAAGCGCAGTATTTGTTCTCAACGCCCTCTGCGCTATAGGAAGTCATCAAGCGACTGTGTGCTTCACAATCTCATAGGAGTCTCACCTCTGCCGGGTTCTCCGCCAGCCCCGTAGGGAAGTATCATTGTCCTCAAACCTGTCATGGCCATATCAGGAGCAACCCGATATTTACAACACTGGATTCTCGCAGGAGCGTACATGCTGCTCGGCTCATCAGTTTGATTAAGGTACTTGATGACCTGTTTATTTAATTTTCAAAGATCATGAAGCGGCACCTCTGTTAGTTTTTGAAGAGCCCCTTCACTAAGTAAGGAATTAGAGGGGGTGTTTTTATGGGTGTCCTTCAAAAAAATTTTTTCGGACAAAACAAAAAAGCCCTTGTGAAATCTTAGGTGATTCCACAAGGGCTACAGGATGGTTTTATTCGGTTTTCTTTACTTCACGTTGTGACAAAGCGTTTCAAATGAAAGAGATAGGCAGGATAAACGCTGATATTGTTGCCCAAAGAAGCCTAAAAGTTGTTCCCGTGGTTGTCCCCGAAGTTGTCCCATAAAGACGAAAAAAGGGGAGTTGTCCCCGAGTTGTCCCCGGTAAAAACGATTTGGCTGGGTCAGGTTGAGCCAGAACAGGACAAAAAGAAAAACCCCGGAAACCGTTGAGTTTCCAGGGTTTTTGGGCATTTTGAAATCTCGATCAGCGCTTGGAGAACTGAGGTGCGCGGCGGGCGGCCTTGAGACCGTACTTCTTGCGTTCCTTCATTCTCGGGTCGCGGGTCAGGAAACCGGCGGCCTTCAGAGCGGCGCGGTACTCGGCGTTCAGGCCCAGCAGCGCGCGGGAGATGCCGTGACGGATGGCACCGGCCTGGCCGGTGACGCCGCCGCCCTGGACGGTGCAGACCACGTCCACCTTGCCGAGCAGGTCGGTGGTGACCAGCGGCTGACGGACGATCAGCTTCAGGGTGTCGAGACCGAAGTAGTCGTCGATCTCGCGGCCGTTGATAATAATGGAACCGGTGCCGTTCTCATAAACGCGGACACGGGCGATAGAGGACTTGCGGCGGCCGGTGCCGTAATGATACTGTTTCTTGCTCTCGTACATCGTCTTTTACCTCCTGATTAGTCCTGCGTCCAGGCTTCGGGCTTCTGGGCAGCATGGATGTGCTCCGGACCCTTGAACAGCTTCAGACGAGTCATGGCAGTTCTGCCGATGGTGTTCTTCGGGAGCATGCCCTTGACGGCCAGCTCCATGGCGAACTCGGGACGCTCGGCCATGAGGGTCTTGTACTTCGTTTCCTTCAGACCGCCGATCCAGCCGGAATGACGGCGATAATACTTCTCCTCCAGCTTGCGGCCGGTGAGAACAGCCTTCTCGACGTTGACGATGATGACGTAGTCGCCGCAGTCAACGTTCGGGGTGAAATCGGGCTTCAGCTTGCCGCGCAGCAGGTTGGCGGCGATGACGGCGGTACGGCCCAGGGGCTTGTCCGCTGCGTCCAGGACGTACCACTTGCGCTGAACGTCCTCTTTTCTGACCAGTGTCGTGGACATGAGTGAGTTCCTCCGTATATTGAAAATAAATATTTTGACAAAACCGGGCTGCACGCGTACAATATTCCCGTGCACAGCCTATTCTTTATACCACAGGAAAAACCGGCTGTCAAGCACAAAATTCGGAAATTTCATTTTTCTCCGGAAGAACTCTCGGATACTCCGTTTTTCTCCCGGATGCTCGCAAATGCTCAAGGGGCAATTTTTCGAAAAAACGGAGGAATTCGCATGCAAAGAATGATGGGACTCGTGCGCCGCTGCATCGAGGATTACCGGATGATCGAGCCGGGCGACCGCATCGCCGTCGGCGTGTCCGGCGGCAAGGATTCGCTGACGCTGCTGACGCTTCTGGCTGCGCTGCGGGAATATGTGCCCTATTCCTATGACCTCACGGCCATCACGATCGACATGGGCCTCGGCGGCATGGATTTCTCGCCGGTCGCACGCCTGTGTGAGCGCCTCGGCGTGCCGTATTCCCGCGTGGAGACGGAGATCGGGCCGATCATCTTCGAGCACCGGAAGGAAAACAATCCCTGCTCGCTGTGCGCCAAGATGCGCCGCGGGGCGCTGAATCAGGCGCTGCTGGAGCAGGGCTTTTCCAAGGTGGCGCTCGGCCACCACTATGACGACGCCGTCGAGACGTTCCTGATGAGCCTGCTGTTCGAGGGACGGATCGGCTGCTTTGAGCCGGTGACGTACCTCGACCGGACCGGCGTGACGCAGATCCGCCCCATGCTCTATCTGACGGAGGGCATGGTGCGCACGTTCGCGGCGGAGCACGACCTGCCCGTCGTGCACAATCCGTGCCCGGCCGACAAGCACACGAAGCGGCAGGAGATCAAGGAGCTCGTCGCCGTGCTGTCGAAGACGTACCCCGACCTCAAAGCGCGTGTATTCGGCGCGATGCAGCGCCTGCCGCTGCCGCAGTGGGGCGTGACGCCGCACCCGCGCGGCTCACAGAAACAGCTGCATCAGCACGACGGCTGCAAAGCCGGGCAGGCCGAAAAAGCCGACGATGCAGGCCGCGGGCGCGGTGACGGCAATATAGAGCCCGGTCAGGGGCGCGAGTAAATTGACAAGGCCGAGCAGGACCGCGCCGCAGAGCGTGTTGATGCACAGCTTCCAGAACCAGCGCAGCGGCGTGGACAGCAGCCGCACGAGCAGAAACACGGCGGCGACGGAAAGTGCAACGGATAAAACCTGCGTCATGGAAAATTCCTCCTGAAATGCGAAAAAATGAACCAACGCGGCGTGCATTGTTCTGCCGCGCCTGGGCATACTGAAAGCGGACACAGTCCTGGAACATTTTCCGGCATCGGGCCAATGCACTTCGAACGGCCAATTCGGAGAGGAAGTGGAATCCATAGCCTGTGTCAAGTGCGCCGCGCGGCGTAAAACTGCCGCGGACGGTACGAAAGATACCCCCATGGGGCGGGGCGCTGCGGCCGCAGCGCCCCATGACGTTCTGATCTGGGCAGCGCCGCACCCGCGGCGCTTGAGCGTGTCGAAAAAGCCTTTTCGACACGCTCTCAAACGAGACCCGTTTCACTGGGCTCTCGTTTGAAAAGGCTGCGGCTCGCTGCATCGCACGAAGGGCGCGGCGCACCCTTCGCACGTTTGCGAGCCGAGCGGTATTTTCTCCGACGTACACGCCGCCGGAGAAAATGATTCCTACTTTCTTTGCGCCTGCGGGCGCAAACTCTGCGAGGCTTTTCCGACAGTCCGAGCGCCGCACCCGCGGCGCTTTTTGTACGTTCAGCGGCAGGCTTCCTGACTTGTCATTGCGAGGCTCCGCAGGAGCCGTGGCAATCTCGCAGGACTGGCTGGAACACAGGAAGGCCCCGGCGGATTCGTAAGTGCCTGCTTGAGATTGCCACGTCGGGCTTACGCCCTCCTCGCAATGACACGGGAGGAAGGCGCGTCCTTACGCTGCCCTGTCCCTGCAATTACAGCGGATTATCCAAGCAGTCCTGCCTTTGCCTTCAGCGTCAGGATGCGCAGGACGCTCTCGTCGATGCGGGCCTCGGTCAGCGTGCCGTCTGCGGCGGCATCGCGCAGGGCCTGCAGGGCGGCGTCGAGGTCGTCCGGCATCAGGATGAGGTCGCAGCCGGCCTCGATGGCCAGCAGGGCTGCCTCGCCGGGTGTGTAGTTCGCCGTGATGGCGCCCATGTTGTGCGCATCTGTGATGACGACGCCGTCATAGCCCAGCTCCGTGCGCAGCAGGTCCGTCACAACGGCGGGGGAGAGGTCGCAGGGCGTGTTGTCGCCCGTGACGGCCGGGGCGGACATATGCGAGACCATGATCATGCCCGCGCCCGCCTCGATCCCGGCGCGGAAGGGCAGCAGCTCCGCCTCGCGCAGCTCGTCCAGCGTGCGGTCCGTGACGGACGTGCCGAGATGGGAGTCCGCCTCCGTGCTGCCGTGGCCGGGGAAGTGCTTCAGGCAGGCCAGCACGCCGCCCTCCTGCAAGCCGCGCGTCATGGCGGCGACCATATCGGAGGCGACGGCGGGGTCGCTGCTGAACGAGCGGTCGCCGATCTCCGTGTTGTTCGGATTCGTCACGATGTCTGCCACCGGTGCAAAGTCCACGTTGAAGCCTGCTCCCTTCACCTGACCGCCCAGCTTCTTGCCCATGTCCTCAACGGCGGCCGTGTCTCCGGCCGCGCCGTAGGTCGCCATCGGGTCCAGTACATCCGTCAGGCCGACGCCGCTCAGGCGCGACACGCGCCCGCCCTCCTCATCCACGCCCAGCAGCAGCGGGATCTTGCTGTAGCTCTGCGTGGTCTGCAGCATCTGCGTGACCTGCTCTGCCGATACGATGTTCTGCGCGAAATACACCAGCCCGCCGACGGGCGTGCGTTCCAGCGCCTCGCGCGTGGCGTCCCCTGCCGCCGTGGCGGGGGAGAGGCCCGTCAGTGCGTCCGGCGTGACGACGAAGAGCTGGCAGAGCTTCTCGTCGAGGGTCATGCCGTCCAGGATCTCCTGTGCGGCCAGCTCCTCGGGCGAAGTGGTCTCCGTCGGGGCCTCCGTTTCGGTCGGCACGTCCGTCTCCGGAGCGTCGGTCGGCACGGCGGAGGAGGAAGGCTCCGTCGGCTCCACGCCGCCGGTGGCCGTGGCCGGGCCTGTCTGCGTGATACGCAGGACGTAATAGACGATACCGGCTACGGCGACTGCGATGACCAGCAGCAGAACGGCGATCAGGATCCCGCCGCGATTGTGTTTCATGAAAATCGACCTCTCTATCTTTATAACGTATGACTTGATTTTTTCCTATTGTACCGGAAATGAGGGGAAAATACAAGGCGTTTTTTCGCGGAACATTGTAATTGCAGGGGAGCGGACAGCCGGGCCCGGCGCTGCGCTTGCGATTCGTACAGGCTGTCGATAAAAACGGACACACCGGCTGCGCAGTGAGAGCCGCTACAGGAATGATATCCATAATAAATTCCGCGAGTCCGGCCCTTCGCAGATTTCTTGACATTTTGCAGCCGCCGGGATATACTATATTTATTATCACGATCATGAAACCATGCAGAGCGAGGGACATTATGGCCAAAAAGCAAGCATACGGCAACGAGAGCATTACCACGCTCAAAGGCGCGGAGCGCGTTCGCAAGCGCCCCGCGGTCATTTTTGGCTCCGACGGGCTGGACGGCTGCGAACACGCCGTGTTTGAAATCCTGTCGAACGCCATTGACGAGGCGCGCGAGGGCTATGGCAAGCTCATCATCGTCACGCGCTACGCCGACCGCAGCATCGAGGTCGAGGACTTCGGCCGCGGCTGCCCTGTGGACTGGAACGAGAAGGAGCAGCGCTACAACTGGGAGTTGGTCTTCTGCGAGATGTACGCGGGCGGCAAATACAACAACAACGCCAGCGAAAACTATGAATACAGCCTTGGCCTGAACGGCCTCGGCACCTGCGCCACGCAGTATGCCTCGGAGTATTTCAATGCGCGGGTCTTCCGCGACGGCTTCGAATATCACCTGCACTTCAAAAAGGGCGAGATCGACGGCCAGATGGAGAAAAAGCCCGCCGACCGCAAAAAGACCGGCTCGCTGTTCCACTGGAAGCCGGACCTCGAGGTCTTCACGGACATCGACATCCCCGTGGAGTATTATCTTGACACGCTCAAGCGGCAGGCCGTCGTCAACGCGGGCGTGACGTTCCGCTTCCGCAATCAGGCCGGCAGCAAGTTCGAGACGACGGAGTTCTGCTATGAGCACGGCATCCTCGACTACATCACGGAGCTGACGGACGGCAATGCCTTCACCATGCCGCAGTACTGGGAGACGGAGCGGCGCGGCCGCGACCGGGCGGACAAGCCGGAATATAAGGTAAAGATCACGGCGGCGCTGTGCTTCTCGCGCAATCTGAGCCGTCTGGAATACTATCACAACTCCTCGTGGCTCGAGCACGGCGGCGCGCCGGACAAGGCCGCGCGCAGCGGGTTCGTCTCCGCCATCGACGCCTATCTCAAGCAGAACGGCAAATATGCGAAGAACGAATCGAAGATCACGTTTCAGGATGTGGCGGACTGCCTTGTGCTCGTGACGAACTGCTTCTCTACGCAGACGTCCTATGAGAACCAGACGAAGAAGTCCATCAACAACCGCTTCATTCAGGAGGCCATGACGGAGTTCTTCCGCAGCCGCCTGCAGGTCTATTTCCTTGAGAACAAGCAGGAGGCCGACCGTATCGCCGAGCAGGTGCTCATCAACAAGCGCAGCCGCGAGACGGCCGAGCGCGCCCGCATCACGGTCAAAAAGAAGCTCTCCGGCAATCTCGACATCGCCAACCGCGTGCAGAAATTCGTCGACTGCCGCAGCCGCGACGCCAGCCGCCGCGAGCTGTATATCGTCGAGGGCGATTCCGCCATGGGCTCGGTCAAGCTCTCGCGCGACGCGGAATTTCAGGGCATCATGCCCATCCGTGGCAAGATTCTCAACTGCCTGAAGGCGGATTACGCCCGCATCTTCAAGAGTGAGA
>ENA-OWRJ01001173-OWRJ01001173.1-human-gut-metagenome-genome-assembly--contig:-NODE-1173-length-29192-cov-3.732642_pt1 | contig 29192 bp, 21 predicted proteins | sample MGYA00248269_ERZ651897 | MGnify/ENA primary metagenome ERZ651897 (study PRJEB26924, sample SAMEA4378252) | human gut metagenome | biome: human gut; feature: human-associated habitat; material: faeces...
TTGCCGTTATGTTTCCCGCTCTGCGGGGAAGATGGAGATCTGGCGGTCCTCCTGCGAGGAATGAAATGCGCGGATCGTTTCAAGCGCACCGCTGCTGACGGGGCCCGGTACGGCGGCGGGACGCGCAAGGTAAAAGCCCTGCAGCAGGTCCACGCCGAGGGAGAGAACGGTCCTGAGCTCTTCGGGCGTTTCAAGGCCCTCCGCCACGACCTTCATGCCGCGCGGATGTGCGTAGGCGACGGTATTTGACACGATCTGGCGCTTATTGGCGTCGGTGTCGATGTGACGGATGATGGAGAGGTCGATCTTGATGTAATCCGGCGAGAGTTCGAGCAGGCTGCGCTCGTTGCTGTAGCCGCTGCCATAGTCGTCGAGCGCGAACGCGCCGGCGCTGCCGGCAATATTGCGCTTGGCCTTGAGAGCGTTCAGATCAAGCCCCTCTTCCTCTGTGATCTCGATGACAAGATGCGGCAGCAGATGGGAGAAGCGGCGGAAGTATTCCTGCTGCTCCTCGTCCGTCAGATGCTGGCTTGCGATGGAATTGACGAACAGCAGCCGCTCCTGGGGGATCCTGCCGCTCTCCTCGAGCGCGAGGAAGGACCTGGAGGAATGGAAGAAGGTGATGCGCTCGATCTCGTGCAGGCAATTCTCCTCCTTGGCAAGGCGCAGCACATCGTCGGGTGAGCGCAGCGTGGAAAGCCCCTCCACGCGCATGAGCGCTTCGTAAGCGAGGACCTCGCCCGTGGCGGCCGAGACAAGCGGCTGGAAGTAGTAGGTGATGAGCTCCTCGTTGACGAGCCGGTGGAACTCCGCGCGGCTGCGGCTTGCAAAGCGGTCCTGCCGGTAGACCTCGGGGTCGAATTCGAGAAGCCTGCCCTTTTGCGAGTGCTTGACCTGATACATGGCAAAATCCGTGTATTTGCGCAGCGTGACAAGGTTTGTGCAGCTCTCGGGATACCACGCGACGCCGCCGGAGACGCTCACGTGCAGGGCGCGGCCGCTCGGCAGCTCGACAGTCGTCTGCTTGAGGGCTTCGTGCAGCGCGCGGATATCCGCGCGCAGGGTGTCCTGATCGTGGTAGCCGTAGAGGAAAATGTTGAACTCGTCGCCCGAGATGCGCGAGCAGATCGTGCGCGCGGGCGCATTCTTGGCAAAGCAGAGACCCGTCTGGCGGATGTATTCGTCACCCCAGTCGTGGCCGAAGGTGTCGTTCGTGTGCTTGAGCCCGTCGAGGTCGAACATCAGCAGCGCCGCGTGGCCGAGCTTCTCCGGCTCGCAGAAGAGGTCGCTGCAAATGCGCTGGAAGGCTCTGCGGTTGTAGAGCCCTGTGAGCGTATCATAATCGCGTTCATGCTCGATGCGCAGCCGCTCCAGGGTGGAGGAGGTCACATCCTCGGCAAGGCCGACCTGCGCGCCGTCCTCGTATGTCGTTTCGATGCGGATGTAGCGCTGTGAGCCGTCCGGCTGTGCGACGCAGTAGAGCTTGGAGCCGTCGGGCGAGGCCGTGGGCGGACAGGTCGCCTCAAAGCGGTGCAGAAGGCCGCGGAAGTCCTCCGGACTCAGCGCGGAAATGTCCACCCCCTGAAGCCCGAGCAGCGGGAAGAAGTTGTCGGTCGCATAAACGCTTTCCGGGTCAAAGCGCAGCTCGTAGCCGCCGAGCTCCACGCTCGCCATATCCATGATGCGCAGGAATTTGGTCGAGGCGGCGAGCACGTCGCGGCTGAGGCGCGTGAAGGCCGAGGAGAAGCGGTCGAGCTCGTTGATACCGGTGGGAGAGAGCGTGGGGATGCTGCTGTGGTCATGCTGGGCGCGCGTGACCTCGCTGGAAAGGCGGGCGACCGGCTTGGCGAGCCGCTGCGCAACGAGCAGGCTGCTGAAAAGACCGGCTGCCAGCACGAGCAGCACGGCAATGATGAGAAGACGTGTCACGTGGCCGGAAAAGGCATAGAGCTGCGACTCCGGCACGATGCCGATGAGCAGCGGAACTTCATTATAAAAGGGAGCGTTGCGGCTGTAGAGCGAGAGGGGCAGCACGGCGGCGTGGCAGTATTCCCCGCCGATCAGCACGCGGTAGCCGCCGCGGTCGGAGGGGAGGAGAGAAAGCACCTCGCCCGCGTCCTCGAGCGCGGCGTTCTCGCCGGGAGAGTCGGTGATGATGGATGCGGTGGACTCGCTGTCCCCCGGCACACTGTCTGCAAGGGTAAAGAAGTAGGAGCCGCTGCCGTCATTTTGCAGCTCGCCGCTCGGCAGGAGCGAGCGCAGGTGGCTTTCGAGCATCTCGACGCCGAGCACGCCGTAGACCGTGCCGTCGTCAAGAATGAGGGGCATGGTGTAGGCGATGGCGGAGTGTGTGTCGCCGGAGAGCGTGTAGGGTATGACGGTCCAGTGGCCGAGATCGTCGGCCTCAAGCTCGCCGCCGCTGTGGTAGGCGGCTTGAAAAACAGGATAGAGAAGGCCGTCCGCGCGCGTTTCGGAGTAGAGCAGCGAGGGCGTCCAGCAGGTGTCGGTCGAAATGTGCAGCGACTGCACGACCTGCGAGGGAGCGCGCTCGATGAGAAGGTCGGAATTGCGCGCCGAGGCGGGCGAGGCCGGGTCTAGATCGCGCAGATACAGGCACGGCAGTGAATCGCCGTCCGTACGCGTATCAAGGTCATGTGTGTTGAGCACGACGAAGATGCCGGTCACGGGGCGGCGGCGCATCGAGTTGATCATGCTCTCGCCGATGGAAGAGAGCAGGGACAGCGCGTCCTCGTTGCTGCGGTCGAGAGCGTGTCAATGGAGATATCGCCCGAGTCGATGAGCGCCTGCGCAGTGGTGTTGATCTTGTCTGTGAGAGAGGAGAGGTCCTGCGCCGAGAGCATCTGGCTCTGCAGATAGCTCTGGCGGTTCTCTACCTGCTTTTGCAGCAGGTCCGCCGCGTTCTGTTCCAACTGAACATTGACGCGGCTGACATACAGGATACCGGCAAGCAGCGCGGCCTAGACCAGAAGGACGGCGAGCATCGAGCGCAGGATCGTGACGAAAATAGACCGGTCGAGCGTCTTTTTGTCAAACGGTTCATGCGTCATCGGAACATCACTCTCCTTGCGGTAAAGTCAAAGTAAGATCGGCTTAGCCCTCGTAGGCCTGCAGCGCAGTCAGTGTATCCTGGTACCAGGCTTCAAAACAGTCATCCGAGAGAAATTCCGCCGAGGCCTCGGCAAAGCTCTGCCCCTGCGCCATGCGCTCTTCGACGGCTGTGCGGTCGGCGATGGCCTTGTCGCTCATGGCGTATTCGAGCACAGCGCGCGTCGGTGCCGCCGGAGAAGGCACGCGGGGTGTAGAGATGGCTGTCATTCACTGTGGCGGTGGCAACGGTCAGGACCTGATCCATGTCGGCGCTGAGCGTAAGGCTGCTTGCGCGGATAGCGTCGATGGAGTTGCCCTCGCTCGTGACAGGGAGATAGCCGGAGGAGACGGAGAAGGCAATATTATGCTCGGGAGAGGTGAACCACTTGAGGAAGATGAGGCTCGCGCGGATATCGGCGTCAGACGCCTTGGTGATGACCATGCCCGCGCCCTGCTGCACGGCGTAACCTCGCCGTCTTCAAACTTCGGGCAGGGCAGGATGGTGCGTGTGATGTCGTGGCTGTTCATATCGTCGGTGATGACTTGAGAGGGGAAGAACGTCGCGCTCGAGGATGAGCCGACATAGGCGATGAGGCTGCCGGTCTTCATATCGTCGCTGCGGAAGCGGCCGCCGGCGGTGAAGTAGCCCTTGATGAAAGGAACATAGTAGTTGTCCCACAGCTTGCGGGCGACGGACTTATCAAAGTTGAGCGTCATGACGCCGTCCTTAGTCTCGAAGATTGTGCAGCCGAGCTGCTTGGCGCCGATGAGCATATAGTTGGCCATCGCATCGCGGCCGAAGAAGGCGCGGCCGTCGTCAGGCACGTCGGGCGTCTGCGCGTCAGTCCACTCGTAGTAGCGCTGGGCGACGGATACGAGCCCCTCGATGGTGGAGAGACCGCCATAACTCGCGCCTGTGGCCTCGGCGAACGGGGCCCAGTCGGTCTCGTTGAGGGAGAGCAGCTCGGTCGACTTCGCAACAGGCAGGATATCGATGCTGCCGTCGCCGGAGAAGTCGCCCTCGCTCAGATAGTCGGCAATGAATTCGTTACGGTCATCGTCGGTGAGATAGTCGCTCAGATCGGCAATCTGGTCCATCTGGTCGAGCGCGTAGGCCGTGTCGGCATAGGCGGAGAAGATGTTGGGCATGGGGGCCGCGCTGACCTTGCCCTCTGCCGAGGCGATGACGTTGGTCTCAAGGTCGTTGACGCTGCCCTGGCTGGAGCATTCCACGGTGACGCCGTTCTCCTTGCCGGTGGTGGCGTTGAACTCGTCGACGAGCGCACTGAACGATTCGAGCTGCTCGCCGTTATAATAGGTCCACACCGTGATGGTGACAGGCTCTTCGGGCGAGGGGGAGGAGGTGGCCTTGTCGCCGCAGCCGGTGAGCAGCGCGAGCGCCGACGCACCGGCGAGAAGGAGGGAGAGAAGCATTCTGCGTTTCATGAGGAAGTCCTTTCTGTGCCCGCTCATACGGGCAAAAACAACGCCCGCGTGCGCGGGCGAGCGTGCTTTACGTTTGTGCGGGGAAAAACTGACCGACAAGGTAGGTGTGTGCACCGTCGTCCGAGGGCCAGATCGTGCGGACTCTGAGCGTATAGGGAAGGCTCTTGCCGTCTTTGCGCAGCGTGACGGACAGCGTGACATCCGTGTTCGTCGGCGTGGCGAGGGAGACCTGCTCCCTGATCCGCTCGATATCCTCAGGGCTGAGCAGATCGGAATCCTGCCCCTCGGAGAGATAAAGCGTGACACGGCGGTGGGCTTCATCGGCGTCCCAGTCGGTGAGGATGGCCTTGTCGATCCAGTGGTCATAGACAAACTGGATGCCTCCGCTCTGCTCGGAGAAAAATTCCGTCTTCGCCTGCTCAATGGGCAGCAGCTTGAGCGCGCGGTCGTCATTCGGCAGTGAGCGCTGCTCGAGCATCTCACTTGCGAGGCGCTGCGAGTCGAGCTGATAGTCAAGGCTGCTGGGCTCGTGCTGCATACAGGTGCGCAGTTGGTCGTCCACAGCCCTCAGACAGTCGAGCAGCAGCGGGTTGAACGCACCGCACTCGCCGTTTAAGATCATCTGCATAGCAGTCTCGTGGGAGAAGACCTTTTTATAGCAGCGCTCACTCGTGAGCGCGTCGTAAACGTCCGCGAGCGCGACGACCTGCGCCGAGATGGGGATATCGTCGCCTTTCAGTCCGTCGGGATAGCCGCGGCCGTCCCAGCGCTCGTGGTGCCAGCGGCAAATTTCGTGCGCGGTGCGCATGAGCGGGTCATCCTGCGGCAGGATCATATCGTCGAGCAGCTTGTCGCCCTCGGTCGTGTGGGCCTTCATGATCTCAAATTGCTCACGCGTGAGCTTGCCGGGCTTGTTGAGGATCTCGGCGGGAATATTGATCTTGCCGATGTCGTGCAGCGCGGAAACGGTGCTGATCATCGAGATATCCGCCTGCGAGAGGGGATAGCGGTCCGAGATATTGACGATCTGGCGCAGCAACAGGTCTGTGATGGTGCGCACATGCAGGATATGCATGCCGGATTCGAAGTTCTTCGACTCGACGACGCGGCTCAGGATATTGATGATGGTGGCATTCGTCTTCTCGCGCTCGTAGACCTGCTCCTCAGCGAGGCAGACGAGGTCCTTCTGGCGCGCATAGAGCGCGAGCGTGTTGCTCACGCGGCGCTGCACGACCACGAGGTTGAAGGGTCTGCCGATATAGTCGGTCACGCCGAGATCGTATGCCTTCTGGATGAGGTCCGCGCCGTCCTCGGACGAGATGATGATGACGGGGATATCCTGCAGCCAGTTGCGCTGGCGCATGACCTCGAGCACGCCGAAGCCGTCGAGGTGCGGCATATTGATGTCGAGCAGCAAAAGGTCGATATCGAAATGCTCGTGCAGCAGGTCGAGCGCTTGCACGCCGTCGTCGGCATACAGGTAATCGTAGCGCTTGCCGAGTATCTCGGACAATATCTGCTGATTCATTTTAGAGTCATCGGCGATGAGAATTCTGGCTTCATCCATAGTGATGTCCTCGGCTGCGCGTTCGGGGGAGGAACGCGCAGACTTTCATGAAGATCGCGGCGAAAAACGCCGTATGCCTGCAAGCAGGCAAACAAGAAAAGCGGCACCGAGACCGCCGGTGCCTGAAGGGGCCGCGCGGCATGACGCCGACACGACTGTACCATTGTTACGATGTTAAGGTTATGCTAACACACATGAAATTCAGATACAAGAAAAAAATGTGTAAAAACCCGGGAAATTTTGGAATAAAACCGGGGAAAACGGAGAGATGGCGCGCCGTGCCCCGGCGGGAGAGCGCCATTGAGCGTTATGACCAAAAAAGTGAAGCAAGTGCGAAAAATGTTTCAAATAAGAGAAAGAGAATGAATGTTGACATTTTTTGCAAAGGTGAGTATAGTATAAGCACAAAATTTGAAAGTATTTAACGTATTCTTAACGACGACGGCCCAAAATGAGCCGCGCGTTTGACAATGGCCGGGCCTTGCCCGTGCAGCGGGGTGGATCACTATGGCATATATGCGTTTGGGCGACCTGCTGGTCGCCTCCGGCGTCATCACGAATGAGCAGTTGAACAAGGCGCTCGAGCTGCAGAAGAAATCGAAGCAGCGCCTTGGCGACGTGCTGATCGAAAATAAGTTTATCACCGAGCAGCACCTGATCGAGGCCCTGCAAATTCAGCTTGGTGTCGAGTTTGTCGACCTGACGGCGGTGTCCATCCCGGTCGAGCTTGCAAAGTATGTGCCGAAGAACATCGCCAAGAGGTTCTGTGTCGTGCCCGTCAAGCTCGTGAAGGACACGCTGTACCTTGCCATGAGCGACCCGCTGGACTTCGTCGCGCAGGAGGAGGTCAAGACTGCCTCCCGCCGCCGCGTCATCCCGATGATCGCCACGCGCCGCGCGACCGAGCAGGCCATCAGCCGTCTGTACGGCAGCGAGGGCACGGCCCGCGTCATCGAGGAGATGAAGCGCGAGGCAGGCTCGTCCTCGCAGGATATCATCCCCGCGCAGATGGCGCAGGAAACGGCAAGCTCCGGCGACAGCGCGCCGACCATCCGCTTTGTCAACAGCCTCATCGAGCGCGCCTTTACCGAGCGCGCGAGCGATATCCATCTGGAGCCGCAGGACGGCGAGATGGTCGTGCGTATGCGTATCGACGGCCTGCTGCGCCGCGTGCTCACCGTGCCCGCAGAGCTGCAGAACACCGTCATCTCCCGCCTGAAGATCATGGGCGGCATGAACATCGCTGAGCATAAGATCCCGCAGGACGGTCAGGCGCTCGTGCAGGTCAAGGGCCACGCGCTCGACCTGCGTATTTCGTCGATGCCGACGGTGTACGGCGAGAAAATCGTGCTGCGACTGCTCGACAAGTCCGCCCAGGGCATGAGCAAGGAGGCCATCGGCCTCGAGGGGCGCGACCTGGAATGCTACAAGGCGCTGCTCAAAAATACCAGCGGCGTGATCCTGCTCGTCGGTCCCACCGGCAGCGGTAAGTCGACGACCATGTGCGCGATGCTGCAGGACCTTGCGCGCGAGGAGATCAACATCGTCTCGCTCGAGGACCCTGTCGAATATCATATCCCCGGCGTGAATCAGTGCCAGATCAACGAAAAGACCGGCATGACCTTTGCAAACGGCCTGCGCGCCATCCTGCGCCAGGACCCCGACATCATCTCCGTCGGCGAGATCCGCGACGGCGAGACGGCGAGCATCGCCATGCGCTCGGCCATCACGGGCCACCTGGTGCTCTCCACCCTGCACACGAACGATTCCGTTTCGGCGGTGTTCCGTCTGCGCGATATCGGCGTGGAGCCGTGGCTCATCGCAAGCGCGCTGCGCGGCGTGATCTCCCAGCGCCTGGTGCGCAAGATCTGCCCGCACTGCAAGCGCGGCTATCAGCCGAGCGAGGAAGAGCTCGAGCTGCTCGGGATGCCCGCCGACACGAAGACGACCTTCTACAAGGGCGAGGGCTGCCCCGAGTGCCACCACTCCGGCTACGCCGGCCGCCGCGCGGCCTTTGAGATCTTAATGATCAACGGCAAGCTGCGCCGCCTCATCAGTCAGGACGCCACCATCGACGATCTGACCGCGCAGGCGCGCGCCGACGGCTACGTTACCATGCGCGAGAGCTGCCGCGACCTTGTGCTGCGCGGCATCACCACGGCGGAGGAGGCCGCGCGCACCATCAGCACCACCGTGGACGATTGACTGCGATGGGCCTACCATAAACTATTACGAAATAAAATTTAAGCATAACCGTGTTAATTTTAGGAAAAAAACGAAGGGCAGGTGACAGAGCGTGACGACATACCGCTACAAGGGCCAGACGGTCGACGGGGCAAAGGTCTCCGGCGTCATCCGTGCCTACGACGAGTTCGAGGCGGTCGCCAAGCTGCGCGACACCTGCGCGTTCGTCACCAAGCTCGAAGAGGTCAAGGAGAAAAAGAGCGCCTTTTCCGCCGGCACGCACGTGCGGATCAAGGAAAAGGAGCTGGCGCTCATCTGCTCGCAGTTCTCCATCATCCTCGGTACGGGCCTGCCCGTGATGCGCTGCGTGGAGATGGTCGCCTCGCAGAGCCGCAACAAGCGCACGCGCAGAATGCTCGAAAAGGTCGCCGAGGATATCGGCGCGGGCTATTCCATGGCGCAGAGCTTTGAAAACAATATGCCCGGCCTGCCCAAGACCTTTATCGAGACCGTGCGCGCGGGCGAGCAGTCCGGCGCGCTGGAGGAATGCTTCAAGCGCCTGCACAAGTATTACGACAAGACCGCCAAGACCAAGGCAAAGGTCATCAGCACGCTGACCTACCCCGCGATGGTCATTGCGGTCGCCGTCATCGTCGTCATCATCATCATGGTCAAGGCGATCCCGGCCTTCGGCGATGTGTTCGCCGAGATGGGCACGGAGATGCCGGCCGTGACGAAGGGGCTCATCGCCGTGAGCAACTTCTTCGTCGGGTGGTGGTGGCTCATCCTGCTCATTCTCGCGCTGCTCGGCATTCTTTACACGCTGGCCAAGCGCACCGAGAAGGGGCGCGTCGCCATCTCGTCCTTTTCGCTCAAGCACGCGCCGCTGCGCCGCCTGCACTCCATGAGCGCGGCGGGGCAGTTCGCCAACACGATGGCCACCATGCTGGCCGCGGGCCTGCCCGTGCCGAAGGCGCTGGACGTTGTCAGCCAGGTCATCGGCAACTATGTCTTCTCCGTCGGCGTGCGCGAGGTGAAGCAGAGCGTGGAGCGCGGCCGCACCATCAGCGAGAGCATGGAGGAGATCGAGTACTTCCCCAAGATGCTGACGGAAATGGTCGGCGTGGGCGAGCGCTCCGGCTCGCTGGAGCAGACGCTCGACGTCATCGGCGCCTACTTCGATAACGAGGTCGAGGTCCTCACCTCCCGCCTCCTGTCGCTGATGGAGCCCATCATCACCATCCTGCTGGCGGTGGTTGTGGTGTTCCTGCTGCTGGCGGTGTACCTGCCGATGTTCAGTATGTACGGCGGCATCGCCTGATTTGATCACGGTATCCCCTCCGCGCGCCAACCGGCGCGGAGCGATATAAAGAAAGACAAACAAAAAAGGAGAAATCAAGCTATGAAAAAGATGATGAAGAACCGCAAGGGCTTCACCCTGATGGAAATGCTGATCGTTGTCGCGATCATCGCCATTCTCGTTATTATCGCGATCCCGACCTTCAACAGCGCGCTCGCCAAGGCCCGCGCCGCCACCGACGTCGCCAACATCCGTTCCGGCTATGCCGCCGCGCTGGTCGAGGCCATGACGAACGGCGTCAATGATACTGGTGATACGTATTATCTCCAGAAGGATGGCAGTGTTTCTAATACTACTGCCTCTGATTATAAGACTCAGGGCGAGTCCAGCAAGGCTACTGCCGATACAACAATTGGCGGCAAGTTTGCAGTCAATACTGATATTAAGTGGAGCAAGGGACAGCAGATTACTTATGTTGTGAAGGATGCCGATAAGGACGGTGTGCCCGAGGTAACTGAAATTAAGTCTATTGGCGGCACTACTACTGGCGGCGGTGCTGGCCAGACTAACCCGTAATTTCGCCCCATCTCATACAGAATTTTAACCGACTCCCGGCGGGGGCGCTGCTCCCGCCGGGTCGACCCCCTTTATCGCAAACGGAAAAGGGGGTGGCCGTGGGTTGGCCGGTCATCCCCCAATACTTCCGGAAGGAGAAGAAGCCATGCTGCATACCTCACCGCCGCTTGCGGCGTACTGCTGCTTTGTCGCGGCGCTGTTCGGCGCGTGCATGGGCAGCTTTTTGAACTGCATGGCCTGGCGCATCGTGCACGGCGAGAGCGTGCTGCGCGGCCGCTCGCACTGCGACGAATGCGGCCATGTGCTCGCGGCGCGGGATCTCGTCCCCGTGCTGAGCTATCTTTTCTCCAAGGGGCGCTGCCGCTACTGCGGCGCAAAGCTTTCGTCCCGCCATGTGTGGGCGGAGCTCATCTCGGCGGCGGTGTATGTTTCGCTGCTGCTGCAATATGATATTTCGCTCCAAACCCTCGAAGCGTGGCTGCTTGCGAGCCTTCTGCTCGCCTGCTCGTTCGCGGACTTGGAGGGGTACATCATTCCCGACCGTTTCATAGCGGCCGGTATTGTGCTTTTTATCGGGAGCCTGTTTTCTGCGCCCTTTCCGCTGCATCGCGCGCTGGACGGCGCGCTCGGCGGCTTCGCCGTGGTGGGCGTGCTGCTGCTTCTGGTCCACGCGATGGAAAAGCGCCTCGGGCGCGAGGCCATGGGCGGCGGAGACCTGAAGCTCCTGTTCGTCACGGGCCTGTTCTTTGGCTGGAAGGGGAATCTCTTCTGCCTGATTTTGGCCTGTCTCATCGGCATCGTGTGGGCGCTCCTTGCCGCGCGCAAAAGCGGCGAGAGCGGCCGGCCCATCCCGTGGGGGCCGTCCATCGCGCTCGGCGCGTGGGTCACGGCGCTCGTGGGCGAGCGCGTCATCAACTGGTACCTGAGTCTTTTATGAAAGAAAGCGAGGACAACACGTGAAAAAGATCGTTGGCATCGAAATTGCGGAGGACAGCGTCAGGCTGGTCTGCTTCGCCGGCCGGGAGCTGAAAAAGGCGGTCGCGGTCGAAACGCCCGAGGGACTGGTCTCCGGCGGGCGCATCCTGTCGATGGACGCCATGGCGGATTTTCTGCGCGACAGCGCGAAGGCGAACGGCATCCCGCTCACGGCCTGCGCGCTGCTGCTGCCCTCGTCCGAGGTCTTCCCCCGCGCGGTGACGGTCCCCGCCATGACCGAGCAGCAGCTTGCCTATAACCTGCCCTATGAGTTCCACGACTTTCTGACCGAGGAAAAGAGCAAGTATTTCTTCGACTATTCCGTGCGCCGCGTCCTGAAGGACGAGGAGGGCTATCCCAAGGAGATGGAGCTGCTCGCCTGCGCCATTCTGAAAAGCCGCGTGGAGGAATACCGCGCGATGCTGCACCGCGCGGGCTTCAAGCTCAAGGTCCTCACGCCTGCCGAGTGCGCGTATGCCGCGGTCCTCGCCTTTGCCGAGGAGCGGGACGACACGCTGCGCGAGAGCTGCATCGTCGCCCTGGGCCACAGCAGCTCGCACCTGTATATCTACCACGGCCGCGAGTTCGACAGCCACCGCGAGATCGATATCGGCTCCGCCGCGCTCGACGCGCTGATCGCCGAGGACCAGAGCGTGGATATCCATGTGGCGCGCGGCTACCGGCAGAAGAACTACAACGGCGTGCTGGAGGCGGACTACGCGCGCGATATCTACGCGCGCCTTGCCGTCGAGGTCGTCAAGGCCGTGAACTTTTACAACTACAACAACCGCGACCGCGAGCTGACGGACGTCTACTTCTGCGGCGGCGACAACATCGGCGCGCTCGTGCACGCGATGGAGGAAAACACGAAGCTGCGCGTCTGCCCCGCGGCGGAGCTGCTGGCGCAGGAAATGCGCCCGGCGGACGAGCCGTGGATGTATCTCGGCGCGATCGGCGCCGTGGGCGAAGGAATGCGAGGTGAGGCAAAATGACCCTGACCGAAGAGAAGAAGATCACGGCGGCGGACAACGCGCCGCGGCAGGAGGGGGACAAGCCTGTCCGCAAGGCGGTCAAGTGCCCGCAGAAGGTCGGCATCAACCTCAATATGCGCGAAAAGCGCACCCGCACGGTGCTTTCGCTCGCCGGCGGCATCGCGGCGGTGGTCGTGGTGGTCGCTTTGATCGGCAAATTCGGCGTTTACGACCAGTATGCCCGCCTTGCGAAGGCGGAAAAGGCCTATGGCGAGGTGCATCAGCAGTATGAGACCGTTTTGCAGGAGCTCACGGGCTATGACGAGGTCCTTACCGAGTACCGCACGTATTCCATGGACTGGATGGCCGGCTCCGAGGACGGGCAGGGCTATCAGTTCGTCGCCGTCGACCGGCGCGACGTGCTCGATCTCATCGAGAGCGAGATGATGACGCGCGGCACGGTGAGCTCCGTTTCCATGCGCGACGACCGCGTGGTCGTCGGAATGTCGGGCATGAGCCTTGAAGAGATCTCCGTGATGTTCTCGAGCATCGAGCAGCACGATATCGTCAAGAGCGTCGAGCTCGACGTGGCGGAGACCGAGCGCGACAAGCCCGCGTCGGTCCTGAGCTTCACGGTGAATATCGTGCTCAACACCGAGCAGGATGACGCGGCGGCAGCAGAGGAGGCGGCAGAATGAATCGCGAACTGACGACAAGAGAAAAGACGCTGCTGCTCGTGCTGGCCGTGCTGGTCATCGCCCTCGGGTATTGGAAGCTCGTTTTCGAGCCCATCAACGAGCAGGTCGCGTCCTACAACGACATGGCCGAGCAGGAGCAGGCGGAGATCGACAGCAGCGTCGTCCAGCTTGCGCAGATGCGCAAAATGCAGAAGGCGGTCGAGGCGCAGAAGGAAGCGGGCGAGGTGCGCGCCATCCCGAGCTACGACAACAGCGGCATTCTGATGCGCGAGCTGTATCAGATCCTGGCAAATACGAACGAATACACGGTGGACTTTTCCGCCGCGACAAGCCGCGAGGGGTATATCGTCCTGCGCCCGGTGTCCCTCACGTTCCAGACGGGGACCTATGAGCAGGCGCGCGCGATCATCAACGCGATCGGCGGCAGCGACAACCTGAATCAGATCTCGGATGTGAACATCCGCGCGGGACAGGGCGCGAGCCGCAGCGCGGTGCAGACCTCGCTGACCATCACCTACTTTGAAGTTGCGCCGTAAGGCGAAGCAAGCATACACTGACACTGGCAAAAGGGGAGTATCGACATGAAACAGGCAAGACGGCACAACGACCACGGCTTTACGCTGACGGAAATGCTGGTCACGGTGACGATCGTGATCGTGCTGTTCGCGCTTGCGATGATCCCCATCAGCAAAATGCGGCGCGAGGTGCGTCAGACCGAGCTCGACAGCCGCGCGGAGCTCATCTTCATGGCCGCGCAGAATCAGCTGACGCAGCTTCAGGCCGCGGGGCGCACGAGCGCCTATCAGGGGGGCCTGGCGCTGGGCTATGTCCCAGAGGACGCCGAAAATGAAAATGAAAAATATGACCCCGATACGCTCTCTTACGTGACGAGCGGCGGCATGGAGAGCACGACGTCTCCCGCCGCGAACATCCTGCCCGAGGGCAAGGTGGACGCGGAGCTGCGGAACGCGCATTGGGTCATCGAGTATGACGCGTCGAGCGCGAGCGTTTACGCCGTTTTCTACAGCGAGCAGGAATCGAATTTTTACACGGCCGATGCCGATAAGATGAACCCGCTGCGCGCGCGGAATTACCGCCTGCAGCAGGGGGCAAAGATCGGCTATTACGGCGGCGACTCGGTCCTTTCCTACGATACGAGTGAGCTCGACGCCAAGGCGGAGATCGTCAACGGCGATCAGCTTCTGCTGAAGATCACCTGCAACAGGCTGCTTGGAGAAAGCGGCTTTCTTGATCCGACGTTTACCGTAACGCTGCGGGATGAGAGCGGGCACACGGCTGAGGTGAAGCTTGCGAACAATGAGATCGTTAAGAATGCACGGTCCATCGAGGCGACGCTGGTACTGGACAACCTGGCCGAGGGCGAGCAGATGCGCTTTGCCGAGCAGGAGCGCTTCAAGAGCCTTGTTCCCGGCGAAAATCTGACCATTTCCGTCAATGTCAGCGTCGATAACGATCTGGTCGAGCCCGCGGTGATCGAAAACATCACGACCAACAGTCTGTTCGCGGACGCGAGAGACGGGAGCACAGCGGTCATCACGTGCGGCCGCCACCTGCAAAACCTGGACAAGGACTCCGGGCTGAACGACAAAAAAGACAGAAAGACTGGCTTCATCACTGCCGCCGTGCAGGAGCAGGACGTTGAGTTCAAGACTGAGGCGGAGGACGGCTGGAAGGTCCTCTACAATGACATGACCTTCAAGCCCATCGAGAATAAAAACCTCACGAGCTACGACAGCACCTATCAGAGCATGAGCAACGCTGCGGCATACCATCCCGTGATCTATGATCTGACCGCGGCGGTCGAGAATGGCGACGCGGGATTGTTTGCGGCGTTCAAGGGAGAGCTGAAAAATATTCGTCTTGCGGGTGCGACGATCACCGGAAGCGGCAGCGTGGGCGGACTGGTCGGCAAACTGAGCGGTCAGACGACGATCGAAGGCTGCTGGGTCTACCTGAGCTCGGCCAGAAACCATGCCGCCGACAAGACGGAAAAGGATCTGTGGCTCGACGGCGCGGTGACCGGCGGTCTGGTCGGCAATGCCGGGAGCGGCACGCTTACGATCAAAAACAGCTTTGCCGCGACGGTGCTGAACGGCAAAGAGGCCGCCGGCGGACTCATCGGCAAGAGCGGCAGCGTAACGATCGAGCATTCCTATGCGGATTGCTATGTCTACACTGTGACAAAGGGCGAAGACGGCAGTCTTACTGCTGCTACCACAGGCGTGGCGGGCGGTTTGATCGGCAGCTGTGCCGGTACAAGCAACATTGTGCTGCGGGATTGCTACGCGGCGGGCTTCCTGAAGGGCGGAACGACGGCCGGGCTTGTCGCGGGCGAATTCAGCGGCGAAGGCGACATGGCGACCAATGTCTATACCGCCTGTGCGCCTTTGGACGGCACGAGCCTGAGTTATATTATCGGGAAAAAAGAGGGCGTGGATGCGCCCGGCGTCCAAAATGTATTCTATTTGAGCGATGTAGAAAGCAATAGTGCTTACAGTGGCCTGCAGCAGGTCAGCTATGCGGATTGGAGCGGCAGCAAGATCCCGGATGCGAGCAAAATGCTTTCCGACGGAACTGCGACGGCCTTCACGACCGCGACGAGCACCACGCCCTATAACCTGATGGAGGGCCTCGGCCTGACGCGCTATTCCTATCCCGCGCTGACAGATCTGCCGCACTACGGCGACTGGCAGGCACAGTTTGAGAACGAGTCGCTGGCCTATTATGAAAAGTACACTGGCGATAGCTACGGCTTCAGCGGCGGCAATATCTCCACGCTCAAAACCGACGGCACCGTCGCCGTGGGCGACGGCTACGGCCTGCTCTACGAAACCGAGCCGACAGCGGATGTAAAGGTGACGGTCGGCGGCAAGACCTATACGCTGGAGGCTAAGAGTCAAATCAAAGTTACCGCTGCGAACAAGGGCGAAAATAAGACCTATTACCTGCTTCCTCTGCCTGCCAAGCTGGTGCAGGAGATGGGAGTTGGCAACAGCTTCTACACCAAGCTGACCGTGGCGGAGGGCGACAAGACCTTCTACTATAATCCGCACTTTGCGAACACGGCCGCTCCCGGCACGGATAGCGACGTACCCGACACGCCCGAGCGGGTCGAGGTGCGCACTGCGCGCCAGCTGAACGCACTGAGCGCATATTACGACGAATACGTCAAAGATGATAGCCTGTTTGCCGAGAACACGGCCTTTGTACAGGGCACGAACATTGATTACAGTCGCTATGACTGGCAAAACTTCGGCAAGGACGGCAAGTCCGTCAGCGAGCAGACGCCGATCGGCGCAAGTGCGGCGCAGCCCTTCCGCTACAGCTACAACGGCAGCAGCTATCAGATCACCGGCGTTTCCTTCACGGGGAAGACCTGCGTCGGTCTCTTCGGCTACAACACCGGCACGCTGAGCAATATCATCATCACGACGAACAAGCCGATGAACAACGAGGATGGCTCGGTCAACAGCGAAGCCCCCACCGCGAAGGTGACCTCTACGGTCCAGCTCAACACGGTGTATGTCGGCGTGCTCGCGGGCTGGAATCAGACGGGCGGCGTCATCTCCAACTGCGCCGTTTCCGGCTATAACCTCACGGGCTATGCCTACAGCGGCTCGACGTCCTACATCGGCGGGCTCGTGGGCTTCAACGCGGGCGCGATCCGCGCCAGCAGCGCGGTCACGCCGCTCATCAAGGGCACGGGCAACCTCGTGCAGTCGCTGAGCATCGGCGGACTTGTCGGCGGCAACGGCGGCCAGATCCGCCGGAGCTACGCGCTGGCGGCCATCAACGTCATGGAGGTCAGCGGCAACGTGACCATCGCGGGCTTTGCGGGCGGCAATGTCGGTACCATCCGCGACAGCTACTGCGCGACGGCGATGACCTCCGCGGGCGCGGCTACCTATGGCTTTGCCCCCGCGAGCGGCAGCCTGAATAACTGCTATTTCCTCACCGGCGGCACCTACACCTTCGCGGGGAAGGTCTACCTCTACGACTATGACGCCGACGTCACGGTTTCCGGCGCGACGGGCCTGTCGAGCAAGGAGCTTGCGGAGCTGAGTCTTGACGGCTTCGGCGCGATCGCTGATGCGGCGCACTCCGTCAACCACCCGAACACCGCGATCGACGAGACCGAGAAGGCAGTCTATCCCTATCCCGGCAGCGTGACCGGGCGCGACGGCGCGCGCACGCACTACGGCGACTGGGTCACGGACGCGGACCTCGGCACCCTCGGCGTGATCTATTGGGAGAAGGAAGAGGGCGGCTCGAACGACGGCTACCATTTCTCCTTCATCGGCTTTGAGGACGGCGTGCAGCAGAAGGCGGACAGCAGCCTGTGCGAGGCGCACGACGACGGGGGCAAGATCACCGACTACGGCTACGGCTACTATTGGAAGGATACGGGAAATAGGCCGGAGCTGAAAGCGGCCCTGTTTCCGCTCAGCGGCGTGTATGATTCCGGTACTTTTGCGCTGGGGACTGCCTCGACCGGCAAGACGGCGGGCAGCGCGGCGGCAGAGCTCGAAAAGCAGGTGCCGGGCTACAACTTCGTCACCTATCAGACCGGCGAGGGCGCAGATCAGATGCGCCTGCTCTCGAGCAAGACGGCCAACGGCCAGTGGACGCTGACGCAGAAGGACACGGGCAGCAACACGAAGCTGACGTTCCGGTTCCTGCTCAACCCCTTCTTCGCCAACAGCTATAGCTATGTCGATGAGAAGGACCCGGGCGCGAATAAGACCCCCGGCACGGAAGAACTCGCCTATCAGGTGCGCTCCGTGGAGCAGCTGCAGTTCATCAACTGGAGCTACGACGGTAAGGCTGCGACCGGCAGCACCACGGCGGACGTGACGAAAGAGAATTACAAGACCTTCCCGTATTTGCAATACGCGACGGTGACAACGCAAGGAAGCCAAACGAAGGCAGATTCACTCACAGGTGACTGGGATGGCGGTCCGCGCACGGTCCAGACGTGGAAGCAGACGCACGACGTCAACGGTACGGACCTGTCTGCTCCGACAGACGGCACGAAAAATGCTAAGCTCCACCCCATCGCGGGCGCGGTCTACTATTCTGAGAAGGATACAGGCGGAGACAACTACGAGCTCATTCTTTACAACTGGTTTGGCGGGAATTACGACGGCCGAAACTATTACATCAAGAATATCCGGATCGACTCCTACTGCTACAATGTGGGGCTGTTCGGTACGACAGTGGGCGCTGAGATCGGCAACATCGTGCTCTACAGCGACAATGATTCGATCATTCAGCGCAGCTCCAAGCCCACGCCGTACTCGTATTCGAACGGCAGGTCTGACCCGGCAACCTATCAGACCTCCTACGCATTGGGGGGATTGGTCGGTATTGCCTATGACTATGCGTCGAACAATACATCGGCAGAAAAGAGTACGATCAATAACTGCGCGATCGCGGGCTACAGCATTCAGGACAACAGCAAGAACAAGCTGCGTCTGGGCGAGGCTGTGGTGGGCGGACTGATCGGCGTTTCCAATGTCGATTTGAGGAACTGCTCCGCGGTGGCGGATATTCAGATCAACTGCACTCACCGCTGGGGAGATGTCAGCAAGGGCGGTACGTCACGTGTGAAGGGCGGCCTGAATGCGGCGAGATGGGGCAACTTCATCCGTGTCGGCGGACTCGTGGGCGGCTTGCGTGATACAGCGACAAGCTGCTATACCGGCGGCAGCATCTCTGTCGGTGAAGAGACGCTGAAAGAACGGATCGCTGTAGGAGATGCTACGAACACTGAGTTCTGCGACGGCACCGTTGCAAAGCAGGTCAAGTGGTCGAATTCCAAAGGAAAAGGAAATGTGGACGACGATATCCCTGGGACCTATGTTTATGTCGGCGGTGTGGGTGGCAGCGGATTTTCGGCCAACTTTACGAATTTTACAGGCCAAGCGACGGACTCCTCGGATGGCAAGCCTAAATTTGTGAACTGCTACACCTATGTCAAGTTCCCCACCATGGAAGGCACGATCATGGCCGTTTCCATTATCGGCGGCGCGGCAGACCGCCAGAATTACGTGCAGGCAACGATTACAAATTGCTACTATCTCAGCAGCATCACCGAGGGAGTCGTAGATACCAGTAAGGTGTCCAAATGCTACAATTCCAATCAGTGGAATGATTATTATTCATTGGCCTCTATCATGGGGAGAAATGGCTATGCTGAAGCGATGCTCAAGGGTGATATGCGATATTTGAAGGAGTTTTTCACCAATGCGAACGATGCAAAAAGCAGTAGCCTCAACGGTCTTACCGGCCTGACCTATGCGCAGATGTCCGATCAAACCGGCAGAGCAGGATTGATCACGACGCAGAACACTAATAATAATCGGCCACAGTCTTACAGCACCTTCAAGGACGCGCTGAATCAGAAGGCGCAGGGTCCTTTCGACTGGGTCTCCGTCGAGGAAAACAACGCCTCGATCCACGGCAAGTACAGCTTCCCCGGCAGCGATAGCGAGCTGCGGGGCCAGGATTACCCCTTCCCGACGGTGCTGACGCAGACGGATATCTTCGGCGCTACCGTCCACCTGCACTATGGCCGCTGGCCCAAGGTCGGTATGTTCTGGAAGGACGGCATCACCACGCTCGACCTCATCGCGGACTACGATAAGGCGGCGGACAAGTCGCAGATCGAAACGCAGCTCGTGCTGAATAACACGGGCCTGACGCTTGATGATGGCGACATAAAAAACGTGACCTTTACCTACGGCAACGGCGCGACGGAAAGCGACGTTGCGTCGGCCCACGTGGAGAGCGTCGTGAGCGAGACAACGCCCGCATTCAACGTTGTGCTCGAGGGCAAGGCCCCCGGCGCGGTCGAGGTCACGGCGACCTTTACGAAGAACGACAAGACCTACACCGCGCGCCTGACGCTCACCGTCACGGCAGAGCTGAACGTGACGCTTACCCCCGCCATCGTCGACGAATATGTGGGCGATGGGACCAAGGTCACGCTGCGGGCGCTGAACAGCAGGAACGAACCGGTCACGAGCAATATCGTATGGGCGCTCGTCAGCGATGACGAGAAGATCGCCGCGGCGAGCAGCGTCGTCGCCGACTCCACGACCAAGATCAAGGGCGTGAGCGAGGGCGAGACCAGCATTCATGTCACGGCGACGGTCACGCTGGGCGGCAAGACCTACACCGGCACAAACGTGCTGGGCGTGACGGTCTCCCAGCAGGGCGTTCTCGGTATCGCAAACACGGCAAGTGCGGAGTACGTCGAGGGCAAGCTCGCCAGGGACCTGAAGGGCTGGTACAAGGAAAACGCGACGTCCGCCGGCGGACCCGCGAACAAGACCTACCCCGATAACGGCACCGCTGCGCCCGTGTGCGAGAGCACGCTCTTCCTTTACGGCCGCGGCCAGAAGGCAAAGCTGAGCAGCTTCGACGTGACGGGCATTACCGTGACGGCGAAGGAAACAGTGGGCACCGGAACAAAAGATGTGACCTACGATGTTCTTGATCAGAGCAATCAGAGCAAGTACACCGTCACCGTCGGCACGGTGAGCGAGAACGGCAAGGACACCGTCCTGCCCCTGACCGTCCGCGGCAGGCAGCAGGGAGAGATCACCCTCACCGTCACGCTGACCGACCGCCGCGCGGAGACAGGTGCAAAGTATGAGCTGAGCATCCCCTACACGCTGACGGAGGCGGATACGCAGGTGACGGCAACGTTTGCGGGACCGGACGGCCAAAAGATCGTCGACAGCACGGTCAAGTACGGCGCAACGGCGACGATTTCGGAAGAGCTGCTGGAAGCGCTGAAGACGGCCCTGCCGGAGGGCAGCAGCTTTGGCAATTTGAGCGATCCCGATAGCTGGGAACCCAGCCTGACGAGTCCGCTGTACGTCGACACCGTCTTCAGGCCGAAATATGAGGCGGGCACCGCTTCGGCGGACGATGAATGAAACAGATGCAGATGAAAGGAGGCCATTGGGATGAAAAAACTGAAAAACGAGCGCGGTGAATCCATCCTGATGGCCCTCCTGCTGCTGCTGTTGGCGTCGGTCATCAGCGCGCTCATCCTGACGGCGGCGACCAACGCCGCTCACCATCTGCGCAATGACCGCAAGGCCCAGCAGAACTACCTGACCGTCAGCTCCGCTGCCGAGCTCATCCGCGACAGCATTTTGCAGGAGAGCTATACGCGGGTGTGGGAAAAAGTAACGACCTATGAAAAAGATGAGAAGGGTCAGATTACCGGGCAAAAAGAAGAAATAGCGCTGACCCAGGGACAATTTACCGGCATTATGAAAGCGTGGCTGGCAGTAGGCATCGAAGACAATGAGAACGAGGGCGCACAGTATGCGTCGGTCGCGGGCTACCAAGACACGATCAAGGTCGACATTTCTATTGAAGGCGAAGACAAGCTCCAAACCGTACAGGCGGAGTTCACCATGGACAAGGATACCGCCAATATTACGGTCAAGCTGTCGCTCCTTCCGCCGGACGGACAGAAGAGCGTCGGGACGGAGGGCAGCGCGGCAGAGGACTGCCGGATGACGCTCAAGATCACCGGAAACGTGGAGATGAATGAAAACCATAGCGGTGATGACACAAGAACGATAGACACGTACACCACAACCATCAACTGGAGCGGGGCCAAGATCACCAAGGGCATCAAGGAGGCAAACAGTGAACAAGCTGAAGGATAAGCGCGGCGAAACGCTGATCGAGTCGCTCGTGTCCGTGCTGATCGCGGCGCTGGCCTTTGCCTTCTTAGCCACCGCCGCTGTTTCGGCGGAGAAGATCAACGCAAAGACCCGCAATACGGATATTTCGTTCCGGTATACGACCGTCGGCACGGCGGGAGCGGCAGACGAGAAGACGACGAGCGAAGCCGCTGCGACCGTCAAACTGACCGGCAGCGGAACGCTGCCGATAGAGTCGAGCGGCAGCGTGAAGCTCTATACCTATAACGACTATCATTATTATACGGCCGGGACCGCCGGGGCGGAGGTGAGCGCACCATGAAAAAGCTGCGCAGCCAAAGCGGTATGACGCTCACGGAAATGCTCTGCGCGCTGGTGGTGCTGATGCTCATCAGCTCGCTGCTCGCGGTGGGCGTCCGCTTTGCGGTGCAGACCTACCGCACGTCGATGGCCGATTCACAGGCGCAGATGCTCTGCTCCACGGTCACGACCGCCATCGCGGACAAGCTGCGCTATTGCAGCGGTGTGAGGAGTGCGAACGGAAAGGTCTTTATCAAGGATATCGGCAGCGTGGAAAGCAACGAGCAGGGGAGCTTTTTTCAGGTGGATGAGGACACCGGACAGATCGTGATGCAGTCAGACAGCGAGAAAAAGCAGCTGCTTGGCGCAAAGTCCTACCCGCGCGGACTGAAGATCCGGGAACTCAGCGTGGAGTTTTCCAATACGGACCGGCGCTTTGCCGTCAGCTTTGATGTGACGGACACGGCGGGGACGGTGCTGGCGTCGTCGTGCTTTGACGTCAGGTGCATCAACGATGTGACGAACAGCGGCACGCTGGGCGGCGGGAGCAGCACAGATGTGCCGGCGACCGGAAGATGAGCACTGCGAAAGCGGTTTGACAACAGAACAACGGAAGACAGGCGAAGAGGTGAGGACCGGATGAATCAAAGAAAAATATTGATCGCAGATGATTCGGAGCTGGATCGCGCGCTTCTGGTGGATATGCTTGAGCATGATTTCAGCATCCTTGAGGTGTCGGACGGAAAAGAGGCTGTCGCGGCTCTGCAGGCGCACCGGGGAGAGATCGAGGTGCTGCTGCTGGACGTCGTGATGCCGCAGATGGACGGCTTTGAGGTGCTGGCCTACATGAACGAGACGGGCTTTATCAAAGAGGTGCCGGTCATCATGATCTCGGCGGAGAAGGGCAGCGCCTATATCGACAAGGCCTTCAAGCTCGGCGCGGCGGACTACGTGAGCCGCCCCTTCGTTCCGAGCGTGGTGCGGCGGCGCATCATCAACACCACCCTGCTGCATACGAAAAAACAGCAGTTGATGAGCATCGTGACCGAACGTTTCTACCAGAAGGAGAAAAACAACGAGCTGCTCGTGGCCATCCTGGGCCATGCGGTGGAATCCCACGGCGCGGAGGACGGCACGCATATGGCGCACGTCGGCCTTGCGACGGGGCTGCTTTTGCAGCGGCTTGCCGAGAAGACTGACCGCTATCATCTGGAGCAGGCGGACGTTGAGGCGATCCGCATGGCCTCGGAGCTGCACGACATCGGCAAGCTCCAGATCCCATCGGAGATACTGACCAAGCCCGGCCCCCTGACGGCCGAGGAGTATGAGATCGTCAAGCGCCATACGATGCTGGGTGCGAAGATCATCACCGAGCTGCCCATCTACCAGAACGAGCGCCTGGTGAAGTATGCCATCGAAATTTGCCACTGGCACCACGAGCGCTGGAACGGCGACGGCTATCCCGACGGGCTCAGGGGCGACGAGATCCCCATTGCGGCGCAGGTCGTTTCGCTCGCGGACGCCTACGACGCGCTGACGAGCAAGCGGTGCTACAAGGAGGCCTATTCCAACGAAAAGGCCATGTCCATGCTCGACGCGGGCGACTGCGGCAGCTTCAACCCGCTGCTGCTTGAATGCCTGCATGAGATCGAGCACCGGCTGGTGCAGGAGCTGAAGGTCGACTTCATCGCCGACCCGCATCAAAGCGCCGCGCGCCGCGTGGTGGAGGAACTCTATAACGGCACCGGAGACTCCGACACGCGCGTTGCCGCACAGTTGGAGGAGGAGCACAGCAAGCGCAAGTTCTTCAGCGAGCTGACGGAGGAGATATGGTTTGAGTATACGACACAGCCGTCTGCGCTGGCGCTGTCGGCAGGAGCGGTCAGGCTGACGGGCCTGCCGCGCCTGATGGTCGATCCGCTGGACTGCGCGGAGCTTAAAACTGTTATTTCGCCCGATCTGATCGCTTCTGTGCGCGAGCGCATACAGGGCATGACGGCGGATGAAACGTATTTCGAGACCGAGGCGGAGATCGTCCTCGAGGGGAAAAAGCGCTGGTGCCAGCTTGCGGTGATGCTTGTGTGGTCCGTATCCGAGCCCGGACGATGCAGCTCACTGATGGGACAGGTGCGCAGCATCGACTTCAACTACCGCCGCCTGACGGAGCTGAGCGAGCGCCTTGCGCATGAGCGCCCCGCGCAGAAGATGACGCCGGTCATGGCGGAGGACGACGGCGTGCTGCGCATCACGCGCACGCAGGTCGACGGCGTTCTGCGCGGTTACCGGCAAATGTTCGACGTTGCCCGCCTTGTAGACCCGAGCATCTGTATGGAGCTCAGGGAGGGAGACGGCGCGATCGGCAAGAAGGAGCACTGCTACGCGGTTTGGAACAAGCCGTTTCGCTGTGAGCGCTGCATTTCGCAGGAGATCGTGCGCACGAAGAAGTCGCTTGCGAAGATCGAAACGCGCGGAAACGATGTTTTTTACATGGTCGCCTCCTACATTGAGGTGGATGGCTTGCCGTATTCGCTCGAGCTGGCCAATCATCTGCACGGCGACGATATTCTTGACGAGGGCGCGCAGGAGAGCGTGCTCAGTCAACTGCTGATGCGCAACCGACAGGTCTACATGGATTCGGTCACAAAGGTCTATAACCGCCGCTATTACGACGAGCGGCTGAAGAATCTGAACGGCGAATTTGCCTTTGCCATGATCGATATGGACAACTTCAAGACGATCAACGATCGCTTCGGCCACCTTGCCGGCGACGCGGCGCTCTACCGCGCGGCGCAGGCTATCAAGTCGCAGATCCGCGATGACGATAAGCTCGTGCGCTACGGCGGCGACGAGTTCTTCCTGCTGTTTCGCGATCTGCCGCGCCACATCCTGGAAAAGAAGCTGCAGGCCATTCGCGTGGCGATGGACAGCATCGACATCCCGGAGTTTCCGCAGCTGCACATCAGCGCGAGCATCGGCGGCGCGTTTGTCAAGGGCCGCATTTCACAGACCATTCGCAAGGCGGACCTTGTCATGTATAAAGCGAAAGCAAAAAAAGACTGCGTAGCAATTTACAGAGAGAAAAATGACGATGAAGCTGAATGAATTTTACAGCACGGTAGGCGGCGACTACACGGAGGCGAAGGCCCGTTTCCAGAGCGATGAGCGCATTGCCCGCTTCCTGAAAATGTTCCCGGGCGACGACAGTATGCAGAACCTGAGCGCTGCCGTTGCCGCGAACGACGCGCCGACCGCCTTCCGCGCGGTGCACACGCTCAAGGGTGTGGCGCTGAATCTCGGTTTTGGCGCGCTGGCGGCGGTCAGCTCTGAGATGACCGAGGCCCTGCGCGGCAGCGACACGCTGCCCACTGACCCGGAGCTCTACGCCGCGGTCCGCCGCGAGTGCGGCAAGGTGCGCGACGCGCTCGAGCAGCTTGAGGTCTGAAGCACAGAAGAAACGCCCTGCGGCCTTTCGGCCGCAGGGCGTGGGCATTTTGCCTGTTACAGCAGCGGTGCGATGACGCGCATACAGGCGCCCGTCAGCTTGCGCAGCAGCGGGTCGGATTTGAGAAGGGCGCGGTCCGCGCGCACACATTGCCGGAGCGTCTGCTCAAAATCACGCTCGATGTCGGCGATCTCCGGCTTATCGTAGAGATAAGCCGCGCATTCGAAGTGATGGTACAGGCTGCGGTAGTCCAGGTTGATGGTGCCGACAACGGCCTTGCGGTCGTCGCTGACAAAGACCTTTGCGTGGACGAAGCCGGGCTCGTACTCGTAGATCTGCACGCCGCTGTCGATCAGCCTTCGGTAATAGGTGTGCGCCAGCGAAAACGCGACCTCCTTATCCGGCACGTGGGGCAGGATGAGCCGGACCTCCACACCGCGCTGCGCGGCATATGTGAGCGCGGTGATCATCTCATTGTCGATGATGAGATACGGCGTCATGATATGGACATAGCGGTTGGCGCGGTTGATGATATCCATATAGACCATCTCGCCGACAAGGTCACGGTCGAGCGGGCTGTCGCCGTAGGGGATGACGTAGCCCTTCGATGTGCGCGGCGGCTGGGGAATGTCGAGATAGCGGGAATAGGCGCCCGGGTCGAAGTGCGGCTCGTTGTTGTCCCACATCTGAAGGAACATCAGCGTCAGGCTTCGCACGGCGTCGCCGCGCAGGGCGATGGCCGTGTCCTTCCAGTGGCCGTGGCGCTTGACGCGGTTGATGTACTCATCCGCGAGGTTGATGCCGCCCGTGAAGCCGACCTTGCCGTCGATGACCAGAATCTTGCGGTGGTCGCGGTAGTTGTAGTGCGTGGAAACGAACGGACGCAGGGGAGCGAACATCTTGCAGGCGATGCCGAGCTTGCGGAGCTTTTCCGGATAGGAGTAGGGCAGCAGGGCGACGGCGCAGGTGCCGTCGTACATGAAGCGCACCTCTACGCCCTGCTTGACCTTTTCGGTGAGGATCTCGAGGATGCGGCCCCACATATAGCCCTCACTCACGATGAAATATTCAAGGAAGATGAAGTGCTCGGCCTTCTTCAGCTCGTCGAGCATCACGCCGAACGCGTCGTCGCCGAGCGGAAAGTATTCGGCATCCGTATTCCGGTAGGCGGGAAAGCCGCAGCGCTCCAGATACGCGGCAAGCCCCTGCGTTTCGGGCGGCAGGTCCGCTGTCTGACAGGCGGCGGGGGAGGGAATGAGGTCCTTCGTCTGCGCCTGAATGTCGTTGTAGCGCCGGATCATCAGCCGGTGGCCGAGGTCGGTGCGGATGTAGAGATACAAAATGAGCCCGAAGACCGGCAGGACCGAGAGGATGAAAAACCACGTGAGCTTGATGGTCGGGTTGTCGTCGTTGCCGAAGAGCGACAGCACGATGGCTGCCGAGAGCAGCGTATTGCCGCCCCAAAAGTAGGGCATTGCCCCTTCGAGCTTATAGAAAGCGAGGAAGAGGAACAGGATCTGCACGATGAGCGAGACGATGATGATACCGGTGCGACCGAAGATGATCTGCAGCAGACCGCGCTTGCCCTTTTCCAGAAGCAGAATGCTGTTGTCGTCGTCTTTCATAAAAACCTTCTTTCTGAGCGGGAGAATTGCTGTTTTTTCTATCATATCATGCTCCGGCGGAAAAAGAAAGTGGGTGTCTGCGGCGGAATGTAAGAAAAACGGCGGACGGCGCTGGCACCCGAGCGGGAAATGTGATACCATATCGCAAAAGGGGGAGAGAGAATGGAAAAAAGCAGGGAGATCCACAATATTCCGCCGCTGTACGACAAAAACGCGCGCGTGCTCATTTTGGGCTCGTTCCCGTCGGTCAAGTCGCGGCAGGCGGCGTTTTTCTATGCGCACCCTCAGAATCGCTTCTGGCCGACGCTCGCGGCGATCTTCGGCGAGGAGACACCGGGGACGGTGGAGGAGAAAAGGTCCCTCGCCCTGCGCCATGGCGTTGCCATGTGGGATACCATCGGCTCGTGCGAGATCGTGGGCTCATCGGACGCGAGTATCACAAATGTTGTGCCGAACGATCTGTGCGTGATCCTGGATGCGGCGGACATTCGGGCGATTTTCTGCAACGGCGGCGCGTCGTATGAAAGCTACAATCAGTATTGCCGCGCGATGACGGGACGCGAGGCGGTCAAGCTGCCCTCCACTTCGCCCGCAAACGCGCGCTGGACGAAGGAGATGCTGCTGCACGCATGGCGTGAAGCGATCTGCCCTTACCTGACAATTGTTTGACAAAGTTGACAAAGCAGGCAAAAAGGCATATGATACAGCCCGCAAAGGATAAAAAAGGAGAATAGTCCATGGCTGACAATCCCGTTTCCCTGCCGGGAAACAAGAATGTATTATTTACAAACCGCCAGCTTGTCACGCTGATGTGGCCGCTGCTGCTCGAGCAGATGCTGGCCATCGCCGTCGGCCTTGCCGACTCGCTGATGGTCGCGACCGTCGGCGACGCGGCGATCAGCGCTGTGTCGCTGGTCGACTCCATCAGCAACCTGATGATCTATATCTTTTCGGCGATGGCGACGGGCGGCGCGGCGGTCGCAGGCCAGTATATCGGACTGAAGCAGAAGGAGGACGCCTGCAACGCGGGCCAGCAGCTCATCGCGCTGCTGGCGGTGGTGTCCGTTTCCTTTGCGGCGCTGCTGTATCTCTTCCGCCCGCAGATCCTCACGACGATGTTCGGCCATATCGAGCCCGACGTCATGGACGCGACGAACACCTATTATTTATATGTGATGGCCTCCATCCCGGGCATCGCGCTCTACAACGGCGGCGCGGCGCTCTTCCGCACGATGGGCAGGAGCGATGTGTCGCTCAAGGTCTCGCTGCTGATGAACGGCATCAACGTCACGGGCAACGCCATCCTCATCTTCGGCGTAGGCATGGACGTCGCGGGCGTCGCCATCCCGACGCTCATCTCCCGCACGGTGGCGGCAGCCGTCATCCTCACCCTGCTCTTCAACAAAAAGCTGATGCTGCATCTCTCCGATGTGCGCGGCTTCCGGCTCAATATGCGCCTGATGCGCAACATCTTCTATATCGGCGTGCCCAGCGGCGTGGAGAACGGAATGTTCCAGCTGGGACGTCTCGTGCTCTTCAGCCTGATCTCGACCTTCGGCACGGCGTCGATGGTGGCGAATGCCATCGGCAACACGCTCGGCAACTTCAACTGCTTTGCCGGTCAAGCCATCAACCTCGGCCTTGCGGCAGTGGTGAGCCAATGCGTCGGTGCGGGTGAATTCGATCAGGCGCGCGCATACTTCCGAAAGATCGTCAAGTGGACCTATGTCATCCAGGGAGCAGTCAATCTTCTCATCATTTCGATGCTGCCGCTCATCATGCGTGTCTACGATGTTTCGCCCGAGGCGGAAAGGCTGGCAGTCACGGTCTCGCTCATCCACGGCATCTCCGCGATGACGCTCTGGGTGCCGGCCTTTATGATTGCGGCATTCCTGCGCGCGGCGGGCGACGCAAAGTTCACGATGCTTGCCAGCATGACGACGATGTGGCTCGTGCGCGTGCTGCTGGCCTATATCCTCGGCAAGTACATGGGCTACGGCGTGGTCGGCGTGTGGTTTGCCCACGCAGTTGTCGACTGGACGGTGCGCGGTATCCTGTTCTACCGGCGCTACCGCAGCGGCAAGTGGCAGACAATGGGCATCAAGGCGTAAAAGCTTCAAAAAAGCGGCTCTGCCGCCTGAAACTGTCGAAAAAGTGGCGAAGCCGCTTTTTTGAGAAGGATTCGCTTCGCGCTGCGCCTCGGTTGTCCGCTGAAAGCGGACAATTCGACGCTTGCTCCGCGCAAAGTGTTTTCTGCCAGAAGGTGAATTGCCCCGCAGCGGGCAAGAG